>Ga0256839_1001297_pt1 | contig 30611 bp, 31 predicted proteins | sample 354166metaG_FD_185968 | JGI IMG/M metagenome (GOLD analysis project Ga0256839, IMG submission 185968) | Hydrothermal vent microbial communities from Mid Atlantic Ridge, Atlantic Ocean - 354-166 | ecosystem: Environmental > Aquatic > Marine > Hydrothermal vents | place: Atlantic Ocean: Mid... | reverse complement strand
CTTCGTTGTCCATACTAAGTGATATTTACAATCCCAAACTGTATGGCTTCCTCTTTTATAATGCTCCATACTCTGAGTATAGTGCCAATTCTAGTCCCTGACCGCCTAAAGGCGTGGGATTTACTGACCCCCTATAGGGGACTTTAAAATCAATCCACTCCTGAGCGACTTCTTTAAAGCTCATCCCTTCTGGGTTCTTTTTCAATCTTTTTACTTCTGCTGGATTTTTACCTTCATCAAGCATCAGCAAATATTGATTTCTAGCTTTTCTGGCTTCTTTGAGTTTTTTATTTGGGAACTTACCAATCGTGACAAGGCATTCTTTGCCATTAAAGCGGTATTTGAACCGCCACACCTTTCTACCCGAAGGAGGAACGTACAGATATAAGCCTTCAGCATCAAATAATTTATAAGGCTTATTTTTAGGTTTTGCTGTTTTAGATTTTAAATCAGTTAATGCCATAGTTAGGGGTAAAAAAATAAGGGTTGTTATTTGTTCCCTTTTTTACCCCAAAACGGGTTGAATGTAAACAAATCTTAACGAACGTTAATAACCTGTAACTGGCTTTGTAATGCGACCTAAAGAACTATATTGAACTTCTTTAAATCTGTATGTGGTGCCCAGGGCCGGAATCGAACCGGCACGGTGTTGCCACCGAGGGATTTTAAGTCCCTTGCGTCTACCAATTTCGCCACCTGGGCATTTGTTAAAAACAAATAGATGGTCTTACTAATATTAAACAACAGCAATTTAAAAAGTAGACAATTAAACTGCAATACTGCGTTGTAAATGGAGGCTGAGCCCGGAATCGAACCGGGCTAGGCGGTTTTGCAAACCGCAGCATAACCTCTTTGCTACTCAGCCCCACAAGGCGCAGAATAATAACATCAAAATTTGTGTTTAGGAAAGAGATTTTAATATATTTAAGTGACCAACTGAAACAACTTTTTACTCAATAAAAAAGCCTCAATAAATTGAGGCTTTACACGGTATTGGAGGCTGGGCCTGATCAAGTCAGGGTAAGCGACGTTGCAGGTCGTTGCATAATCTCTGCCACCCAGCCGAGAACAAATATATCTTTTTTTTTGCTTTGTTTCACGAATAAAGCGATAAAAGGTGGTAATTACGCCATTGGAATAAATAAATGACATAAAAAAGCCCCAATCAAAAGACTGAGGCTTTACAGTAATAAGCAATATTTATAAGAACTCTATTTTCAACATCAATAGAATAACTGCTATTACCAAGTTGCGCATACATCGCCGATAAACTGGTGACATAATAGCGAGTTGTTAGCTTGACAAATGAAACTACAACCCATTAATTTGGAGCGGGAAAGGAGATTCGAACTCCCGACCCCGACCTTGGCAAGGTCGTGCTCTACCAGCTGAGCTATTCCCGCTTCGTATCATAAAACTGCTCTTACCAATAGAGTAGTTCTCAACGAGGCGCGTATATTAAGTGCCTTATTAAAAACTGTCAAGCAATCAACCAAGGTTTTTAATAATTTTTTACGCCCTAGCAGGCTGTTGATTTTATTTTATGAGTACGAAAACATACTCATAAAATTCTCGAAACAGCATTTCACCCCTAACACCTCCATATGTAATAATTGACCTTAAAATTTTACTAACTCTACTAAAGAATCACTAGACTGCTAAATAACGCTTTTAAGGAGTCTTATTAAGGAATTCCTGATTAAGTCCAAGATTCATGAGAAAATAGCATAATCCAAAGAAAAGGGTTATTCAATGAAACAACAAAGCTTTTCCAGCCTAGCTTACAATAATAAGAAAATCACCACGAAGCGTGAACGTTTCCTCAATGAAATGAATCAAGTTATCCCTTGGGAGCGACTGTTAAAAATAATAGAACCTCATTACCCTAGAGCAGGCAATGGTCGCCCACCGATACTAATGGCAATGATGCTACGCATTTACTTCTTACAACAATGGTACGCCTTAGGTGATCAAGCAGCAGAAGAATCACTTTATGATATGGAAAGTATGAGACGCTTCGCAGGGCTAGAGCTAATAGAAGATGTGATACTCGATGAAACCACTATTTTAAACTTTCGTCACCTAATTGAAAAACATAACCTGAGTAGTGCACTGTTTGATGACATCAATGCTTATCTCGTGTCGCAAGGGATCGCGGTATCAAAAGGAAGCATGATAGATGCAACCATCGTACAAGCGCCCTCATCAAGTCTTTCCTTAAGTCAATTATAATTTAGCTTCGAAACAACTGTCGTAAAGTTTTAACTCACTGAAACATACTGGACATTCCTTTACACCAATATCCATGGAAAACATCAGCACTTTGACCAGATCAAAATAATATGACTTGGTCAAATACCTAAACCCTTAAACTCACTGTCGAGTGATAAAGACTTCTCATCTGAACTTTATTTATTCCCTTAAATACTGGTATACCCTACTTATTGAGATCGCTATATAGTGTGTTGCATAGCATAAATAGACTAAGAAAATCATCTATTTACGTAGATAGAAATTCATGTATAATTCGCGCCTTAAAAATAATTCTCAACTTAGCTTTAATTATAAAATTAAAAAAGCTATACAAAGTGTTTGGAGAGACAGCATGACATCAGTAATCACCCGTAAATCAGCTCTACCCGTTGATGGTATAGAGCCCTATTCAGCCAAGAAAAATGAAGAATATATGAACGAAAATCAACTCGCTCATTTCAAGTCTATTTTGGTCGCTTGGAAGCAATCTTTAATGGAAGAAGTTAATCGCACCATGGACCACATGCAAGAAGAAGCTTCAAACTTTTCTGACCCAGCGGATCGTGCGACACAAGAGGAAGAATTTACACTTGAATTAAGAACTCGCGATAGGGAGCGTAAACTGATTGCAAAAATTGAAAAAACTATTGTGCTAGTTGATTCTGATGAGTATGGCTATTGTGAAGCTTGCGGTATTGAAATAGGTCTTCAACGTTTAGAAGTCAGACCTACTGCTGATTTATGTATTGACTGTAAAACCACTCAAGAAATTAAAGAACGGCAAATTGCTTAACCTACTGCACTAGAAGTGCTTTGCTATAAATGTTAAAAAGGTGTCTCTTAGTAAACACCTTTTTTTATGTCTAGTATTTCTATAAATAACATTATTGGTCGCTTTGCCCCCTCACCTACTGGACCATTACATCTTGGCTCACTAATTGCTGCTACTGCAAGCTACCTTAATGTTCGACAATACGTAGATAGTCACTGGTTATTACGTATTGAAGATTTGGATACCCAACGCTCTCAAGCAGCCCATTCAACAACCATTATTTCTCAACTAGAGCAATATGGCTTCAAATGGGATGGTGAGATTGTTTATCAAAGCCAACGCACTCAGGCTTACCAAGAAGCTTTTAATCAGCTTACAACTTCTGTCTTCCCATGCATCTGTACTCGTAAAACCTTACAAGCTACTGCTCAATCACAGTTTAGTTATATCTACCCGGGTACTTGCCGTGACCAACCTATAGATTCTATTAGCAATCCATACAGTTACCGCCTCATTACTGCGCCAACTGAAATATGCTTTACAGATAAAATTCAAGGTGAGTTTTGTCAAAACTTAGCTACTGACGTTGGTGATTTTATTATAAAACGTGTGGATGGCTCTTTTAGCTATCAATTAGCCGTGGTGGTTGATGATGCTTGGCAAGGCATAAACCAAATAACGCGTGGTGCTGACTTATTAGATAACACACCAAGGCAACTCTATTTACAAAAACTTTTAGAGCTTCCTCAGCCCAGCTATACCCACTTCCCTGTTATCACAACTAATGATGGTAAAAAGCTAAGCAAACAAAACTCCAGCCCAGCAATAAGTAACAAGCATAAACGCGCTGCATTGATTAATGTTCTCCGGTTTCTAGGGCAAAATCCGCCAGATGCTAGCGAGTTTGCAAACTTAGATGACTTATGGTCTTTTGCCATGCAAAATTGGAGTCACAGTAAGATTCCCAAAATACTTAGCCAAACAATCCCAACTAGGTTTAACCATTATGAGTAGTAATACGACAGAATCACTCAACACCCCTAGCGCTACAATGTTGTTAAGCAGCTCTTGTGCGCATTGTCCCGGAGTTTTAGATGCTTTAAGCAAAATGATTAAAGCGGGTGATATTGCCAGCCTTACAGTGATCAACCTAGAACAAACGCCTGATGCTTTGGAGCTGTATAACGTTCGATCTGTTCCTTGGGTAAAAATAGGACAGCATGAATTAACTGGATCACAGACTTTAGAAGCACTCAAACAACGTGCTGAGTGGGCAAAAGATGAAAACAACAACGAAACAAAAGTAATCGCTGACTTTGATTTTTTATTATCTGATGGTCAAGTTGATGTTGTAATCGAAAAACTAAAAAAGAATCCTGATACTTTTAGTGCAATCATGACTCTCTTAAGTGACTCTGGGACTGTGCTTAGTAGCCGCATTGGTATTGGCGTAGTCGTGGAAGAATTTGCAGGATCAAGCCTGATTAAAAAGCATATTGATCAATTAGGCAAACTAAGTAAACACAATGATAGCCGTATTCGTGCTGATGCTTTCCATTATCTAGGCTTCACGGCTGATAAATCAGCAAGACCACTTCTCAAAGCAGGCTTAGACGATAAATCTAATAACAATGAAATCAAAGAGATCATTAGTGATTCATTAAATGAACTAAATGATGTTTAACCACCGTAAAAAATGGTTATCTAGCCTTTTAAAAGACATTCTCATTACCAGTTACGATCTTTTTAAGATAATGATTCCTATCATTATTATCGTGAAAATTATCGAAGAGCTTGGTGGTATTCAGTACATCGCCATTGCTTTAGAACCTGTTATGAGCTTTGTCGGACTACCCTCTTCTATGGGCTTAGTTTGGGCGACCACCATGATCACCAATATTTACGGTGGGATGATTATTTTTATGAGCACCGCAGCAACTGAACCCATAAGCGTGGCACAGGTTACTGTTTTAGGTAGCATGATGCTAATAGCGCACGCCTTACCTATTGAAGTTAGAATTGCACAAAAAGCCGGCGTACGAATACTTTTCACACTCTTTCTACGCATTGGTGGTGCGCTATTATTAGGCTTTTTACTGCATAAATTCTATACCGTGAGTGGCTCTTTAACAGAACTAAACCAGCCAGCATGGCAGCCTAGCCTTAACAACGATGTTTCATTATCAGCTTGGGCTATTGAGCAAGTTAAAATGCTCTTTCAGGTTTTTATTATTATCGCTATTTTGTTAGTTTTTCTCCGGCTCTTCAAAGCAACAGGCATTGAAAAGCTCTTTATCTTTATTTTAAAACCGTTGTTAAAAATAATGGGATTAAGTGAGCGCACAACAACCATTACGATTGTTGGCATAACCTTAGGCTTAACTTATGGCGGTGGTTTACTAATCAATGAAGCGAAAAAAGGCGATTTATCTAAAATGGATGTTTTTGGTTCATTATCATTACTCGCCTTATGCCATAGCCTTATCGAAGATACCCTATTAATTATGCTCTTAGGGGCAGACTTATCAGGTATTTTATATGCACGTTTGACCTTTTCAATCTTACTCATTACACTAATTATTCATTTTGCACGAAGACTAAAAGACTCAGTATTCGAAAAAGTCTTTGTTTATCAAAATTAGTACAGCAAGGATTATGCATGGAAACGTTTCAAACAGGCCCTATTCTAGGGACAGAAAAGCGTCAATTACCCGCTGCTACCTATAACTTAATGCGTACATTGTTCCACCAATGTAATCACTCTTGCTTATTTGTACCCGTTAGAAGTGTGCAATACCAAGCCATAATAGATGAAATAGAAGTTTCTTTTGTGTATACACATCGGCGCTCTCATATCGAGTTCTGTTGGCGAAAATTTAAACCACAACAGCGTGAAAGCTTAGATGATTCTGTACCGTATGAGTTTGTGTATTATGACCCACAAGCTTTAGAAACGATGCAGCGTATGCAGGGGGAGTTTCATCTATTTCCACAACAGTTGTATGCTCGTAATCATGAGAAAGAATTAAAAAAATTTTCGAGCGAAACAGTTATCGAGTTTAACCAAAAGTCGTAATCAATTATTGATGCGCGGTTATGCTCGGTCAAAAAAGTTAGCTGACTAATAATAGACTTAATCCAATTCTCTTACTAAAAACCACCAAAGTCTAGCATTGATGACTCTTCTTTTCTCTCTTTAGCATTGGTTTCTAAGCCCGCTTGATAGGCTTTTTCCAGTGCTTTTTTTATTGTAGCGTGTTGCTCATCGGCAAGATTTTCGATATTCAAAACGTGTTTAGCAATATGTTGCAACTTCTCAAAGACACCTTGTTCACTCTGCTTTTGTTTAAAACCTTCTAAGTCAAAACCCTCATCATTAATAAACTCATGCGCTATACCGGTCGGCTCACTAAATAGTTTTTTCGATGATTCTAAAACTTCATACTCATAAGAATAATTGCCAATACTATTCTGACTGGCCACTATATGAAAAGCAGCTTCGATACCTTGATCTCCCAAGATAAACGCATCAAGGTCAATGATACACGACGGCTCGTGATCTATACCTTTAAAAGAAAAAGGGATAGTAACTTTTACGGTGTTTCTTTGGCTATTTTCGTTCATAACTTTATCTACCCAGTTGACTCTAACGTACCCTATTGTCTACTTTGTCAGTGCCATAAACAACTGCGGCAATTTTTCGGGTAAGCGATTTACATTATCAATCACAGTGAAATGTGAACCAAATATATCACCAACATATTCATCGGCATTAGGGTCTAAGCTGATGCAATGTGTGTAAATACCATCTGCATCAAGCTCACCAACCGCCTTATAAGCATCTTTAATTAATAACTTATCATCGTCAACATCAATATCAGCTGGCTCACCATCGGTAAGGATTAATAATAGTTTTTTATCGGCTTTTTGCGCGCCAAGGTAATGACCAGCGTGTCGCATTGCAGCGCCCATACGGGTTGAAAAACCGGCTTCCATTTTAGCAACACGGGCTTTTACTTCATCATCCCAACGCTCGTTAAAGCCTTTCATATGTAGGTATCTTACATCGTGGCGAGTGTTTGAGAAGAAGCCGCCGATAGAGAATTTATCATCCAAATTATCAATCGCCCAGCCCAATAATGATACCGCCTCTTGACTAAGTTCTAATAATGACTGAGTGCTGCCGTGAGGCACATCATCAATGGAGGCTGATAAATCTAATAGTAACGTTACCGCAATATCTCGACCATCATGCTTGTGGCTCATATTGATGCGTGTGTCGGGCTGCGCACCACCTTTAAAGTCGATCAATGAACGAATTGCTACATCTAAATCCAGTTCGCTACCTTCTTCTTGATAACGTATGCGTACATAGTTTTGCGGCTTTAGCATGTCTAAAATTTGTTTTAATCGCTTTGCCAAACCTGCGTGTTTTTCAAGCAGCTTATCAATATCGGCAGGATTCCCTGATGGATGCAAACTCTCATACAGGCTCACCCAATCAGGACGATAGCTTTTGGTGTTATAGTCCCACTCAGGGTAATGACGTGGTGGAAGCGCTGGAATTTCATCCTCATCTTCAGCTTTTTTAGGCTCATTTTCGAATTGTTCTTCGTCATCGGCTTCTTCGATAAACACCCACATGGCGCGATTATCATCACGATAATCCACCAAGGTGTTATCAAAAAAGACTTTTGCAGCTTGATCTTCTTGGCGACGTGTTCGGGTGATATAACCCAGCCCTAAATTAACCATATCTTTAGTAGCTGTTTCTGTACCGGCAGCCTCAGCCTCTTCCATAAATGTATGAAATTGCTCAACTGTTAATAATATATCTTTATCTTGGTAGCCGTGATCAGGGTTTAACAAGGCGTAAGAAAGCATTGCTAAACGGTGACGAATACACGAAACACCTGCTTCGTTACATTCACCTTCAACGGGAATGGGGTGAAGCGATAGCCACAGTTTACGTAAGCCGGGATATTCCTTCATTGCTAGGTATTCAACGCGAGAATCTTCTAATAAATCAATTGAAATTCGTTGAAACGGACTGAAGTTATCCGCAACAATTTGCGAACTCCAACGACGATGTGCAACCATATGGGCCAATACAGCGCGGTAACGGTTGATACCCGTAACGGTTACATCACCATTGTCTGTTTTCTTGATAAAATCATCGTATACATCAGGAATCCGCATACCGAGTTTATCGTAATAAGGAATTGGCTGGCGTAGCTCATCGAAGCCTGTAGAATAAGGAACTAAATATTCTTTGTCGTCCCAGAGCCCTTGCAAATACATACCAAGGTTGCGTTCATTGTCAGCAAATAGTGTGCCGTGACGCTCTTTTTGCATCATGGCGCGCGCATCAGCAGACTGAAGAGTAAAATAGTCTATTTGACGCTCAGGATGATTACCGTAGTTATGTACCCCGTAATCAACCCAGTTCTTTAAACCTTCGAGTGATATTTGACTTAATAAATAAGGCATTTGATGCAATAAATCAGGCAAACCGGGGCTTGGCATGGTGGTGTGATGACCATGAATTGAGCCTGTAGTGCGCTCCATCATATTGAACAAAATATTAAGATAATTCTGAAACTGTTCCAATGAGCCTAAACGACGACCTGCTTCTTGCAAGGTTGCCATAAACGGTGGAATCGCTACGCCATTAGGAGTACGTGAAACTTTCCAAACACCGTCAGAAATCAAAGTGATAACCTCTTCACCTAAACGACCCGCCAACTCTGGAATAATCTCCATAAACTGTAACACTGGCTCTACCCCTCGCCCGATCATACAGATCAGCGAAGCGCCTTTTAAATAATCTTGAACACCTTGATTTGTCAGGCGCGTTTGCGCATCGGTAATGCATTCTTCAAAGACATCATCGATTTGCTCAAAACTACATTTGAGTTGATTGCGAAAGTTTTGCAACTCAGGCGGGAGTTGTTTTGTTTCTTCAGTTACGCTCATTGACGTTATGCAAACACTGATTCAATGGCATGATCCAAGGTCTGACGAATATCAGCATCATCCGTGATCGGGCGAACCAGTGCCATTTTACACGCATCTTTTGCATCAATACCGTGATTCATTAAGCTTGCTGCATAAACCAACAAACGTGTTGATATTCCCTCATCCAAACCGTGACCCTTTAAGTTACGCGCTACAGCACCAATTTTAACCAGCTTTTTAGCAATATCGGCATCAACCCCTGCTTCTTTAGCGACAATACCTTCTTCTACTTTGGCTGGAGCATAATCAAAATCCATCGCCACAAACCTTTGCTTGGTTGATTGCTTTAACTCTTTCATTAAACTTTGGTAGCCAGGGTTGTATGAGATAACTAATTGAAAATCAGGGTGTGCTTTAATCATCTCGCCTTTTTTATCCAGTGGTAATTCACGGCGGTGATCGGTTAAAGGGTGAATCACAACCGTCGTATCTTGGCGAGCTTCTACAATTTCATCTAAATAACAGATTGCGCCAATACGAGCTGCAACGGTCAACGGACCGTCTAACCAACGTGTACCGTTAGCATCGAGTAAATAACGACCCACTAAGTCAGATGCAGTCATATCTTCATTACACGCCACTGTGATTAAAGGCTTACCTAATTTATACGCCATATGCTCGATAAAACGAGATTTACCACACCCGGTTGGCCCTTTAACCATTACCGGCAAACGTGCATTATAAGCGGCTTGATACCATTTAACCTCATCGCCCTGTGCCTCATAATAAGGTTCTTCGGTGATTTTATACTGTTCAATATCGAGTTCGCTCATGGTATTTTCCTGTTTCTAATTCGTCTGTAAATAATTTCAGTTAGGTTGTCTTATTTGACTGCAAAAACAAACTTCAAAAATTATTGGCTCTTTAAAATGAAAAGCCCCGCTAAAAGGACTAGAGGGGCTTTTCTTTGGTCGTTTATAAATAAACTTTAGTTTTAACTTTTCAGTTCAACTTTTAGGTTACTTATGAACGCCTAGCTTCTCTCTCCAACCTGGGTAGATTTCATCAGCATCACCAGGGAAAGACTCGAATGCACGAGCAAATTCATTGTGCTCTTTAGCAAACTCAATAGGGTCTGCGCCTGACTTCCAACATTCAAATGCTTGACGTAGCGACGTTGCACCCGCAGCAGGAGAATCGATATGACCGTATGCTCCACCACCTGAAGTGTTGATTAAGTTACCGTGACCTAGGTTCTCGAAGAATCCAGGAAGACGAAGTGCGTTCATGCCACCCGAGATGATTGGCGTAGTAGGCTTCATTCCAAACCATTCTTGATGGTAGAAAGGCCCGTCTGCGCTATCTTGCTCGATCATGTAAGCGATGTTTCTATCATCAGCACCACCTTCCATCTTACCGTAACCCATTGTACCTACGTGGATACCTGAAGCTCCCATAAGACGAGATAGTTTAGATAGAACAAATGCCGTGTAACCACGAACCGATGAAGGCGAAGTGATCGCACCATGACCTGCACGGTGATAATGTAAATATTGGTCAGGGTAATTACGACGTGCTGTAGTAACCATTCCACAACCACCTACATAACCATCAACTAAGAATGCAACATGATTTGCATTTTCAGCGAAAGTTTCAAGGATGTAGTCAGCACGAGCACACATTTCGTGGTGATCATCAGCGGTGATGTTTGCAGAGAATAGTTTTGCTTCACCAGTCTCATCTTGAGCACGTTTCATCGAGTCAGCAACTAGAGGCGTTACGTCCTTAATGCGTGCGTAAACTTGATTTCCTTGTGGCTCATCATTTTTAATAAAATCACCACCCAGCCAGAACTGGTATGCAGCTTCTGCAAATGGCTTAGGACGAAGACCTAATTTAGGCTTAATGATAGTACCTGCGATGTAACCACCATCTTTACGAGGGCGACCAAGAATATTCCAAAGATCTGTAATATCAGTTGCAGGGCCATCAAAGATGTCTAGCATTGCTTTAGGTACGTGGAAATCTTGAATTTGCGCACACTGTACATCACCCATGCCTTGGTTATTACCAATTGCAAGCGTAAGGAAAGATACAACCATTGCTCGACCGTCAATGACGTTGCGATCAAATAAGTCATTAGGGTATGCGATCTTCATGATGCCTTTAGCTTCATCAATCTCGTAAACCATTGCATCTAAGTCTTTCGTGAAATCATCAGTTGTTGATACTTCAACATTAGTACCTGTTGATGACTCCGCTGCAAAGTGAGCAGCAGTTTCTAAATAACCACCAAAACCTGGCATGGGTGTCATAGTGTAGGCTACAAGCATGTGCTTGCCTTCTTTTATAAGCGTATCTTCGTCAAGACTTAAGTCTGCATAACGACCGGACTGATCCATTTGGAACTCCTTTCTAAAATTAAAAAAACTAACATGGCAGAAAACTACCATTTAAATAAACGTTCATATTCTTTCGTAATTAGAGAAAACATCTGATTTTCTCTAAAAGTGTGGCTATTATACTCAGCCAATTAATAAGTAAAAGCTATTTAAATTTGAAAAACTATAATTATTACTTATACTTAATGAATGCAACTTACCATTAAACAATTACAGATTATCGAAGCCATTGTACAAACTGGTAATTATTCATTGGCCGCCGAGCGCTTACACATGACTCAACCCGCAGTATCCATGCAGATTAAACAATTAGAGCATAAGATTGAATTATCGTTATTTGAACGACAAGGAAAGAAAATATCTTTAAGTAATGCAGGAGAAATAATCTATCAACACAGCCAACAGGTACTCGCAAATTATGATGTTTTGATAGAGATAATTAACGAAGCTAAAGATTTACACACAGGTCGCATTAAAGTAGCAGCAGCTACAACAGCTAATCACCTAATAACCCAAATGATTGCAAATTTTTCTAGCATCAACAAAGACATAAAAGTATCTCTCAAAATCACCAACCGAGAGAGATTAGTGCAACAATTACAAAACTTTGAACCTGATATTGTCCTAATGGGGGAGCCACCACCTAAGCTAGACCTTATTTCAGAACCTCTAATTGCAAACCCGCTAGTCGTCATAGCAAACCCGGAGCACCCACTAGCACAAAAATCTAAAATTCCTTTAAAAACAATTGCAAAACATGAGTTTATCGTTCGAGAAGAAGGCTCTGGTACGCGAGCTGCCATAGAAACCTTTTTTCAAAACAAGGGAACAGAGCTAAAAAGCACCTTAGAAATGGGTAGTAATGAAGCGATCAAACACGCAGTGAGTGCTGGGTTAGGTTTAGGTATTGTTTCATTGCACAGCCTCAAGCTTGAATTAGAATCTAATAAATTGGTTATTTTAGATGTGAATGGCTTACCCATTCAACGCTACTGGCATATTGTTAAACGCAAAGGCAAACGATTATTGCCTGCAGTAAAACAATTTCAAGACTTTATGATTAAAGAGTCGAGCGCCTATGAAGAAAGTTATCACCAGTTTTTATAATGACGCACAATATTCCACCCAACATTAATAACTACTTATCACCTTTCCCAGAAAGGAAGAAACGTTCCCGAGCATGTTTCAGAATTGTCACAACACCAAGATGCTTAATCTTGCGATCCATAGAAACCGCATAGAAGCTCTCCATAACTTCTTCTGTTTCCCCAATGATTTTAACATTATATGAGGCTTCTACTTCACTAGCGGTAATTGATGGAGCGACAAAGACCCCTGTACCTTTTTGACCAAATGCTTTCATTAAAGAACCATCATCAAACTCAGCCAAAATATAGGGGAAAATATTCTTATTACGAAACCAAAGCATAAGTTTATTTTTTATTGAAGATGTCTCACCGGGTAATAGCAACGGCATATTATCCAAGCACTCGGGGAACCCACCTTTCATAGTATCAATCAAAGATTGCGTGGCAAAAAAAGTTAAACCACATTTCCCCAAGTTATGATTAAAGCCTTTCATTTCTTTACTGCCGGGCATAGCACGATCGGAAATAACAATATCTAACTTATGTTCGGCAAGCTCACTTAATAGAGTAGAGAGATTATCTTCACGACAAATAATGCGCATCGGCTCATCAAGGTGTAATACGGGTTCTAATAGATGATAGGCAATGGATTTTGGGATGGAGTTAGCAATACCTGCTTTTAAATGGGGGATTCTTTTGGACGGTTTATTATGAATCACTTCTTGTAGTTCATTACCTAATGAAAAAATATCATTGGCGTAGCTTTGTACAATTTTACCACTTTGCGTGAGTTTTAAATTACGTCCAGATTTTTCGAACAGCTTTACACCCAGTTGACCTTCTAATTGGGTCAGTTGACCACTAATGGTTTGCGGCGTAAGAAATAATAATTTGCTGGCTTTGGCTATACTACCTTCTTTGGCCACCATCCAAAAATAACGTAAATGTTTGTAGTTAATCATATTATGTATCGTGAAATATTGTGAATAATATCACAAAGATCGATTTATCCGATAGCAAATAGAATCACAGACACAGGAACCTACCACCTATTAACATCAATAGATGATAGGCAATATGCGAAGAACATTTGGAGAACTAAGCAATACTTGTAAACTACTTTTGAAAAACATATTGCTCAGCATTTTCAAGCAAGAAATCCCTAAAAGCTTCTGCTACAGGGGAGATAGCCTTGCCTTTACGCGTAACCAAATGCCAGTGACGCTCAAGAGGAAAGCCAGCAACATCTAAAATAGCCAAGTGTTTATTTTTTAATTCTAATTCAATGGTATGAAGCGAGACAATCCCAAGACCAAACCCTGCTGATACCGCGTGTTTAATCGCTTCATTACTGGTCATCTCAAGCGTGGTTGCACAGCAAATTCCTGATTTTTTTAGGTGGCGCTCAATACATTCTCGCGTTCCTGAACCTTTCTCTCTAACAACAAACTTTTCACCATCTAAGTGTTTAATAGTCAGTGGTTTTTTTCCTTTCAATAACGGATGCTTAGGTGGTGCTATAATCACGAGAGGATTTGCCATGAATTGCTCTGAAAGCAAGCCATGTCCTTTAGGGGGCTCACCCATAATCACCAAATCAGGTTCAAAATTATCAAGTTGTTGCAAGATACTTTGACGGTTAGTGACATCAAGGCTAATGGTTATATCGGGGTATTTCTTAGAAAATGCCGACAGAATCCGTGTTGTAAAATGGTTTGCTGTTGTGGCTACGGAAAGGGTTAAATGACCCGTATGACAACCTTTAACTTTGTCTGCAAAGTCAATCATGCTGTCAAAAGCATTGATAATATGATTGCTATACTCTCGAAGTTTTTTCCCCGAAGCACTTAACGACAAAGATCGACCTTGTCTTTCAAAAAGTCCTATCCCAAGGTTTTCTTCAAGCTGCTTCATTTGCATAGAAACGGCTGGTTGAGTCATAAAAAGCTTTTCGGCTGCACGTGTATGACTTTTGTAACGTGCTACTGAATCAAAGATACGTATTTGGCGAAGTGATATATGTGGCATTTGGTTTAACATCTTAAATATTGATAAAATTTCAAGCATTATTATATTTCTAAAATCTAAAAGCAGTAAGTCGCTCGTTACGCTGACTACTCATAATTAATAGTTATATTACAATGCGACTATTAATAATTTACTTATCAATAGTGCGCAAAGATTTATTTCCTGTAAAACAGAAATAAATATCATATTATCAGTTTTTTTCGATGTATTGATAGACCGATAATCATAAGCATTTCTTATTTTAAATAGTGCAAAATCTTAGTTTTATTTATGGTTTGATTGCTTCATCATTCGTTCCTCGAGAAATCGACTGATTTAACAACCACACAGGAATTAAACTATGGCTAAGCAATATGATGCGGGCGTAAAAGAATACCGCGATACGTATTGGACTCCAGACTACACTGTTCTAGAAACAGATATTCTGGCTTGTTTCAAAATCACTCCACAGGACGGCGTACCCCGTGAAGAAGTTGCAGCAGCAGTTGCGGCAGAATCTTCAACAGGTACTTGGACGACAGTATGGACCGACCTATTAACAGATCTTGATCACTACAAAGGTCGTTGTTACGCAATCGAAGATGTACCAGGTGATGACACCTGTTTCTACGCATTCGTTGCGTACCCAATTGATCTATTTGAGGAAGGTTCTGTTGTAAACATCCTTACTTCTCTAGTAGGTAACGTATTCGGGTTTAAAGCACTACGTGCACTTCGTCTTGAAGATATCCGTTTCCCAATTGCTTACGTTATGACGTGTAATGGCCCACCACAGGGTATCCAGCAAGAGCGTGACATCTTAAACAAATACGGTCGTCCTCTTCTAGGTTGTACGATCAAGCCTAAGCTAGGTCTATCGGCTAAGAACTATGGTCGCGCATGTTACGAAGGTCTTCGTGGCGGTCTTGACTTCACAAAAGATGATGAGAACGTAAACTCTCAGCCATTCATGCGTTGGAGAGCTCGTTTTGACTTCGTTATGGAAGCTATCCATAAAGCTGAAGCTGAAACTGGCGAGCGCAAAGGTCACTACCTAAACGTTACTGCTCCTACTTGTGATGAAATGATGAAGCGTGCTGAGTACGCTAAAGAGCTTGGCGCTCCGATCATCATGCATGACTACCTAACAGGTGGTTTGACTGCAAACACTGGTCTAGCACAATGGTGTCAAGACAACGGTATGTTGTTACACATTCACCGTGCAATGCATGCGGTACTTGATCGTAACCCTCATCACGGTATTCACTTCCGTGTACTTGCTAAAGTTCTTCGTTTGTCTGGTGGTGATCACCTTCATTCAGGAACTGTTGTTGGTAAGTTGGAAGGCGATCGTGATGCTACTTTGGGTTGGATTGACATCATGCGTGATTCATTCATCAAAGAAGATCGTTCACGCGGTATCTTCTTCGACCAAGATTGGGGTTCAATGCCTGGTGTAATTCCAGTAGCATCTGGTGGTATCCACGTATGGCACATGCCTGCTCTTGTTGCTATCTTCGGTGATGACTCTTGTCTTCAGTTCGGTGGTGGAACATTAGGTCACCCTTGGGGTAATGCTGCTGGCGCTGCTGCAAACCGTGTTGCGGTTGAAGCCTGTGTTGAAGCACGTAACATGGGTGTGGAGCTTGAGAAAGAAGGTAAAGATATCCTTCAGAAAGCTGCTTCTCATAGCCCTGAGCTTAAGATTGCAATGGAAACTTGGAAAGAGATCAAATTCGAATTTGATACTGTAGACAAGATTGACGTAGCACACAAATAAAAAGCGTCATCTAACGCGCTCTGGCAGCGTTGCTGAAAAGGATCATGTATTTTAATACATTCACCTTTTCGCGCCTTGCCAGATCGCGCTATCTAACACTTTTTACAGATATAATTAATTATTATGGAGTAAATCACTATGAGTGATGTACAAGATTATGGCTCGAATTTAAGCGATGCCGCACTAAGCCGTAAATACGAAACTTTTTCATACCTTCCTGCTTTGAGCACAGAGTCGACTCGCGCTCAAATTCAATACATTGTTGATAAAGGTTGGAACCCAGGTATTGAACACACAGAGCCAGAAAATGCAATCAGCAACTACTGGTACATGTGGAAATTACCACTATTTGGTGAAACTAATGTAGACACAATCCTAGCTGAGCTAGAAGCTTGTCATAAAGCCCATCCAGACAATCACGTTCGTCTGTTAGGTTTTGACAACTTTGCACAGTCTGCAGGTGCATCAATGGTTATTTATCGTGGCGTTTCTGTTTAATCAGAGCTCACGAGGTAACTTAGGAATGAGGATTATTAATAATCGATACGATAATGCTGTAATTTAGCATTCGGATTATTAAATTATCATTCCTTATAACCTCTGTCGGACGTGATTCTGTCAGAGGTTTTTTTAAACTTTTCATATAAGAATTTATTAAAGTAACTATACTTGTTCTATAAAGTAGTTCGATGAAAAAAATGATGATTTTTTATATTAACAGTTTCCTACCTAAAGCATGAAAACACTAACTTATAGAGAAGTACCATGGCACGTTCAAAAAATTACATAGGCCTTGATAACGAGATTAATGGAGGCATGACCACGATAGGGAAAATTATTCGTGATGCATGGGTTTTTGGTCTGATTGAAGAAACAGAAACCTGTGAAGGCTGGAACTATGCAGGTGTTGATGCCTTACTAGACAAAGTCAATAATGAATGGGATAAGTACGGTTGCATGGTGAGTAGCCTACCGCCAGAGCTATTTGAAAAGCACCAACGGATTCATGACAAAGCCTTTGAAAAGGCGCGGGCTGCGGGTTGGAGTGGCGAAGTAGAAACTGTCGACGAAGATGAAGATTAATAAAATAAACCCTAAGAATAATCAAACTTGTAGCCAACCTGACCAAGGTCAAAGAGGCACAAAGATGTTAACTTTAGATCAAGATTGATCTAGCGAATGAAGAGAGACTAGCTATGTCCATTACTGAAAATATCGTAGATGCCGAGCAATACACTATTAAAGATGAGCCCTATTACGAGCCCGTCGGTCAAGAAATAGAGTTATACGAATCTGCTTATAGTGTTCGTATGCCAATGATGATTAAAGGTCCAACAGGTTGTGGTAAGTCTCGTTTTGTCGAGTATATGGCATGGAAGTTAGGCAAACCCTTAATTACAGTCGCTTGTAATGAAGATATGACGGCTTCTGACTTAGTCGGCCGTTTCCTACTTGATGCCGATGGCACGAAATGGCAAGATGGTCCACTAACAACAGCAGCACGTATTGGTGCAATCTGCTACCTAGATGAAATCGTTGAAGCACGTCAAGATACCACCGTAGTTATCCACCCGTTAACCGATCACCGCCGTAGCTTACCGCTGGATAAAAAAGGTGAGTTGATTCAAGCACACCCTGATTTTCAGTTAGTTATTTCTTATAACCCCGGCTATCAAAGTTTAATGAAAGACTTAAAGCAATCAACCAAGCAACGATTTGGCGGAATGGACTTTGATTACCCTGTAGAAGAAACAGAAATAAGTATTGTCTCCAAAGAATCTGGTGTTGATAAAGACACGGCAGAAAAATTAGTACATATCGCGCATCGTGCACGTAACCTTAAAGGTCATGGTCTTGATGAAGGAATTTCTACGCGTTTATTAGTTTACTCAGGCCAACTAATAAACAAAGGTGTTGCACCATTAGATGCTTGTAAAATGACAATGGTAACGCCCTTAACGGATGACCCCGATATGCGCGACACGCTAATCGCTGCCGTTGAAACATTCTTTGGCTAGGAGACTGACCTCATAAAAGCGACTAAATAACGCCTGTTTTAGCTGCTTTATGCAAGAAAAAACATTATGAGAACTTGCGCGAATCGATGACGGATAAAAACAAAGAAAACAGTCTATTTTTCTTTCTCCATAGAATCGTGCAAAAGCCTCATAGGGCCAATAGTGGTTTTTAATCACTGTCCAATGTTCTTAAGTGGATGAGATGAATTATGTCAATTAAATTAGAAGACTACGAAGAAATCCTAAAAGATACAGCGCCTGAGGTTTTGGATGTACTTGAGAGTACTTTTCAAGAAGCTTCACGAGTCATGTCTCCGACAGGTTTGCAAATATATTTAGATGGCGCCAAGAGTTTAAGTAACTTAGGGCGCGGCTCTGACGTGGTCATTTCCTATCTACAAGAAATCCCTTTAGTTGCCAAAGAGTGTGGTGAGGATGTTATTGGTGACTGTATAACCGCTGCGCTTAAGCTGTCTTCTATGACCTCTGGCGAAGTAGTATCGTTGCTCTTTTCAAGCATGCCAACAGCGGCAAGAAACTTAGGTGACGCCGAATTATTTCGCGGTTATCTCACCTTAATTCATCAACTTGCTTCCACCGCATCACGCGGTGTTCGCCCGATGTTAAGCCACATTGATGAGCTACTTTCCAAGTTAACATTAAGTGGTCTACGTCGCTGGGCAAACTTTGGCGCTCAGGCGTATCGACGTGACTTTAATAATCTGACCGCCTATTTTAATTTAGAATCTGCCGACAGCCGTGCAGTGCTCGCAAAAGAACGTAGCGGCATTCTTTTTATAAAAACACAGCGCAAGCTCAATTTTTACCTGCGCGCGCTTTGGGGTAGAGACTTTTTCTTACGTCCAACAGGTGCCGACTTTACAGATTTTCGCCCTTTCCTTGAGCACCGTATTTTACATTTACCCGATGCACTGGATGACTACGGCGATATATCGGGGTTAGAAGTTTACCGCGCCACCGCTGCTCATATGGCATCACATATGGTGTATTCATACGAGCAAATTTCTGCCGAAGGTTTGAGCCCTGCGCAAATGTTTTTTATTGGCTTAGTTGAAGATGCGCGTGTTGAATATAAAGCAGTATCTGAGTTCCCAGGGCTTAAGAAGCTTTGGCGACGCATGATGGAAGAGGCGGATCATGAGGGTGATGCGCCTGAGCATCCTACAATGCCTGTTCTGGTTCATTTGTCTTTAATGTTACTGGATGATAGCGTTACGATTGATGATAAAGAATTAACGTCCATTTCCAAAAAATTCCACGCTGAGATTGAAGAGAATCAAGACAACAACCAGTTTAGTTGGCACCTTGGCTTGGATATTTTCAATTTACTGATGAAGCGCAAAGAAGTACCTAGCCTGCGCATCCTTGAGCGCATTGATATTCCATACCGGGATGACAATCGCTATATTTGGGAATTTGAAGAATTTACCGGCGATGTTGAGTTCGACTATTTACCTGCCAGCCAAAAGCAAGTCAGGCGTGAAGTCAGCGCATTGATGATGGCGCACGAAGTAGATTGCGAACTTGCAGGAGATGATGCACAAGAAATCTGGACTAATAAAGACGTGATGCGTTTCTACGAAGATGATTTAACCGACGGCGCGGCAAGCTTTAATGATGCTTGGGGTAAAGAACCCATATCAGACCCCTTTCATTATCAAGAGTGGGACTATCAAATACAGTTGCATCGCCCTGACTGGGCAACGGTTTATGAGCGCTACCAACCACGTGGTCATGTGGAAGATATCCAAATGATTTTGGACGAGTACAAGCCCATTGCACATCGTATCAAACAAATCATCGATCTACTCACGCCCGAAGGCGTACAGCGCCAACGTAATTTAGAAGATGGTGACGAAGTTGACATCAATGCTGCCATCGATGCAATGATTTCGATTCGTATGGGTGAGCAGCCTAATCCTCGCATCACCATGCGTAACGTCTTAAAAACACGTGATTTATCTGTGGTGCTATTGCTCGATTTATCAGAATCAACCAATGAGCCTATGAATGGCTCAGAAAAAACCGTATTACAACTCACTAAAGAAGCCTCCACCCTTGTAGCAACAGCGATGGAAGGCATTGGCGATCCTTTTGCGATTCATGGATTCGCCTCAGATGGTCGTCATGATGTTCAGTATTATCGCTTTAAAGACTTCAATCAGCACTTTAATGATGAGGCCAAAGAACGATTAGCGGGAATGAAGGGCGGTTTATCTACCCGTATGGGTGCGGCATTACGCCATGCAGGTAACCACCTCTTAAGGCAACAAGAAAAACGCAAACTGGTATTAATGATAACGGATGGCGAGCCAGCAGATATTGATGAGCGCGATCCACAACACCTGCGTCACGATACTAAAAAAGCGGTTGAAGAGTTATATGGCACAGGCGTACTAACGTATTGCTTAACATTAGACCCAAATGCAGATGATTACGTTAAACGTATTTTTGGAGCTAATAACTACACCATTATTGATAATGTCGATAAGTTGCCAGAAAAACTACCTACCTTGTTTGCTAGTTTGACAGCGTAAGTAAGTCATGCAACGTCAACAACGCAACTTTTTTGTTTTCAAATAACCATTGAAAATAACTTACCCGCATTAAGTTTTCTGTATAATTCTTCAATCTAAAAAATAAAGAAACTTTTTATGCTACTTTTTTCTGCGGCGATTCTTGTCGGGCTGGTACTACTTATCTGGAGCTCCGATAAATTTGTTGATGGCGCTTCCAGTATTGCGCAAATCATGGGGGTATCTCCTCTTATTGTTGGCATGTTAATTATTGGCTTAGGGACTTCTGCACCTGAAATGTTAGTGTCTGGCGCAGCGGCCTTAGAAGGCAGCCCCGGGCTTGGCTTAGGCAACGCTATAGGCTCAAACATTACCAACATCACCTTGGTTTTAGGGGTGACGGCGATGTTGTTTGTGTTACCGGTACAGTCACAGTTACTAAAAAAAGAACTTCCTCTAGTGTTAGCGTCAGCGGTACTTGCTTGGGTGCTTTTACTCGATAACGCTTTCACTCAGATGGATGCCATTATCTTACTGATTGCTTTAGCCATTATCTTAACGTGGATGATTGCATCGGCGAGAAAAGACTCGAAAAGCCATGACCCTTTAATTGATGAAACCATCGAAGAGCTACCTGAAAAACAGCCTCTCAACAGCTCTATTATTTGGACGATTGTTGGCTTAGGTGTGTTATTAATCAGTTCTAAATTATTGGTTTGGGGCGCATCTAACATCGCCATTCAACTCGGGGTAAGCAAACTAGTCATCGGTTTAACTATTGTTGCGATTGGTACCAGCTTGCCTGAGTTAGCCGCTACCATAAGTAGCGCACGCAAGGGGGAACATGATTTGGCTGTTGGTAATATTGTTGGCTCGAACCTTTTTAATACCTTAGCAGTACTCGCCATCCCCGGATTAATCAGCCCGCTCTCTCCCCTACCCGAAGGTTTATTATCCAGAGATATGCCAATTATGTTAGGCTTGACAGTGCTTTTACTAATGTTTAGCTTTGGTTGCTTTGCTAACAGTCGTTATAAAATCACTGCGACAAAAGGGGCTATTTTATTTGCTTTATTTATTGCCTACGAAGGCCTGATCTACTTCCAAACGACCGCCAGTTAATGATTCACAACTTACTTGCCAGCACCCTTTAGGAATACAATGACTACTAACCTAACTAACACCCCAAAGCATGATTTTATCAGTCTTGCGCGTGCAGTTATTGATGCTGAGGTTGAGGCTATTAATGCACTCAAAGGACGCTTAGATGATCAATTCGTACAATCATGTGAAGCTATTCTTGCATGTAAAGGCAGGGTCATTATCTCTGGCATGGGCAAGTCGGGCCATATCAGTAATAAGATTGCTGCAACACTTGCCAGCACCGGAACCCCTGCTTTTTTCGTTCACCCAAGTGAGGCATTGCACGGTGATTTAGGAATGATTACCGGAGGTGATGTGGTTATTGCCATTTCAAACTCAGGCACGACGGAAGAACTACTCACCCTAGCTTCTTTGGTTAAACGCCTCGGTGCAACGGTTATTGGCATGTCGGGAGGTATTACCTCTCCTTTAGCAAAAGTCTCAGATTATCACTTAGATATTGCCGTCGAAAAAGAGGCATGCCCTATGGGTTTAGCACCCACCTCAAGCACCACGGTCACCTTAGTGATGGGTGATGCGTTGGCAGTAGCCTTATTGGAAGCACGCGGCTTTACAGCCGAAGATTTTGCGCGTTCTCACCCAGGCGGACGCTTGGGTAAACGACTGTTGGTTCATGTTAAAGACATTATGCACAAAGATGATGATATTCCACTATGCTTGCCTGAAACTCCCTTGAAACAGGCAATTTTAGAAATGACCAGTAAGAAGCTTGGCGCCATTGTTGTCGCCGAATCACACAATAAACTATTTGGCATCTTTACCGATGGTGACTTACGCCGATGTTTCGAAGAAGGCATTGATTTAACGTCCGCAACTATCGGTGATATTTGTCATCATGAGTGTTTAACCACTACACCTGATGAACTTGCCATTAATACCGTTAATTTACTGCAAGAAAAAGAAATAACCGTATTGCCTGTGGTCAATAGTGACAAACAAGTTACAGGGATTATCCACATGCATGATTTATTAAAAGCTGGCATTGTATAGAGAGTTTTATGAAACCCGAAGTATTAGCAAAAACAATTAAACTAATCATTCTTGATGTCGATGGCGTATTAACGGATGGCAGCCTTTACTTTGATAATTCAGGCAATGAATATAAAGCATTTAATTCTAAAGATGGTCATGGCATTCGCCTCTTATTAGAAAACGACATTGAAGTCGCACTGATCACGGGCAGAACGTCTGAACTTTTAAAGCATCGCGCTGAAAATCTAAAACTTAACCCCGATTTAATATACCAAGGTTATCGCGACAAGCTCCCTGCCTATGCTGACTTACTTAACAAAACAGCTTATAAAAAAGAACAAATAGCCTACGTCGGGGATGATGTGATTGATTTACCCATCATGAGCCAAGTCGGCTTTTCAATTGCTGTCAATGACGCAAACTGGTTTGTGAAAGATAACTGTGATTGGGTGACTGATTTACCAGGCGGTAAAGGTGCGGTACGCGAAGTATGTGAGTTTTTACTTTCATCGCAGGGCAAGCTAGATAAGCTTTATCAAAACTACATTGTAAAATAATAAGTGATCAATAATGAATAAAGGCGGGCTCACATTCTTGATTATGGCTATATTCATTGCACTAAGTTTTACCTGGTTAAACACCGGCTGGAAAACATATAAAGCGTTCGTCTTGCCGCAAAGCACTAAAAAAATTGATTATTACCTCAGTGATTTCACGCTACTCAATACACAAGCCGATGGCTCAATGCGCTATTTACTAAAAGCGCAAAATTTAACTCACCAACAATCCACAGGCCATAGTGAAATATTTAACCCACAAATTACAGCAATTGATAGTGATGGTGGCGTCATATCATTACATGCAGAGTCTGCCATACAAATGGATAAAAGTGCTGTTATCAAACTCACCGGTAAGGTTAACTTAAAAAAAATGGGCGGTGAAAATCGCGAAACATTTCTACTAAAAAGCAGTGATTTGGTTTTTGACCCTTTAAAAAAAGAGCTTTCGTCAACATCTAAAGTTATACTTAAGACTGGCTTTGGAGAGCTTGAAGGCATCGGCTTTAACAGCAAACTGAATGAACAAGCACTGAGGATTCACTCAAATGTACACATTGAATTTAAACCCGCTCAATAAAATTACCCGCTTATTAATTTTATTGCTGTTTATGGTCGTTAGCCCTACATTCGCTTTAAAGAGCGATGTTGAGCAACCCGTACACATTGATGCAGATAGTGTGCTATTTAATAAAACAAAGGGGCTTGCAGTATACGAAGGCAACGTCTCCATTGTACAAGGCAGTTTACAAATTAAAGCCAGCCGCATCGAAATCAATGCCCCTAATAATGAAATTTCGAAAATTACTGCCAAAGGTTCTCCCGTTAAATTCCAACAAAAGATGGATGATGGAAAACTGGCGCGCGGTAGCGCCAAGCATATTCAATATCAAGTAAAAGCCAAACGTTTAATCATGGATGGTAACGCATCGTTATCACAACATACCGACACTTTTAACAGCAATCACATTGAATATTCCATTAGCAATGGTGAACTTAAAGCGGGGAAAATCTCTAAAAAAGCAAAATCAGGTCGGGTAAAAGCTATTTTCTACCCCACTAATAAAGCAAAATAAATGGCAACTCTAGCGGCTGAAAACCTGCATAAAAGCTATGGAAAACGCGATATCATTAAAGGCGTGTCGATGCATATTAATAGTGCCGAAGTGGTGGGTTTATTAGGCCCGAACGGTGCAGGTAAAACCACTTGTTTTTATATGGTTGTTGGTTTAGTTGCTTGTGATAAAGGCTCTGTGAGCTTGACAGATGGCGCGGAGTCCATTGACCTTACTAAACTACCCATGCACCTTCGAGCGCGTCATGGAGTGGGCTATCTAGCGCAAGAAGCCAGTATTTTTCGCAAACTCACCGTGCAAGATAATATCTTAGGCATTTTAGAAATACGTAAAGATTTAAACAAACAACAACGCTATGATAAACTCGAAAGCTTACTCGAAGAATTCCAAATTACCCATATCAGAGACAGCCTAGGAATTAGCTTATCCGGTGGAGAGCGTCGTCGCGTAGAAATTGCCCGCGCCTTAGCGACAGACCCCGCTTTTATCTTACTCGATGAGCCTTTTGCAGGGGTTGATCCTGTGTCAGTTTTAGAAATTCAAAAAATTGTTACGCATTTAAAAAATCGCGGTATCGGCGTGTTAATTACCGATCATAACGTGAGAGAAACACTGAGTATTTGTGATCGTGCGTATGTATTAGGAAATTCGGTCATCATTGCCGAAGGATCAGCAGATAATATCTTAAATAATGAGCTAGTTCGTGAGATTTACCTCGGCAAAGACTTTAAACTATAATTTTCACCAAGCAATTATCATACCATTAATCAATTATTGATTAAATTAGTTAGTCAACATGCTATAGTTTTACCATGATGCTTAAAAATAATAACAACGATGATTAAACAAGGACTCAGTATAAAACTTGGGCAGTCCTTGTCCATGACACCGCAATTACAGCAGGCAATTCGCCTTTTACAACTCTCTTCACTTGAACTACAACAAGAAATTCAAGAGGTTCTAGAGTCTAACCCTTTGCTTGAAAAAATTGGCGATGAAACTGTTGCGTCTGATGAGCCCTCACAACTTGAAGCTGAGCAAAGTAATGAATCACCGGAACCATCCGAAACAATTCCCGAAGAGCTCAACATCGATGCTGAGTGGGATGATATTTACGATCCTGCGTGGAAAGTAAAAAACACAGCTTCAGAATCAAGCAGCTCAGATTTTATTGAAACCATGCATAGCAATCCAGAAGGACTGCATGATCACTTGCTCTGGCAAGTGGATATGAGTAATCTCAGTATTCAAGACAAAGCAATTGCGCGATTAATCATTGACTACATTAATGATGATGGTTACTTAACAGAAGACCTTGAACAAGTTTTTGATTCACTCTCTGATTCATTACTGATTGACTTTGATGAAGTCGGAGCCGTGCTTACCTTTGTACAAAATCTTGGGCCTACCGGTATTGCAGCCAGAAACCTAAGTGAGTGCTTATTGTTACAGTTAAATAAAACCGCTAAAGATCACCCTTTGTATAAAAAAGCAGCACGCCTTTTATCAAAAAATATGGACTTACTCGAAAAAAGGGATTATACAGGTATTAAAAGAACTCTGGGGCTTACTACTGCAAAACTCGAATCACTAATGTCTTTGATCCGTAGTTTTGACCCTCAACCAGGAAAAATATTCAGCATAGAATCAGCAGACTATATTACCCCTGATATTTATGTGAAGAAAATAAACGGACGTTGGAGAATCTCACTCAATACTGAAATCCAACCCGAACTTCAGGTTAATCATTATTACGCAAATATGCTAAACAAAGAAAACACACAAGTCTCTCAAACCGCTTCAGATTCAAGCCAACAACAAGAAGCTACGCGTTATATTAAAGATAACTTACAACAGGCGCGCTGGTTTATAAAGAGTCTTGATAATCGCAACCACACCATTGTCAATGTTGCACAAGCCATTATCAATCGCCAACAAGCCTTTTTACAATATGGTGATGAAGCCATGAAGCCGATGGTATTAAAAGATTTAGCCGAGCAACTTGGTTTACATGAATCTACCATATCGCGCGTTACTACCCATAAATTTATGCATACACCGCGTGGTGTCTATGAATTCAAACATTTTTTCTCTAGCCATGTCAGCACAGATACTGGTGGAGAGTGCTCAGCAACAGCAATTCGCGCAATGATCAAAAAAATGATTGATAGCGAAGATCCCGCTAAGCCGCTGAGCGACAACAAATTGACTAACCTGCTCAAAGAGCGGGGAATCAACGTAGCGCGACGTACTGTCGCAAAGTACCGTGAGGCGTTAACGATACCCTCTTCACACGACCGTAAGGTTTTCGCATGAGGATATTGTTATAAATTAAATCTGCTTCACAGCGACCACCTTGGAAGGGCTTTCAAGTCAGTGGATTCGCAATAACCTAGAAAAGGAGTATACAATGCAATTAGATATAACCGGTCATCACATCGACGTAACCCCACTACTCAATAATTATATCAAAGATAAGGTTACTCGCTTAAAACGACATTTTGACCAAGTGCTAAATATCCATATTATTCTAGAAACACAAAAGCATAATAACAAGGCTGAGGCTTCATTAAATGTAAGCGGCAACCATATTTTTGCCAATGCATCTGGTCATGATATGTATGCCGCCATTGATGCCTTAGCAGACAAGCTTGACCGACAAATTCTAAAACATAAGGAAAAAATACGCAGTCATCACCGTCATGAAGGTAGTCATCGTAATTTAGCCACAAACTAACACCGGATACCTTTGCCAAGTAATTTGTGCAAAGGTATTTGGCAAAACCACCGAAACAATTTATTCAAAACTCCTTTTAAAATACCTATAAAAACAAGTATCATTTGCTAATAAAATAAAAGAGTAGTTTGTGACTAATGACAGAAAGCCCCCCCCCTATTCTACTGCCAGAACGAATACAGTTTATTAAAAAAGCTGTCAGTAAAAAGAATATTTTTGATTCATTAACGACCTTACTAGCAGAGGGTCAAAGTGAGATTTCACCTCACCGTATTTTTGATGCACTCATCCAACGTGAAAAGCTAGGAAACACCAGTATCGGCAATGAAATTGCCCTGCCTCGCGCCCACATTAAAATCAGCTACCCACGCGCTGCCTTGTTAATATTAAAAAAACCTTTAATGACGACCAATAGTATAGATAATAAAGGTATTTCACTTTTCCTAGCATTATTAATACCCGAAGAGCAACGAAGTAACTATGCGGATGCTGTCAAAAACATCAATCAAACACTCGCTATTAGTGATAAACTTCATGCGCTCATAAAGTCTAAAAACACAGAGTCTTTAAGCAAATACTTTAATTCCTTATTAACCTTGCGCCTTTTGCAACCCCCAGAAAAAGAAGCATCAACCAACAAAGAAGAGCTATAAAATGCACGTAGTTATCGTCAGCGGAATGTCAGGAGCAGGTAAGTCACTCGCGTTACATACGCTTGAAGACCAAGGTTATTATTGTATTGATAATTTGCCCTTGGAGTTTCTTGAAACTGTTTTTGAAACTACCGCTTTAACAGAACAAAAGAAAGTGGCTATCGGCATCGACGTGCGAAGTGATGTAAACGGTCAGTTTCTTGAATACTTCCCTGAGCAAGTCCAACACCTGAAAGACCGCTTTAAAACCGATGTGCTTTATTTATACGCAGGCAAAGCTGTTTTACTCAAACGCTTTGATGAATCACGCCGTAAACACCCTTTATTTAATTCAGACACCACACTAAAAGACTCTCTTGCGAAAGAATATGAACTACTTGCACCCGTACGAAAAATAGCTGATTTAAAAATCGATACCAGCACCACCGATATATACGAGCTAGCAAGCCAAATAAGAACCCGAATTTGCGGCACTGAAAAACAATCTGTTTCACTTCTATTCCAAAGCTTTGGTTTTAAGTATGGCACTCCCAGAGACTCTGATTATTTATTTGATGTACGTTGTTTGCCCAACCCCTATTGGATCCCTGAACTGCGCTCACACACAGGGCAAGAAAAAGAAGTGATCGATTGGTTATCATCACAAAAGCTTGTGCAAAAAATGGAGCAAGACCTAACCTCATTTATAGAAGATTGGGTGCCAGAAATATTAAAAAGTCAGCGTGCTTATTTAACCATTTCGATCGGTTGTACTGGTGGGCATCACCGTTCCGTTTATCTCGTTGAGCAGCTCGCAAAGCACTTCGAAGTCATTTATAAAGATAATATCATTGTCCAGCATAGAGAACTTTCTTAAAAGTCGTATTTCTAAAGAGGTTAGCTGTTAAACTAACACACAATTCAAACCACCCCACACTTGTTGACATGACCGATCAACTCCATCTAAATACGGAGCAACGACTCGCACGCCTAAGAAACACCATCGAGTCTGGTACCTTATCTCAATTACGAAGCATGCTAAATGCCATGCACCCTGCTGAGATTGCTCACCTATTAGAGTCATCCCCTCCCGCTCGACGTCGTTATCTCTGGGATCTTGTAGATCCTGAGAATGAAGGTGAAACCTTAATAGAACTGGGTGAAGAAGCCCGCGCAAGTCTAATTGAGGTGATGGAATCTGATGACCTCGTTGAAGCCGTAAAAGACCTTGAGGTTGATGATGTCGCAGATTTTTTGCAAGGACTACCCGGTCGATTGATAGAACAAACACTATCAGGCATGAGCCGTCAACAACGTGATCGCGTCGAAAGGGTATTAGCTTACGATGAAGATACAGCAGGTGGCATGATGACTACCGATGTTATTACCACCCGTGCTAATGTCTGCGTGGATGTGGTATTACGCTATCTTCGCATGCAAAATAAATTGCCAACGCATTCTGACTCTTTGATTATTATTGATAAATATAATAAATACTTGGGTATTTTACCTATTTCAGTACTCCTAACAAGTCTGCCAGATGCAACGGTTGAAGATATAATGGATGATCAACAAGCCGCTATTCCTGCCGATATGCACAGCAGTGAAGTTGCTAGTTTGTTTGAAGATAGAAACCTCATTTCTGCCCCCGTTGTAGATAAAAATACAAATTTATTAGGAAGAATCACCATCGATGACGTAGTTGATGTTATTCGTGATGAAGCAGAACACTCCATGATGAGTATGGCGGGTTTAAATGAAGAAGAAGACTTATTTGCCTCCGTCATTCCGAGTGTGAAACGCAGAGCCATATGGTTAGGCACGAATTTACTCACAGCATTTTTGGCAGCGTGGGTAATTAATCAATTTACTGAGACGTTAGAGTCTGCCATTGCACTGGTGGTACTTATGAGTATCGTTCCAAGTATGGGTGGCATCGCTGGTAGCCAAACCCTCACTCTTGTGATTCGTGGGATGGCGTTGGGGCAAATTGATGCAGGAAATACGCGTTCATTACTGATTAAAGAAATGTTATTGGGTTTAATCAACGGCGTAATCTGGGCAATTGTCGTATTTGTAATTTCAGTGATGTTTTTTAACGATACCAGTATCGGCATCGTAGTCGCAATTGCAATGCTACTTAATTTACTCATAGCTCCATTAACCGGAGTACTACTACCTATCGCATTACGTAAATTAGGCATTGACCCAGCCCTAGCAGGCAGCGTATTGCTAACAACCGTAACGGATGTTGTTGGTTATACTGCGGTGCTGGGCTTAGCAACTTTACTACTTCCTTATATTCGTAATATATTGGCATAAACAATTTAAACACGACAAGAGCTTATTCGAGAAAACTTGTGAAGTGCTAAAGGAAGTCCTGAATAAGTCCCATAAAATTTTGTAAGCCTCTAAGGCGTCATACCCTAGGCGTGCTTTGAAATGAATACTTATTGCTTTCATGAAAAGTGCAACAACGGAGATGATGCCTTAGAGACTTACCTACGGGACTTAGCCAAATTTATTGAACTTAATCAGGACTTCCTTAAGGAATGACTGATCAAGCCACTAATTTTAAGAATATTAGTTTTCAGATCAATTTTTAAAAAATCACACATAATGTGTCCTGTTTCTATCTATTTTTATATTTTCTTACCC
>Ga0256839_1001296_pt1 | contig 30611 bp, 29 predicted proteins | sample 354166metaG_FD_185968 | JGI IMG/M metagenome (GOLD analysis project Ga0256839, IMG submission 185968) | Hydrothermal vent microbial communities from Mid Atlantic Ridge, Atlantic Ocean - 354-166 | ecosystem: Environmental > Aquatic > Marine > Hydrothermal vents | place: Atlantic Ocean: Mid... | reverse complement strand
CCCCCTCCGTATTACCGCGGCTGCTGGCACGGAGTTAGCCGGGGTTTCTTTACCAGGTACCGTCATTATCTTCCCTGGCGAAAGAGCTTTACGACCCTAGGGCCTTCATCACTCACGCGGCATGGCTGGATCAGGCTTGCGCCCATTGTCCAAGATTCCCCACTGCTGCCTCCCGTAGGAGTCTGGGCCGTGTCTCAGTCCCAGTGTGGCTGATCATCCTCTCAAACCAGCTACTGATCGTCGGCTTGGTAGGCCATTACCCCACCAACTACCTAATCAGACGCGGGCCGATCCTTCACCGATAAATCTTTCCCCCGAAGGGCGTATACGGTATTACTCTCCGTTTCCAGAGGCTATTCCGTAGTGAAGGGCACGTTCCCACGCGTTACTCACCCGTCCGCCGCTCCTCACCGAAGTGAAGCGCTCGACTTGCATGTGTTAGGCCTGCCGCCAGCGTTCGTTCTGAGCCAGGATCAAACTCTCAAGTTGAAACGCGATTGCTCGCGTATCCTTGACGTTCGAACCTCTGCACATCGCCCCGGCCTGCGCCGGGGCAGTCTCTGCTTGTCGTGCTCCGGTTTCATCGGAAACCGAAAGCCGCCAAGCAGTGAAGCTGACCTTCCATCATCGGGCCGGAGCCCTAGGAAGCCGATATGCACCGGATCGATCCATCGAAACGAACCGAACCGCCCGCATATCTCTTCAGAAACCAGCGATTTCAAAGAGCGTGAGACAAAACAAACTGAGATGCGCCGAAATTCTCTGGCGCGCCCCCGCCTGCCTTACCTCCGGTTTTTCCTTGCGCCTCGTCTCCCTGCCCTTCAGGCCGGCCCGTCTGGCGCCCCGGCAGTGCACCTCTGCGCCGCCGGTGAGGGGGTATTTAGGCTCCGACGCCCGATGGTGCAAGAGGTTTTTTTGCGAAAGGCGCCTTTTTTTCACCCCCTTCGGCGCGGGCGAAAAAATCCATTTGTTTCAGTTGGTTGGTCGTCGCCCCCGAAATCTTCGGCCAACTTGCGGGCAACCGGAGGGTCGAAAATCCGCCGCCCGGAGCCCCGTTTGCGAACCCAGCGGGCCGATTCCCGCCCGAAACGGCAGACTCAGGAGCCGACTCGCCGCATCTTCGCCGCACCGCGCAGCTCCCGCCAGCGCACCCGCGCGGCCAGCAGGGCGACGATCGCCAGCAGATACAGAATCGGCTCCAGCTGCCAGCCCTTGCGCAGCATGACGAAATGCACCGCCCCCAGCACCGCCGCCACATAGGTCAGCCTGTGCAGCCTGCGCCAGCTGCCCGCGCCCAGCCTTCGCAGCGACCAGTCGTTCGACGTCATGGCCAGCGGCACCATCAGCACCAGCCCGACCATCCCGATGGTGACATAGGGGCGCTTCACGATGTCCTTCCATATCTGGTTCCAGATCTGGACATCCAGAAACAGCCAGACCGCCAGATGCACGGCCACATAGAAGAACACCAGAAGGCCGAGCGCCCGGCGGAACTTCAAAAGCGAAATCCCGGTGAACTTGCGCAGCGGCGTCACCGCCAGCACCGCGATCAGCACCTGAAGCGACAACCGGCCGAGCTCCTGCTCCAGCGCCCTGATCGGCTCCGGCCCCAACCCGCCGGTCAGGCCAAGATAGAAGAACCAGAACACCGGCAGCACGCCGACCAGATAGACCGGCCAGGCGGGAACGCGGCGCAACCGGGCGTTGACGCTCTGCGGCAGGCTCATCGGCAGGATCCTCAGTAGAACTTCCTCAGATCCATGCCGGCATAAAGGCCGGCCACCTGATCGCCGTAACCGTTGAACATCCGGGTCGGGATGCGCCTGGAAAACAGCCCGCCACCGATTCGCCGCTCGCTGGCCTGGCTCCAGCGCGGGTGATCCACCTCGGGGTTCACGTTGGAATAGAACCCGTATTCGCGCGGGTTCTGCATGTTCCAGGTCGCCTGCGGCTGTTTCTCCACCAGGGAAATCCGCACGATCGACTTGATCGACTTGAACCCGTATTTCCAGGGCACCACCAGCCGGATCGGGGCGCCGTTCTGGTTGGGCATCTCCTCACCATAGAGCCCGGTCGCCAGAATCGTCAGCGGGTGCATCGCCTCGTCCAGGCGCAGGCCCTCGCGATAGGGCCAGTCCAGCACCCGCGATTTCTGGCCGATCATCTCGGAGGGGCGCACCAGGGTTTCGAAATAGACATATTTCGCCGAAGGCTGCACGCCCACGCGGTTCAGCAGGTCGGCCAGTTCGAAGCCCACCCAGGGAATCACCGCCGACCAGGCCTCGACGCAGCGCAGCCGGTAGATGCGCTCTTCCAGGGTGACACCCTTCAGGATGTCGGCCAGGTCGTAGTTCCCCGGCCTGTCCACCAGCCCGTCGACCCTGACCGACCAGGGGTCGGTGGTCAGCCGATGGGCGTTCTTCGCCGGGTCGGTCTTGGACGTGCCGAACTCGTAGAAATTGTTGTAGCTGGTGATGTCCTCGTAGCTGTTGGGTGCCTCGTCGGTGGAATAGGCGCTGGGCACTGCCCGGATCTTCGCGCCGGACAGTGCCGGGCCGGCCGCCAGCGCCGCCGCTGCCGCGGCTCCGGCCATGATCTGCCGGCGGTTCAGGTAATCCGCCTTCGGGGTCACGTCCGACCACTTCAAATCATTCTTCCACCGTCCGGCCATGTCTCATGCTCCCAAACTGCAATCTGGCGTATCACTAGCCGCCTCCTCACGGGAAACCAAACAAACACATCTCACAATCCTGTTGGCTTGCTGAAACCTTGCCGGACTGCCGAAACCCTTGCCCGCGGCACCGAAGCGCACCAGACGCGGAAACACCAGCCGCGGAAAGCGGCGCAAGCGGGCAGCCACCACGGTTGACACACGGCCGACAGGGGCGTGACGGTTGACAGTCACGCGCGGCTCGTATCAGCTGCGCGCGGTGCCGCGAAACAGCAGATGCATGGAGAAGCCGATGCCGGAAACCGCACTTGTCACCGGCGCCGCGCGCGGCATCGGCCTGGCCACTGCGGGCCTGTTCCTCGAGCGCGGCTGGCAGATCGCCATGATCGACCGCGACGCGGAGGCGCTCGACCGTGCGGCGGAAGATCTGGCCACCGGGAACGGGCCGGAAAGGGTGCTTCCGCTCGTCTGCGACGTATCACGACCGGACCAGGTGACCGGCATGATCGCCGAGGTCCGCGACCGGCTGGGCGGCATCGACGCGCTGATCAACAACGCCGGGGTGGCCGAATTCGGCCCCGTCGAGGAAACCGGCTTCGCGCAATGGCGCCGGGTCATGGAAACCAACCTGGACGGGGTGTTCCTGTGTTCGCAGGCGGCGATACCGGCGCTGAAGGAAAGCCGGGGCGCGATCGTCAACATCGCCTCGATCTCGGGGTTGCGCGCCTCGACGCTTCGGGTGGCCTACGGCACCTCCAAGGCTGCCGTATGCCACCTGACGCAGCAACAGGCGGTGGAGCTGGGAGAATACGGCATCCGCGCCAACTGCGTGGCGCCGGGGCCGGTGCGCACCAGGCTGGCGATGGCCGTGCACACGCCGGAGATCATCGCCGCCTATCACGATGCGATCCCGCTCAACCGCTACGGCACCGAACGCGAGATCGCCTCGGTGATCGTCTTCCTGTGCTCGGAGGAAGCCTCCTACGTCACCGGACAGACCATCGCCGTGGACGGCGGTTTCGAATGCACCGGCGTGGGCCTGCCGGCGCTGCGCGGCTGAAACACTGCTCCCGCTCAGAGCGCCCCCGGGAGCGTCCCCGGTCGGAAACGCCCCCGGTCAGATCGGGGCCCTGGTGAAGTAGAAGGCGGCCCGGTTGACCTTCATGTAGTCTTCGAGCGGCGTCAGCGGATCGGTGCTCAGGAAACGCGCGTCGAGGTCGTCGAAACGCGCCCCGAGCCGGCGCAGGATGCGCTGGCGCTCGGCACGCGAGGCCGGCGGGTAGCCCCCGGCACGCAGCGCGGCCTCGGAAAGGATTTCCGCGCTTTCCGCCGCGCCGATCTCGCGCAGGCCGACCATCGCATCCTCCCAGAGGATCCCCGACGGGTTGTGGAAGAACCGGCGGTGGCCGCCCTCGTAGACATCGCAGACATAGGACAGAACCGCATGGGCCAGGCGCTGTTCGGCGGTGAAAAGCTCGAGCGAGCGTTCGTATTCGGCCCATCCCTCTCCGGTATTCACCCGCAGCGCCACCGGCTCGACGACATTCCAGAGCCCGGGGAACCGGGCATCGGGGCGACGATGCGGAAACAGGACGATCACGTTGTCGGCGGGCGGGTCGGAAACCTTCGCTCTGGCAGCGGCAGCCTTCATGTCGAAACCTCGGAATCTGAACGTGTCTGCATCGGGAATCATCTCCGTCGGGGAAACGCTAACTGCCGAGCTGGGCGGAAATGCGACGCGGGCATGACAAATAAGGGCCCCGCCGATCCGGCGGGGCCCCTGCCCTTGCAGCGGATTTCCGGGCCGCAGCCCGGCGACCTACTCGGCGGCCTCGGCTTCCGGCTCCACCGCCACTGCGGTGATGATCAGCCCGTCATCGCCGGCCGAGACATGCACGCTGTCGCCGTCGGCCACCTCGCCGGCCAGCAGCATTTCCGCCAGCCGGTCCTGAAGCTCCTTCTGGATCACCCGCTTGAGCGGGCGGGCGCCATAGACCGGGTCGTAGCCCTTCTCGCCAAGCCAGCTGCGCGCCGCATCGTCCAGCTCCAGCGTGATGTTGCGCCGGGCCAGGCGTTCGGCCAGGCGCCGCACCTGGATGTCCACGATCCCGCCCATGTGCGCGCGGGTCAGGCGCTCGAAGATGATGATCTCGTCCAGCCGGTTCAGGAACTCGGGGCGGAAATGCGCCCGCACCGCCTCCATCACCTCGCGCCTGGCCTCGCTGACATCGGCCCCTTCGGGCAGCGTCGACAGCGACTGCGACCCGAGGTTCGACGTCAGCACGATCAGCGTCTGCTTGAAGTCCACCGTGCGGCCCTGGCCGTCGGTCAGCACCCCGTCGTCGAGCACCTGCAGGAGCACGTTGAACACGTCCGGGTGCGCCTTTTCGACCTCGTCGAACAGGATCACCTGATAGGGGCGCCGGCGCACGGCCTCGGTCAGCACGCCGCCCTCGTCATAGCCCACATAGCCCGGGGGCGCGCCGATCAGGCGGGCCACCGAGTGCTTCTCCATGAACTCGGACATGTCGATGCGCACCATCGCGTGCTCGTCGTCGAAGAGATACTCGGCCAGCGCCTTGGTAAGCTCGGTCTTGCCCACGCCGGTGGGACCGAGGAACAGGAAGCTGCCCAGCGGCCGGTTCTCGTCGTTGAGGCCCGCGCGCGCCCGGCGCACCGCATTGGCAACCGCCTGCACGGCCGCTTCCTGGCCGATCACCCGCTTGCCCAGCTCCTCTTCCATGCGCAGCAGCTTCTCGCGCTCGCCCTCCAGCATCTTGCTGGTGGGAATGCCGGTCCAGCGCTCGACCACCTCGGCGATCTGCTCGGGGCCGACGGCCTCTTCCACCAGTTCGGCATTGATCTCCTCGGCCTCGGCCTCGACCAGGCGGCGCTCCAGATCGGGGATCACCGAATAGGCCAGCTCGCCGGCCCGGGCCAGGTTGCCCTCGCGCTTGACCTGATCCAGTTCCGCGCGCGCCTGATCAAGCTGTTCCTTGAGCTCGCGCGCGCTTTCCAGCCTGGCCCGCTCGGCGAGCCACTTCGCCGTCATCTCGGCCGATTTCTGCTGCAGTTCGGACAGTTCCCTTTCCAACTTCTCAAGCCGCTGCCTGGACGCCTTGTCCTTTTCCTTCTTCAGCGCCTCGGCCTCGATCTGCAACTGCAGGATCTGCCGATCCAGCTGGTCGAGCTCCTCGGGCTTGCTGTCCACCTCCATGCGCAGCCGCGCCGCCGCCTCGTCCACGAGGTCGATGGCCTTGTCGGGCAGGAAACGGTCGGTGATGTAGCGATGGCTGAGCGTCGCCGCCGCCACCAGCGCGCTGTCCGAGATCATCACCCCGTGGTGCAGCTCGTATTTCTCCTTGATGCCGCGCAGGATGGAAATGGTGTCCTCGACGGTGGGTTCATCGACCATCACCGGCTGGAAGCGCCGGGCAAGCGCGGCGTCCTTTTCCACGTGCTTGCGGTATTCTTCCAGCGTGGTCGCGCCGACGCAGTGAAGCTCGCCGCGCGCCAGAGCGGGCTTGAGCAGGTTCGAGGCATCCATCGCACCGTCGGTCTTGCCGGCGCCCACCAGCGTGTGCATCTCGTCGATGAACAGGATGATCTCGCCCTCGGCGGATTTCACCTCGTTCAGAACCGCCTTCAGGCGCTCCTCGAACTCGCCGCGATACTTGGCGCCTGCGATCAGCGCGCCCATGTCGAGCGCCATCAGCTTCTTGTCGCGCAGGTTTTCCGGCACATCGCCGTTGACGATGCGCAGCGCCAGCCCCTCGACGATCGCGGTCTTGCCCACACCCGGCTCGCCGATCAGCACCGGGTTGTTCTTGGTGCGCCGGGACAGCACCTGCATGGTGCGGCGGATTTCCTCGTCGCGGCCGATGATCGGGTCGATCTTGCCGTCGGCCGCCTGGCGGGTCAGGTCGATGGCGTATTTCTTCAGCGCCTCGAAGGTGTCCTCGGCGCTGGCACTGTCGGCGGTGCGGCCCTTGCGGATGTCGTTGATCGCGGCGTTCAGGTTCTGGGCGGTGACCGCCCCGGCCTCCAGCGCCTCGCGGGCGTTGGACCTCACCACCGCCAGCGCGGTCAGGATGCGCTCCACGGTCACGAAGCTGTCGCCGGCCTTCCTGGCGATCTTCTGGGCTTCGTCCAGCACCTTGGCCAGCTGCGGATCCATATAGACCTGGCCGGCATCGCCGGTCACCTTCGGGATCCTTGCCAGATAGTCGTCCAGCGCCTCGCGCACCCGCTCCGGAGCGCCGCCGGCGCGGGAAATCAGGTTGCTGGCCAGCCCTTCCTCGTCATCCAGCAATGCCTTGAGCAGATGCTCGGGCGCGAGCTTCTGGTGATCCTCGCGCATCGCGATCGTCTGGGCTGCCTGCAGGAAGCCCCGCGACCGTTCCGTGAACTTTTCCATGTCCATCGGTATTCTCCTTTCATGAAGCGCCCGGCCGATCCGGTGCCCGGAAGCGGCACACCGGCTGATGCGGGCCTTGCCCTTCAGATGGGAAGATACCCCGCCCCTTGCAAGGGAGCGGTAACGGTTTTCGCCCCCCTTTCGGGGCACCCCGAAGCCCCGGCGCAGCGGCCGCCCCCGGCAGCCGCGCCAGATCCGGAACTCCCGGCAGCGGCAAGGGGAACGGTCGATTCCGGTTGCCCGGACCGGGTCGGCGGACCTATACAGCCGCAACCGGACCCTGCCGAAACCGGAAAGCGCAACCCATGCCCCAGGCCCCCATTCCCCAGGCCGATGACCGCCTGATCGTCGCGCTTGACCTGCCCGATGCCCATGCCGGCCTGCAACTGGCCGACAGGCTGGGCGATGCCGTGTCCTTCTACAAGATCGGTCTGGGGATGCTGACCGGCGGCGGGCTGGCGCTGGCGCGCGAACTCAAGGACGAACGCGGCAAGCGGGTGTTCCTGGACATGAAGCTGTTCGACATCGGGGCCACTGTCGAGGCCGCGGTGCGCGGGCTGGCGCGCTTCGATCTCGACTTCCTCACCGTCCACGGCGACCCCCAGGTGGTGCGCGCCGCGCGCGAAGGGGCCGGCGGCAAGGATCTGAAGATCCTCGCCGTCACCATCCTGACCTCGCTGGATCGCGCCGACCTCGACGACGCCATGATCAAGCCGGGCGCGTTGGCCGACCTCGTGCTGGAACGCGCCGGGCGCGCCTTCGAGGCGGGGGCGCACGGGGTCATTGCCAGTCCGCAGGAGGCCGGTGCCATCCGCGCCCTGCCCGAAGCCGCGGGCCGGCTGATCGTCACCCCCGGGGTGCGCCCGGCCGGCGCCGGCGCCGGCGATCAGAAGCGCATCGCCACCCCCGCCGCTGCCATCGCCGCCGGGGCCGATCACATCGTCGTCGGCCGTCCCGTCCGGCAGGCGGCAGACCCGCGCGCCGCGGCGCTGGCCATCCAGGCGGAAATCGCCGGGGCCCGGGCCGGAACGGCGTGAGCTGGCCCGGGTTTCGGCGCGACACCGGCCAGCCGCACCCGGCGGGCGCCTTCAGGCGGGCACCTTGGAAAATACCTGCTCCTTCAATGCTCTCCCCGCCCGGCTCCGCATGCCGCGCGCCCCGGCGACCGCCCGGGAGCCGCCTGTGGCTGCCGCCTGCCGGGCGGGGCGGCCGTTGTCGCCATCGGCGCTGTTCAACGCTCGTTTATGTCGTCTTTCCAGACCTTCACCTGCCCGCGCCGCAGCCCGAAGAGCTTGCGAAACACCAGCCAGGTCACCAGCGAAATCACCGCAAAGACCAGCAGCAGCACCGGCAGCGAGCCGCCCAGAACCCCGAACCACAGCAACCCGCCGGTGGCCAGCGCTCCCACCGCAAAACCCAGCAGCACATAGCCCGGCGCCAGGATCTCGAGCACTGCCAGGCCGATCCCGCCGACGATCCAGACCCACCATTCCTGCCAGGGCATCACCTGCGCCCCTTCAGCATGTCGAACGCCTCGCCAAAGGCATCGAGCGCCGAGGCCGGCACGATCACCGTCTGCCTGCCCTCGCCCTGGCCGACCGCCGTCAGCGCCTCCACCTGCTTGAGCGCCACCTGGTATTGCGCCGCCTCAAGCCCGTTGTCGGCAATGGCCCTGGCCACGGCCGAGGTCGCATAGGCCTCGGCATCGGCCAGGATCCGGCGCGCCTTGGCCTTCTGCTCGGCGGCGTAAAGCTCGGCATCGGCGGCCAGTTCCACCGCGCGTTTCTCGCCCTCGGCCTCGGTCACCTGGGCGCGGCGGGCGCGTTCGGCATTGAGCTGCTGCAGCATCGCCTCGCGGGTGGCATCGTCCAGGTTCACGTCCAGGATCTCGGCCCGCGTCACCTCGATCCCCCAGTCGTCCACCGCATTGGCGACCTGTTCCTTGACCTTGGCGATCAGCTGCTGGCGGTGGCTCTGCACCTCGTCCAGCTCCATCTCGCCGATGCCGGCACGCACGATGCCGGCAACCGTGGTGGCGATCGCATCATCCACGTCGCGGATGCGATAGACGGTCTTTTCCGGCTCCAGGATCCGGTAGAACACGCTGGTTTCCACCTGCACCAGCACGTTGTCCGCCGTGATGGCGTCCTGCTTGTGGGTGGGAAGCTGACGCTCGAGGATCGACACCTTGTGGCGCACCCGGTCCAGGAAGGGCACGATGAAGTTGATCCCCGGCCCCAGCACCGCCCGCAGCCGGCCGAAGCGTTCGACCACATGCTTTTCCGACTGCGGAACGATCCGAACGCCCATCAGGATCACGACCACGACAAAGGCCGCCAGCGCGAGGAAAACCGCGTTCTGCCCCACAAACCCTGTCAAAATATGTTCTATATCCAACGGTTATCTCCTTTTTCCTTTTCCGATCATATCAGATATATGGGTAGGTGGCATCCACCATTTCAGGGGAAAACCGGCCGTGCCTTCCCTGTGCCGCGACTGCCTGGCCACATTCGACAGCGGCGCGCGCTGCCCGCACTGCCGCAGCCCGCGCATCGTGGCGCATCCGGAACTGTTCGACCTGAGCGTTGCACACATGGATTGCGACGCCTTCTATGCCTCGGTCGAAAAGCGCGACAACCCCGAACTGCGCGACAAGCCGGTCATCATCGGCGGCGGGCGGCGCGGCGTGGTTTCCACCGCCTGCTACATCGCCCGCATCCGCGGCGTGCGTTCGGCCATGCCGATGTTCCAGGCGCTGAAACTCTGCCCCGAGGCGGTGGTGATCAGGCCGCGGATGCAGGCCTACGCGGAGGCCTCGCGCGCCATCCGCGCGATGATGGAGGAACTGACCCCGGCGGTGGAGCCGCTGTCGCTGGACGAGGCCTTTCTCGACCTGTCGGGCACCACGAAACTGCACGGCGCGCCGCCGGCGGTGATGCTGGCGCGGCTGGTGCGGCGGATGCAGGACGAGCTCGGCCTGACCGGCTCGATCGGGCTCAGCCACAACAAGTTCCTGGCCAAGGTGGCCTCCGATCTCGACAAGCCGCGGGGCTTTTCGGTGATCGGCAGGGCGGAAACCATGGATTTCCTGCGCGACAAGCCGGTGCGCATGATCTGGGGAGTCGGGGCGGCCACGCAGGAGGCGCTGGGAAGGGCCGGCATCCGCACCTTCGCCGATCTGCGCCGCTGGGACAGGCGCGCCCTGCAGGCCCGCTTCGGCAGCATGGGGGCGCGGCTCTGGCAGCTGGCGCGCGGGGAAGACGAACGCCCGGTCTCGCCCGGGGCGCCGGCAAGGTCGATCTCCAACGAGATCACCCTGGCCGAAGACATTTCCGACCCGGACATCCTGGACGGGCACATCTGGCGGCTGTCGGAAAAGGTATCCGACCGCGCCAAGGCCCGCGACCTTGCCGGGCGGGTGGTGACGCTGAAGCTCAAGCACGCCGATCACCGGCTGATCACCCGCCGCCGGTCGCTGCCGGATGCAACCCGGCTGGCCGACCGGATCTACCGCACGGCGCGCGGGCTGTTCGAGCAGGCCGGCGCGCGCGGGCCGTTCCGGCTGATCGGCGTCGGGATCGGCGACCTCGTGGACGCATCGCAGGCCGACCTGTCGGGCGACCTGCTGGACCCGCAGGCCGAGCGGCGCAGCGCCGCCGAGCACGCCACCGACCGGATTCGCGCGAAATTCGGCCCCGATGCCATCGTCAAGGGGCGGGCCCTGCGCTGAGCGGCACCGCTCTTCTTCCGTGCGGTTCAGCGGCAGATACGGCGCAGCGCCGCCCATTCCGCCGGCTCCAGAACCGGCCGCAGCGGAGAGCGCAGGAGCCAATCGGCCCGGCGCGCTGCGGCAATCCGTTCAAGCAACGCCGGGTGATCCATGAAATGCGCGGCGATCCCGGGCGCATCTCCGCCTTCGACACGCAAGCGCACGAAGATGTCCGCCAGCACCGAAGGACGCACCCCGGCGGCGGCAAGGGTCCGATGGGCGAAATCATCGGCCGCCGCCTCGGCCGCCTGGCTGTAGCCGGCCTCGATCAGCCGGCCGATCAGCAGCTGCACCAGCGCGCCGCCGGCGAAATCGCCCAGAATCAGGCCGACGACCCCGACCGACCCGGCCGCGCGCAGAGCGCCGCGGGTCGGATCGCGCCCGGCCACGTGACCGATCTCGTGGGCCAGAACGGCGGCCACCTCCTCGGGCGAGGCGACCTGCTCGATCAGCCCGCGAAACAGCACTATCCGCCCGCCGGGCAGGGCGAAGGCGTTGTTCATCGGGTGATCCAGAACTTCCAGCCGCAGCGGGTGCGGAAGCTCCACCGGCCCGGCGATCCGGGCCTGCATCGCTTCGAGCGCCGCCAGCCCGGCCGCTCCCGTGCATACCGGCAGCGGCTCCAGCCCGTCCTCGGAAAACGCGGACCGGATCTGACGGTAGGTCACATCGCCCAGTGCCCGTTCGCCTTCCGGTGGCAGAAGATCCGCCAGCCGGTCGGCCAGCGCCGGCACAAGCAGGAAGACGATCAGCGCAACCGATCCCACCGCGGCCAGCGCCCAGGCGATCAGCCGTCCCTGAAGGCGGGGCGGCGGGCGGCGGGTGAGATCGGGACAGCGCGCGGAGATCACGGCGCGCGCCTCGGCATCGCGCAACAGCAGCCGCGCCGCCCCGCCTTCGGCCGGGGCGAGCACCAGCATGTCGTCTCCTGCCTGGTCCGGCAGCGCCCGGAGCGCGCCCAGCGGCCAGTACAGCGGAGGGGCTTCCGGCGGACGGATTTCCAGCACCGGGCCATCCGGCGTCTCGCGGATCCGGAATTGCGCGCGCTGCACGACGGCACGCTCCCCGTCGAGAAAATCGGCAGAGCCCCGCAGGACGGGCGGTGCCGCGCCGACCCTGATCACGGTTTCGCTCACAGCGCCGCCTCCACGTCCAGCGCCTCGGCGAATCCCTCGGCATGCCCCGCGTCCTCGCCCGCGCGCCGGCCGAGTCGCGACAACGCACCGGCATTGCGGATCTCCAGTGTCTCGGCATAGTGGCGCGCCAGCGGCAGGGTCACGAAGACCTGCCGCAGCACCGACCACATGACGAACAGCGTGAAATAGGCCCCCGCCCCGAGGGCGAGCGAAACCCACAGCGGCAGGGCGGAGGCGATGGCGAACGGATCTTCCCCGGGCGAACCGGGCGGCACGATGCCCGGCACGCCGGCGAACGGGATCGCAACCGCGATCGCCAGCGCAAGACCCAGCGCCAGCATGGCCAGGCCCGCCAGCCCGTAGCCGAACAGGTAGATGCGCAGCACCCGCCAGAGCCGGGGGCGGGCCCGGAACCCGAGCCCGCCCAGCCGCTTGTGCTCGGTCAGCAGGCGGAAGGCCTGAATCCGGTAGTGCATGAACCCGCAGGCCACGACCGATACCGCGGCCAGCCCGAAGAGAGGGCCCGCCCCGACCGGAACGACCGTGCCTGCCGGAACGCTCGCCACCGCAACGGCGATCACGACCGCCGTGCCGAACAGGCTGATCAGGAAGACCAGAAAGGGGCGATAGAGCATCTGCCAGCGCCCGCCCTGATGCATTCGCGCGTTTCCGAACCATGTCCGGTCGGTGCGGTATTTTTCCAGCCAGAATGTCATGCGCGGCCACAGCAGGCCCAGCGAGAGGATCGTCACCGCCCAATGCGCCAGGGCCCGCCAGGCATAGCCCCAGGCGGCGGGCTCCAGCCCGAAGCCGATGCCGCGCCAGCGGGTGCGGGCGAGGATGTAGCGCCGCGCCCGGTAGCGGGCATAGAACAGAACCGGCAGGATACCGAGGAAGGACAGCGCCGTGGCCCACAGGGAGGTGCCGAACAGGGAGAGGGACACGAACATCAGCGCCAGATTCGCAATGCCGATGTAGAAGGCGAGGAAGACCACCGCAATCAGGAAGCCCAGCAGCTTCTCCATCGGCAGGCCGACATATTCCAGCGGGTGGCCGCCGGGGCGGATGGCCGACCAGTAGAAGCGGCGCAGACGGGTCTTCATCCAGAAGCGGTAAAGGCCCAGGCTCAGCACCGTCATGAGGCTGGTGCGCAGCGCCAGGCCGAACAGCCGGCCCCTGCGGCCGACATATTCGGTCTGAAGCTCACCGGGCTCCATGACTCAGGTGAACCTGTTGTCCCGCGGAAAGCCGCGCGGCGCCATGCGGCCCGCGCCGGCCCGCTTGCCGAGCCATTCGCGCAGGTCGGTCTGGGTACGGGTGCGCCCTGCCGGATCGCGCCAGCTCAGCCCCTCGGCCAGGGTGAAGGTGCGCGCATCCGACAGCCCGCCGTCCTTGTATTTCTGCAGCCGCACCCCCTTGCCGCGGGTCATCTCGGGCAGTTCCGACAGCGGGAAGATCAGCACCTTGCGGTTTTCGCCCACGCAGGCCACGTGATCGCCCTTCACCGGCCGGCACACCCTGGCATGCACCCCCTCGCGCAGGTTGAGCACCTGCTTGCCGCCGCGGGTCTGGGCCAGCACCTCGTCTTCCGCCGCGATGAACCCGTCACCCGCCGAAGACGCCAGCAGCAGCTTCCCCCCGGGGCGATGGACGAAGAGCGCGACGATCCCGGCCTCGTTGGGCAGATCGACCATCAGCCGCACCGGCTCGCCCATGCCGCGCCCGCCGGGCAGATTGGCCGCGGGAATGGTGTAGAATCGCCCGTTGGAGCCGAACAGCAGAAGCCTGTCGGTGGTCTCGGCGTGAAAGACGAACCGCCCCTCGTCACCATCCTTGAACTTGAGCTTCTGCCCCGGATCGATGTGCCCCTTCATGGCCCTGATCCAGCCCATCTTGGAGCACACCACGGTGATCGGCGCGCGCTCGATCATCGCCTCCAGCGGCACCTCCTCCACCTCTTCGGCCTCGGCGAAGCGGGTGCGCCGGGCGCCGCCTTCGTAGTTGGGGCCGAAGGCCTTCTTCGTTTCGCGCAGCTCGTCGGCGATCCGTTCCCACTGCAGGCTGTCGCTCTCGAGCAGGTCCTCCAGCGCGGCGCGCTCCTCCATCAGGGTGTCGCGCTCCTCGAGCAGGGCAAGCTCCTCCAGCCGGCGCAGGGCGCGCAGGCGCATGTTCAGGATCGCCTCGGCCTGCACCTCGGTGAGGGATGGTTCCGCACCCGCCGGCAGCCCTGCCCCGGCCAGCAGCGCCGGGCGCCGGTAATCGGCCTCGGAGGTGGCGCGGGGATGTTCGGCCGACCAGTCCTCGAACATCAGCGCCTGCTTCGGATCGTCGTCATAGCGGATGATGTCGATCACCCGGTCGAGGTTGAGGAAGGCGACGACGAAGCCTTCGAGCACCTCCAGCCGGTGGTCGATCTTGCCCAGCCGATGGCGCGCCCGCCGCAGCAGCACCTCGCGGCGGTGGTCGAGAAAGGCGCGCAGCACCTCCTTGAGGCTGCACACCTTCGGCGTCCGCCCGTCGATCAGCACGTTCATGTTGAGGCTGAAGCGCAGCTCCAGATCCGAGTTGCGAAAGAGCAGCCCCATCAGCATGTCCGGATCCACGTTGCGCGAGCGCGGTTCGAGCACGATGCGGATGTCATCGGCGCTTTCGTCGCGCACATCGGCAAGGAGCGGCACCTTGCGGGTCTGGATCAGCTCGGCCAGCTTCTCGATCAGCTTCGACTTCTGGACCTGGTAGGGAATTTCCGTGACCACGATCTGCCACTGGCCGCGGCCCAGATCCTCCTTCTTCCAGCTGGCACGCAACCGGAAGGAACCGCGCCCGGTGCGATAGGCCCGGGCAATGCTTTCGGGCGGCTCGACGATGACGCCGCCGGTGGGAAAGTCGGGGCCGGGCACGTGTTTCAGCAGCGTGTCGTCGCGCGCATCGGGGCTGCGGATCAGATGCAGGCAGGCATCGACCAGCTCCGCGATGTTGTGGGGCGGGATGTTGGTGGCCATGCCCACGGCGATGCCGCTGGCGCCGTTGGCCAGCAGGTTGGGGAAGGAGGCCGGCAGCACGACGGGCTCGCGCAGGGTGCCGTCGTAGTTGTCGCGGAAATCGACCGCGTCCTCGTCCAGCCCCTCCAGCAGCGCCTCGGCGGCGGCGGTGAGCCGGGCCTCGGTGTAGCGGCTGGCGGCCGGGTTGTCGCCGTCGATGTTGCCGAAGTTGCCCTGCCCGTCCACCAGCGGGTAACGCAGGTTGAAATCCTGCGCCAGGCGGGCCATCGCATCATAGATCGCGGCATCGCCGTGCGGGTGGTAGTTGCCCATCACGTCGCCCGAGATCTTGGCCGACTTGCGAAAGCCCCCGCCCGGGTTCAGCCGCAGCTCGCGCATGGCATAAAGGATGCGCCGGTGCACCGGCTTGAGCCCGTCGCGCGCATCGGGCAGCGCCCGGTGCATGATGGTTGAAAGCGCATAGGTCAGGTAGCGCTCGCCGATCGCGCGACGCAGCGGTTCGGCGACCTCGGCGAGCGCAGAGGGATCTGTCGCGTCGTTGTCGGGGACATCGGTCATGGCGCCGTGATAGCCGCAGCGACGCGAAGCGTAAAGAATCGCCCACCGATTTCCCTGTTTGAGCTTTCCACCGCACGGCCCTAGTTTCGGGCGGAACGGCCCGGGCACGCCGACGGACAGGGCGTCCCCGGGCGAAAACGGACAACCCGGCAGGACAACCGGCAGGACAAGCTGAACCGGCAGAGCAAATGACCGAAAGATCGATTCTCATCACCGGCTGTTCGTCAGGTATCGGATACGACGCCGCCCGGGGCCTGCGGGCACGCGGCTGGCGGGTGTTCGCTTCCTGCCGCAAGGGCGAAGACTGCGCCCGCCTGCGTGCCGAGGGCTTCGACAGCCCGCAGCTGGACTACACCGACCCCGCCAGCATCGAGACCGCCCTGGCAGAGGTTCTGGAGGCCACCGGCGGGCGGCTGGACGCGCTGTTCAACAACGGCGCCCACGCCCTGCCCGGCGCGCTGGAGGACCTGCCCACCGAGGGCCTGCGGGCAATCTTCGAAACGAACCTCTTCGGCTGGCACGAGCTGACCCGCCGCGTGATCCCCGCCATGCGCGCCCAGGGGCACGGGCGGATCGTCAACTGTTCCTCGGTGCTCGGGCTCGTGGCGCTCAGATGGCGCGGCGCCTATGTGGCGACGAAATTCGCACTCGAAGGGTTGACCGACACGCTCCGCCTCGAAATGCGCGACACCCCGATCCGCGTCATCCTGATCGAACCGGGGCCGATCACCTCGCGCATCCGCGAAAACGCCGTTGCCCATTTCGAGCGCTGGATCGACTGGGAAAACAGCCCCCGCGCCGGGCAATATCGTGCCGAATTGCTGAAGCGGCTCTACCACGGGAGCGGGCCGGACCCGTTCGAACTGCCGCCCCAGGCGGTGACAAGGGCGCTGATCCGCGCCCTCGAAAGCCGCCGCCCGCGCCCGCGCTATCACGTTACCGTGCCGACCCGCCTGATGGGAACGGCGCGGCGCCTCCTGCCCACCCGGGCGCTGGACCGGCTGCTGGCGCGCGGCTGATATCCGCCCCGGGCCGGTCGCGGCATTTCGCCCTCCCCCTTTCCAGGGAGCGGGCATCGGACTATAACCCGCGGCCACCACCAACGCCGCGCATGCCGCATCGGAGGCGACAATGCTCAACGACCCGCTGTTTCTCGTCGTCGCCGGCTCGGCCATCCTGGTGGTGATCATCCTGATGGTCGGGCTGGGCGGCTTTGCCCAGGGCGGAGAATTCAACAGAAAACACGGCAACCGGATGATGCGCTGGCGGATCGTCGCGCAGGCGGTAGCGGTGGCGCTGATCCTGATCTATGTTCTGCTCCGCAGGAGCGGAGGCTGAAACATGGTCGTGCTCAACCGGATCTACACCCGCACCGGAGATTCCGGTGAAACCGCGCTGGGCGACGGGAGCAGGGTGGCCAAGCATGCGCCGCGGGTTGCCGCCTACGGCACGGTGGACGAAACCAATGCCGCCGTCGGGCTGGCCCGTCTCCATGCCGAAGGCAGAACCGACGCGGCGCTGGCCCGCATCCAGAACGACCTGTTCGACCTGGGCGCCGACCTCTGCCGCCCGCCGGCCGAAGGAGAGGAAACCGCCGATCATCCGCCGCTGCGGATAAGCGAATCGCAGGTCTCCCGGCTGGAGACCGAGATCGACGTCATGAACGAGGCGCTGCAACCGCTGCGCAGCTTCGTCCTGCCCGGCGGGAGCCCGCTGGCCGCGCATCTGCACCTGTGCCGCACCGTGGCGCGGCGCGCCGAACGGCTGGTCGTGGCGCTGGCAGCTGGCGAATCCGTCAACCCCGCGGCGGCCCGATACCTCAACCGGCTGTCCGACTGGTTCTTCGTTGCCGCCCGCGCGGCCAATGACGGCGGCAGCGGCGACGTGCTCTGGCAGCCGGGCGCCAACTTCCAGACGGCACCGGAGAGCGCGAACGAACCGCCGGACGCGACGTAACAGGTCGATTTTGGCTTGTTATCCGCACCCCCGACCCGCTAACAAAACCGGGACCGGTGCTGCAGCGCAGCACCGCCATTTCGAGGAGATGACGCAATGAAGGTTCTGGTGCCCGTCAAACGCGTGATCGACTACAACGTGAAAGTCCGCGTGAAGGCGGACGGCAGCGGCGTCGATCTCGCAAATGTGAAGATGTCGATGAACCCGTTCGACGAGATCGCCGTCGAGGAAGCCATCCGCCTGAAGGAAGCCGGCAAGGCCGATGAAATCGTCGCCGTGTCGATCGGCGTCAGGCAGGCGCAGGAAACCCTGCGCACGGCGCTGGCGATGGGCGCCGACCGCGCCATCCTGGTGGTGGCAGCCGAGGACGTGCACCAGGATATCGAGCCGCTGGCGGTCGCGAAGATTCTGGCGAAGGTGATCGAGGAGGAACAGCCGGGCCTCGTGCTGGCCGGCAAGCAGGCGATCGACAACGACATGAACGCCACCGGCCAGATGCTGGCAGCGCTTCTGGGCTGGGGTCAGGCCACCTTTGCCTCGGAAGTGAATATCGAGGACGGCCACGCGCTGGTCACCCGCGAGGTGGACGGCGGGCTGCAGACCGTGCGGGTGAAGCTGCCGGCCATCATCACCGCGGATCTGCGCCTCAACGAGCCGCGCTATGCCTCTCTGCCCAACATCATGAAGGCCAAGAAGAAACCGCTGGAGGAAAGGACCGCCGCCGATTACGGGGTGGACGTGTCACCGCGGCTGGAGATCCTCAGGACCACCGAGCCCGAAGCGCGCAAGGCCGGGGAAATCGTCGGCTCGGTCGATGAACTGGTGGCGAAACTCAAGGAAGCGGGGGTTGTGTGATGGCTGTTCTTCTGCTTGCCGAAACTCACGGAAACGAACTGGCCGCGGACGCCACCGCCAAGGCGCTGAGCGCGGCCCGGAAGCTGGGCGAGGTCACGGTGCTGGTGGCCGGCGAAGGCTGCACCCCGGCCGCCGAGGCGGCGGCGACGCTCGAGGGCGTCGCGAAGGTGCTGTGCGCCGACGATCCGGCCTGCGGGCACGGGCTGGCCGAGCCGCTGGCGGCGCTGATCGTCTCGCTGGCCGGCGATTACGAGCATATCGTCGCCCCGGCCACCGCCAGCGCCAAGAACGTCATGCCGCGGGTGGCAGCCCTGCTTGACGTGATGGTGATCTCGGATGTCTCGGGCATCGTCGATGCCGACACCTTCGAGCGCCCCGTCTATGCCGGCAACGCGGTGCAGACGGTCCGCTCGCGCGACCCGAAGAAGGTGGTCACCATCCGCACCTCCACCTTCGATGCCGCCGAAAAGGGCGGCGCGGCGCCGATCGAGAACATCCCGGCCACGGCCGACCCGGGGCTTTCGGAATGGGTCGAGGACAAGGTGGCCGAGAGCGACCGCCCCGAGCTGACCTCGGCGGGCGTTGTCGTTTCGGGCGGGCGCGGCGTGGGCTCGGAGGAGAACTTCGCGCTGATCGAGAAACTGGCTGACAAGCTGGGCGCGGCGGTAGGCGCCTCGCGCGCGGCGGTCGATTCGGGTTATGCGCCGAACGACTGGCAGGTGGGCCAGACCGGGAAGGTCGTGGCGCCCGATCTCTACATCGCCATCGGCATTTCGGGCGCCATCCAGCACCTCGCGGGGATGAAGGATTCCAAGGTGATCGTGGCGATCAACAAGGACGAGGAAGCCCCGATCTTCCAGGTAGCCGATTACGGGCTCGTGGCCGACCTGTTCGACGCGGTGCCCGAGCTGATCGAAAAGCTCTGACCGGCGCCCCGGCGGCAGCGCGAAACAGCAGCGCGGAACATCGCAACGGCCCGCCGGGCGCGGGCCGTTGCGCCTTCTCGGGGAGGATTCCGCCGGTTGCGCCGGCCCGGTTCAGCCCAGACGCCCGGCCAGCTGCCGGGCGATCTCCTGATGCACGACCGGCCCGAGCAGGCTGTGCGCCGCCGGCGCCTCGTGCATCTGGAACAGCATCCGCGCATGGCCGGCCTCGATCTCCTCCGGCATCGCCACGATCTCGACGATCTCGGGCCCGTCTCCGGCAAGCGCTTCGAGCATCGCCCGGTCAACGAAATGCGGTCCGCGCCAGTCGGCGGCCAGGGTCGCGGCCTCCTCGGGGCTCCGCTCGCCGACCCACAGCAGGATGACCCGCCCCGGAATCCGCCGGACAAAGGACCGCATCCGGCTGAGCCATTCCCGGCACAGTTCCTCGCGCAAAAGCCCGAACCTGCGCGGCGACTGCTTCACCAGCGTGGCGACGAGATGGCCGACGAAATGGATCCCGGTGAAATCCACATCGGCGAAGATCCGGCGCATCATCGGCCGGGGGCTGGTGAAGCGGTCGTTGCGGCGCGGATGCACGCCGTAGAAGCGGTTCGACATGGCCGCCGCGCTGGTGATCTGGATGATCACGGTCTGCGCCCGGGCGCAGAATCCGGCGATGGCCGGGTCGCTCTCGAGAGCCTGCAGCCCCGCGTGATGGCTGCCGAGGTTTATCACCTTCCGTCCCGAAAGGACTTCGAGAACCGCCGGGTAGGGTTCCTCCATGAACGGCCCGAAGGTTTCCGTTCCGCCGAGCACGACGACATGCTCCTCGTCCGGCCCCACTTCGCGTTTCGGCCCCCTGAAGAACAGCCCGGAACCCTCGTAACGGCATGCGTGATAGTCGATGCCATGATCGGCGAATCGCTCGCAGGACATCAGCCACCCCCTTTCCAGTTCACCCGGCGGCGACTCTTCCCGAGACTGGTTGCGATTCGGCTAAACTCCCGGTTTTCATCAAATCCCGACGATCATTCGCCCTTGCATTCGCCCTTGCACCCAGGTTTTTCCGGGGCCTATGCTCCGCCAGGCATCGGAAAGGACAGGCCATGAACATCCAGTCGATCGGAATCGTCGGCGCCGGGCAGATGGGCAACGGAATCGCCCATGTCTGCGCGCTGGCCGGCTATGACGTGACCCTGCACGACATCAGCCGCGAAGCGCTGGACAACGCGATGCAGCTGATCCGCAGAAACCTCGAACGCCAGATCGCGCGGGAACGGATCACCCCCGACGCGCGCGATGCGGCGCTGGCCCGGATCAGGACGACGACGAACCTGGCCGAGGTGGGGCCGGCCGATCTGATCATCGAGGCCGCAACCGAACGCGAAACCGTCAAGGACGCGATCTTCGAGGACCTGCGGCCGCATCTGGGAACGGATACGATCCTGACCTCGAACACCTCCTCCATATCGATCACCCGGCTGGCCTCGAAAACCGACCGGCCGGAGCGCTTCATGGGGTTCCACTTCATGAACCCGGTGCCGGTGATGCAGCTGGTCGAGCTGATTCGCGGCATCGCCACAAGCCAGGAAACCTATGATGCCTGCCTCTCGGTGGTGAAGCGCCTGGGCAAGACGGCCGCCAGCGCCGAGGACTTCCCGGGCTTCATCGTCAACCGCATCCTGATGCCGATGATCAACGAGGCCGTCTATACGCTTTACGAAGGCGTCGGCTCGGTGACATCGATCGACGAATCGATGAGGCTGGGCGCCAACCATCCGATGGGGCCGCTGGAGCTGGCCGATTTCATCGGGCTGGATACCTGCCTTGCGATCATGAACGTGCTGCACGACGGTCTGGCCGACACCAAGTATCGCCCCTGCCCGCTGCTGACAAAATATGTCGAGGCCGGCTGGCTGGGGCGCAAGACGCAGCGCGGCTTCTACGACTACCGGGGCGAAACCCCCGTTCCCACACGCTGAACGCGCCGGAGGCGGAACAGGGGCGGAAGATGCGCCCCCGCCCGAACCCGCCCGGAGTGGAGTGGACCGGAGTGGAAAAGCGGCCGGGCAGCCCGCCCGGAAGCGGCATGCCGCACGGGGCAGACGGCTGGCAGGGAGAGGGCGCCTTCTGCCCCGGAACCCTCCGCCGATGGCGCGCCCGCAGGCGCTCAGCCGGCGTTTCCTTCTTCTGCCAGCGCCAGCGTCCGCCCCCGCAGCCAGGCCATGAAGGCGCTGGCGCTGGCGGCATGCCGTCCCCATTCCTCCGGCGGAATCGGCCGGCCGATGACCGGCTTTTGCGGCCTGTCCAGCACCCGTGCGACCTCGTGCAGCAGCAACCCCTGCCGCAGGGTCGCGGACAGCCGGTTCGCGATCTGGTAGGCGCGCGAGTTCTGGCCCGGGAAAAACACCGGCAGCACCGTGGCCCCGGAACGCTGGATCATCTTCGCGGTAAAGGGGTTCCAGTCCGCCTCGACCGCCGGACCGAACCAGCCTTCGGAAGCCGCCACCTGCCCGGCGGGGAACAGCAGCACCGCACCGCCCGCTGCCAGCTGGGCCATCGCCCGCTTGCGCATTTCGAGGCTCTTGCGGAAGGCATCCTTCTCATGGGGAAAGGGCACCGGCAGCATGAAGCGCCTGACCTCCTGGATGTTCGCCACCAGCGAGCGCGTCAGGATCACGAAATCGTCGCGCCTGCTGCCCACCAGCGCGGCCAGGATCATCCCGTCCACGATCCCGTTGGGATGATTCGCGACCACGATCAGCGGGCCGCTCCGGGGGATGTTGTCGATCTGTTCCTGCGGGGTCAGCAGATCGATCCCCATCTGCTCGAGCGCCCGCGGAAAGAAGGGCGCCCCCGCGGGCACCCCGGCCCGCTCGAAGCGGCGGATCCGCCGCAGCAGGGTCATCTTGCCGGTCATCCATTCCAGGGTGCGGATCACGAACACCTTGCGCGGGTCGGTGAAGGTGCCCGCATAGGACAGCTTGCGCTTGTCATAGGGAACATAGGGGGCCGGGCCGGACGCAGCCTGCTCGTCCGCCGCCAGAACTCCCTCTGCCCGCCCCTCGTGGTGCAGCTGGTCCACCAAAGCTCGTGCCTTTCCTTCGTTGCCCGTCGGTGCGGGCGGATTCACTTGTCTTCACCGAAGCGGTCGGCAACCAGCGCATCCAGCGCCGCCGACAGCTTTTCCGCCTCGGGGCCTGCGGTGCACACCTCGATTTCGGAGCCCATCTCCGCAGCCAGCATCAGCAGCCCCATGATACTGTCGCCCGACGCCACCAGGCTGCCCTTGCGGATCTCCGCCGTCGCGTCATGCGCCTCGACAACCTCGACCAGCTTCGCCGAAGCCCGGGCATGCAGCCCCTTCTCGTTGACTATCCTAAGCTTTCGAACCGGCATGGCGCAATGCAATCCTGATTCACGTTCCGGGTGCTTCGAAACTGTCGATGTATTTTCGGCCCGCCTCCTTGGCCAGCTCCACCGCGCGGGCCACCTTCAGGTGGCGGGATTTCGCCAGCTTGATCAGCATCGGCAGATTGGCCCCGTATATGATCTTCCGGTCATGCACGCTGCAGGCCGGCATCGACAGGTTGGACGGCGAGCCCCCGAACATGTCGGTGACAACGACCACCCCGTCGCCCACATCGACGCTGTCGGCCGCAGCGCAGATCTCGGACTGCTTGCGCAGCCGGTCGTGATCGGGCTCGATCGAGATCGCCAGGATACCGGACTGCTTGCCCACCACATGCTCGACGGCGGCAAGATATTCCCTTGCCAGCCCGCCATGCGCGACGATCACGATCCCGATCACGCCCTGCCCTCTTTTTCCGCTCCGCCGGCATCCTCCCCGCCGGCATCCGCCGCAAGCGCCTCTCCGGAACGCCGCTCGAGCTCCCGATGCCTTATAGACACCCGCCAGCCCGCTGCCGCAAGGGCATTGGCGAATCTTTCCGCCAGAACGACCGACCGGTGCTGCCCGCCGGTGCAGCCGAAGGCCATCGCGAAATGCGCCTTGCCTTCCTCGGCGAAGGCCGGCAGCAGCAGTTCCACCAGCGCGCCGACCCGTTCGCAGAACGGCGCTAGGCGCGGATCCTCCTCGACATGGCGCACCACCTCCTGCGCGCGCCCGTCGCGCCCGCGCAGCGATTCTTGCCAGTAGGGGTTGCGCAGGAAACGACAGTCGAACACCATGTCGGCCCCGTTCGGAATCCCCCGCCGGTAGGAAAAGGACAGCACCGAAACCAGAAGCCGCTTGCCTGCATCGATGCCGAGCCTGCGTTCGATCTCCCGGCGCAGCTCGTGCGGGGTCATTTCCGATGTCTCTATCAGAATGTCGGCCATCCGGCGGATCGGCGCGAGCAGCTCGATCTCACGCGCGATCCCCTGCGCCGGGGCCTGGGCGCGGGCCAGCGGATGGCGGCGGCGGGTTTCCGAGTAGCGGCGAATCAGGACATCCGGCCGGCAGTCCAGATACAGGAGCTCGACCTGCATTTCCGGCCGGCGCGCCAGCCCGGAAAGGGCCTCGGCCAGGGCATCGACCGAGAAATCCCGGTTGCGCACATCGATACCCAGCGCCAGGGGGCGGATGAGCGGCGGGCCGGCGATCAGCCGGTCGAGCAGCGACAGCGGCAGGTTGTCGATCACCTCGAAGCCGACATCCTCCAGCACCCTGACCGCCGTCGAGCGCCCCGCCCCGGAAGGCCCGGTGACGATCACGATCCGCTGCCGCTCCGCCCGGAGCCCGCTCGTGCTGGCGATGGTGCCGGATGCCATCAGAAGACCCTCCCGCCTCGGAGATACATCAGAATCGCCGCCGGAAAATGGGGGGTGGCGGGATTGTGAAGCAGCGGCAGGCGGCAGCCGAGGATTTCGGTTTCGCGCATCGGCGGCAGGCGCGCGTCCTCGGGCCGGTCGAGATCGACAACAAGCCGCAGCACGGCCGGCTCGGCGGGCGCAACCCCGAGAATTCCGACCCCGCGCACCTCGATCCGGCCGCGGATCTCCTCCGGGCAGTCGGCGAGGACCTCTCCCGCTGGCAGCCGGCGCAGGCGGGTGCGGTCATCGGCGATCAGCCCGGCTCCCATCGCCAGCAGCTGCAGCGCCAGGCCGGACTTGCCTGCCCCCGACGCGCCCAGGATCAGCACCCCGGCCCCGGCCACGGAAACGCAGCTGGCATGGCGGATCTCGATGCCCGGCCCGACGACGGCATTTCCGCCCGATGCAGCCATCACCGCCCCATCCCCGCAGCGGCCGCCCCGGAGCCGGGCTCAGACGGGCAAACCGACGACAAAACGCGCCCCGAGCGGCTCGGAACCGGCATCGGCATCGGTCGGGCGGATGTTCTCGGCCCAGATCACGCCGCCATGGGCCTCGACGATCTGCTTCGAGATCGCCAGACCGAGCCCCGAATTGTCTCCGAACTCGGAAGCGGGGCGCGAGGTGTAGAAGCGGTTGAAGATCTTGGTAAGCGCCTCTTCGGGAATGCCGGGGCCGGTATCCTCCACCACCACCAGAACCCGGTTTTCGCGCTTGCGCGCCCAGACCCGGATCGCATCTCCCTCCTCGCAGAAGGAAATGGCATTGTCGATCAGGTTCACGAAGACCTGCGCCAGCCGGGCTTCCAGCCCCTGAATCCGGATCGGGTTCTTCGGCATGTCGGTGATGAACTCGACCCCCTTGCCGCGCGCCTCCGCGCCCATGTGCTCGGTGATGTTGGTCAGCATCCTGAGCAGGTCGAAGGGCTCTTCTTCCTCCTTGACCAGCTCGCTGTCCAGCCGCGAGGCATTGGAGATGTCGCTCACCAGACGGTCGAGGCGGCGCACGTCATGCTCGATCACGTCAAGCAGCTTTTCCCGCTGGTCCTCGCGCGTGGCCACGCGCAGGGTGCCCACCGCCGACCGCAGGGACGCCAGCGGGTTCTTGATCTCGTGCGCCACATCGGCGGCGAACTGCTCGTTCGCGTCGATCCGCTCGTACAGGGCCGCCACCATGCCGCGCAGGGCGCTGGACAGGCGGCCGATCTCGTCCGGTCGCCCCGAAAGGTCGGGAATCCGGACCCGCCCGGGCCCGACCTTGCGGGCATTCTTCTCGCGCCCGACCTCGGCCGCAGCCGCCAGGTCCGACAGCGGGTTGGCCACCGTCGAGGCCAGGACAAGACTCAGCCCGATCGACACCAGGATCGCGATGACGAACATCTGGAGCACCTGTTCGCGCTCGTTGCGCACCAGCTCGTCGATCTCGCCGGCAGCGCTCAGCACCGCCACCGCCCCGACCGGGCGCCCCTCGCGCATGATCGGGGTCGCCACGGAAAATATCGTGCCGCCGGCGGGGTCCTGCCCGGACCTGACCCGCGTCATCCCGGCCAGGGCTTCCGGCAGGATCTCGCGCGCATGGGCTTCGGCATCATAGGCCACTTCCGGCAGCACCGAAGGCGCAACGAGCGTGGAAATGCCTTCCCACAGCCAGTTGAGGAAATCGGTGATGATCGTGTGGCGCTCGTTGTCGAGCAGGCCGACGACCGGATCGGGGCGCTCCGCCCCGATCATGGAGGCCAGAAGCCGCCCGTCGCGGTCGAAGACGAACACCTCCGAGCCGGGCCGCAGGTCAAGTCCGGCAAGGGTCCGGGCGACATCGGGCATGCGCTCTTCCGTCAGACCGGAGCCGCCCAGCGCCGCCAGCTGGGCTTCCAGCACGCCGGCCAGAAGCTCCGCCTCGGTGACCATCCCGCGCTCGCGCTGGAACACGAGGCTGTCGCGGAACGGGTTGAGATAGAGCACCCCGGCAACGAGGATGATCAGCGCCAGCAGGTTGAAGGTGACGATCTTGCGCGCCAGAGGCGAACGGTTGATGGAAATCAGCCCCCGCCGGGCCCGCCGGGCGCGCACCTCCGAATCCGAGGAAGTGTTCGGCGCAACCCAGTCATCGCCCAGGACGACCTCGCCGGTTGCCGGTTTGCCGGAATCCTTCACCGCAGAGCCCCCGCCGCGGGCGCCATCATTCCTCGTTGTAGCGATAGCCGATACCGTAAAGCGTTTCGATGGCGCTGAAGTTCTCGTCAACCGAACGCATCTTCTTGCGCAGCCTCTTGATGTGGCTGTCGATCGTCCGGTCATCCACATAGACCTGATCGTCATAGGCCACGTCCATCAGCTGGTCGCGGCTCTTCACGAAGCCCGGGCGCTGGGCCAGCGCCTGCAGCAGCAGGAACTCGGTCACCGTGAGCGACACGTTCTTGCCCTTCCAGGTCACCACGTGGCGCAGCGGATCCATCGTCAGATGACCGCGCACCATGACCTTGTTTTCCTCGCCATCCGGCCGTTCGCCGCTTTCGATCGCCTCCTGGCGGCGCAGGAGCGCCCGGATCCGCTCCACCAGAAGCCGCTGCGAGAAGGGCTTCTTCACATAGTCGTCCGCACCCATCCGCAGCCCCAGAACCTCGTCGATCTCGTCATCCTTGGAGGTCAGGAAGATGACCGGCATCGAGGTCTTCTGCCGCAACCGCTGCAGCAGGTCCATGCCGTCCATCCGCGGCATCTTGATATCCAGTATGGCCATGTCCGGAAGCCGCTTGTTGAACGCGTCCAGGGCCGCCTGGCCATCATTGTAGGTTTCGACCTCGAAGCCTTCCGCCTCCAGCGTCATCGCGACCGAAGTCAGGATGTTTCGGTCATCATCGACCAGCGCTATCCTCGACATGATGAGGTTCCCTTGTTCTGCTCGGAATTATCCTTGATTTTTTGCCATAATCCTGTTTCCGGCACCAGGAATCAACCGCTAAGTGCGAATCAGCGCGCCCGATCCCTCCGATCAGACGACAAAATTCGTAAATTCGGCCTAATTCCGCACCGGAAACCGGATCGATCCGACCGGCGAATCCGCCCCGGCCGGGGCGGCAGCGCGATGGTGGCGCTAACGGAGAGATGATTGCGCTAACGGGCGAAACTGCCCTGTTTCGCGCCGGAAACCGCATGTTATAGGCGGGCCGAGCGGCGGCAGGAGCGGTCGCCACCGGGAAGTTTCAACATATCGGCGCATGCAGGAGAGCTGACAAATGAAAACCGGACGGGTGAACCCGCAATGCGAGCTCGGCCACCAGGGAATCGGCGGCATCGGCAGGGCGCATTACAATCTGCCCGAACCGCCCCTTGTCGAGGCTGCCCTGAAACGGGGCGAGGGAACGCTCGGTCGGGGCGGGGCGCTGCTGGTGCGTACCGGCCAGTTCACCGGCCGCTCGCCGAAGGACAAGTTCGTGGTCCGCACGCCGGACGTGGAAGCCGACATCTGGTGGGAAAACAACCAGCCGATGGACCCGGCCGCCTTCGATGCGCTGCATGCCGACATGCTGGCCCACCTGAAGGGGGGCGAGGTCTTCGTGCAGGATCTGTTCGCCGGAGCCGATCCCGCCAACCGGCTGGATGTGCGTGTCGTCACCGAGCTGGCATGGCACGCGCTGTTCGCCCGCACCATGCTGCGCCGGCCCGAACGCGCCGAGCTCGACAGCTTCCACCCCGCGTTCACGATCATCAACTGCCCGTCGTTCAGAGCCGACCCGGCACGCCACGGCTGCCGCAGCGAAACCGTGATCGCGCTGAACTTCGAGAAACGGCTGATCCTGATCGGCAACACCGAATACGCCGGCGAGATCAAGAAATCGGTCTTTACCCTGCTCAACTACATCCTGCCGGGCAAGGGGATCATGGCGATGCACTGCTCGGCCAATCACGCGCCGAACAACCCGGTGGACACGGCGATCTTCTTCGGGCTTTCCGGCACCGGCAAGACGACACTTTCGGCCGATCCGGCACGGGTGCTCATCGGGGATGACGAGCACGGCTGGTCGGAACGCGGCACCTTCAACTTCGAGGGCGGCTGCTACGCCAAGACGATCGGGCTCGACCCGGAGGCCGAACCGGAGATTCACGCAACCACCGAAAGGTTCGGCACCATCATCGAGAACATGGTGTTCGACCCGGAAACGCTGGAGCTCGATTTCAACGACGACAGCCTGACCGCCAACATGCGCTGCGCCTACCCGCTGCACTACATCTCGAACGCTTCCGATACCGGGGTTGGCGGGCACCCGAAGAACATCGTCATGCTGACCTGCGATGCCTTCGGCGTGCTGCCGCCGATCGCACGGCTGAGCCCGGCGCAGGCGATGTATCACTTCCTGTCGGGCTTCACTGCCAAGGTGGCCGGCACCGAGCGCGGCGTGACCGAGCCCGAACCGACCTTTTCCACCTGTTTCGGCGCACCGTTCATGCCGCGCCGCCCCGAGGTCTACGGGAACCTGCTGCGCGACAAGATCGCGCGCCACGGCGCCACCTGCTGGCTGGTCAACACCGGCTGGACCGGCGGCGCCTACGGCACCGGCAGCCGGATGCCGATCAGGGCGACGCGCGCCCTGCTGCGCGCCGCGCTCGACGGCACGCTGGCCGAAGCGCGCTTCCGCAAGGATCCGAACTTCGGCTTCGAGGTTCCCGAAAGCGTGCCCGGTGTCGATGACCGCCTGCTGAACCCGCGCGAAACCTGGGCCGACCCGGCCGCCTATGACGCGCAGGCCCGCAGGCTGGTGCGGATGTTCGCCGAGAATTTCGGGCAATATGCCGAGCACATCGACGAGGACGTGAAGGCGGTCGCCATCGGCTGATCGCCCACGCGCCAGCCCCCCGTGGCCCTCTCCCCCGTAGCCCTCGACGCGCAGCCGCGCCGCGGCACGGGCGGGCGGCGCGCGACCGCCGTCACGCCCCGAGCTTCTTCAGGGAACGCCTGATCGCTGCGAACTGCCCCGCCGGGCGATACGGCCAGAGGTATTCGGGCAGCACCGATTCCAGCGCCACCGGCTCCACCCCGAGCTCGGCCAGGCCGGGTGCCCCCGGCGCCACGGTCATGTCATGACGCAGGGTGCGCAGCTGATCGCGGGTGAGAACCCCGTTTCGGAACAGCCCCAGGGTCGCGGCCTGCAGGGCATCGAGCACGGCTGCACCCAGTCCGCCCACCCGGAACGGCAGGTCCACGACCAGCCGCCGCCGCTCGATCACCCCCAGCATGAGCCGGACCAGCGCGCGCAGGCTGCATGTGTCCGGGCCTCCCAGCTCGTAACGCCCCGCCGCGAGCGGCCCGCACAGGGCCGCCTCGATCGCCCGGGCGACATCGTCCACATGGACCGGCTGGAAGCGGGTCTCCCCCCCGACGATGAACAGCACCGGGCTGAACAGGGCCATCCGGGCGAACTTGTTGAAGAACCTGTCTTCGGGGCCGAAGATCACCGAGGGGCGCATGATCGTCGCTTCCGGGCAGGCCTCCTGCACCGCCTGCTCTCCGGCAGCCTTGCTGCGAAGATAGGCGCTCTCGGAAGCCGGATCGGCGCCAAGCGCCGAAAGATGCACCAGCCGACCGACGCCGCCCTCGGCGGCGAAGCGGGCGATCCGCGCCGCACCGTGGTGATGCACCGCTTCGAAGCGATTCCTGCCATGCTCGGCCAGAATGCCGACGCAGTTCACCACCGCATCGGCCCCGGCCATCGCCGCCCGCACCGAAGCGTCATCGCGGATGTTGCAGAAGACCGGCTCCACCTGCCCGACAACGCCGTAGGTGCGCACGAAAAGCGCCTCGTTGGGGCGCCGCACCGCAACCCGGACACGCCAGCCCGCATGCGCCATGCGCTGGGTCACATAACGCCCGACGAATCCCGATCCGCCGTAAATCGTGACAAGTCCCGGCATGTCCCGCCTCCGCCTGAGAGCACATTGCGTGGTTTATCGGCCGGCGCCGATCCAGGCAAGGCGCAAAAGGGTGCCGGGCAGCAGGAGTCGGGTTCTGCCGCCGGGAAGATCCCGCGACGGAAAAGATCACGAAACCCGTTGACACCCCGCCGGTCGGCCATTATTTCGCGGCCTCACGACACCTGCCCAGGTGGCGGAATTGGTAGACGCGCTAGCTTCAGGTGCTAGTGTCCGTATGGACGTGGAGGTTCGAGTCCTCTCCTGGGCACCATCTTCCTTTGAAATCATTGGGAAATTTAGGGGCGCCAGCGCAAAGCCCCACAACTGGTCCCACATTCGTTTTTCGATGTATTTTCGAACAGTGCCTCGACATCGGCCAAACGGATCACCGATACGTTGCAGCGCTTGTAAATCCGAATCCAGCCGCGCTCCGCCCAGCGGCAAACCGTGGACCGATGAACGCCGAGCAGAGAAGTGGCTCGGTTCGTTTGAACAGTTTCGGGTGGTTTCATAAGTGGATCACCCGCTCTGTCATGCTGCGACCGGCACCGGTCGCAGCGCCTCATGATATGCCAGATCGGGCGTCCGCCCGTCCAG
>Ga0256839_1001295_pt1:27500-30621 | contig 30621 bp, 22 predicted proteins | sample 354166metaG_FD_185968 | JGI IMG/M metagenome (GOLD analysis project Ga0256839, IMG submission 185968) | Hydrothermal vent microbial communities from Mid Atlantic Ridge, Atlantic Ocean - 354-166 | ecosystem: Environmental > Aquatic > Marine > Hydrothermal vents | place: Atlantic... | reverse complement strand
AATCGCGCCCAGAGATTTCGATCAACAATTCCATCAACTGTCAATCTTTGATTTCGTTGAAATTTTTCAACCGCAAGGCGGGTAAGACGACCGAATTTTCCGTCAACTTTCAAAATATACCCAAATCCAGACAACAGACGCTGCAAAGCACTGACGGCGCGACCACGCGACCGCATTTTGAGCAAAGGCTTTAATAGAATAAGCTCTGAATCTGCATCCGTGATGTCGATCTCATCTTGCTGGACTATGGAATTTTGATAGCGCTGAAAGGCCGCTTCCATTTTATCGTCATAGCGATTTTTCTTGTATCCAGAGCCATTGTAAACCCGCGCAAAGCCGGACCAATCCTGAGAATTTAGCTTGGTGACAAGACCTGATTTTTGAATAAATCGGGCCATTAATCGAACCTGACCGGAAAGCCCGGAGCGCGCTTCCTGCACCAATGCATCCACACTGCCATAACCCAACCATTGCCAATGGACACCCATAACCTGCCCCACGCCCCACGATACAGAAGAAAGGGCAGCTATCCGGTTGATTTTGATCGCTTTATTAAGCATTGTCCAACGTCGGGCTTGTGCCCGTGGATTGCCAATACGCCCGGCTCTTGGATGGGCCAGATTTTGATTGCGAGCAATATTCCGTAGTGATTTGGACAATAGGCGATGAAAATAATGCCCCTCAAACCGGATCATTGGCTCCATGCGGCCATTTACTTTAGCACCAATTCTCCCGCCGCTTTCAACTTCGACTACTGCCAATAAGGCCGCGGGCAAAACATTGAGCATTTTTGCAGTAATCACAATTTGTGCACGCATATCAGAATCAAACATCATAATCTCCAGTTATTGTTGGAGAAATTGTGCGCGCTAACCTGCGGATGGGGATAGTTTTGAACAAAAAAAACCGCCCGGACTGCAATTAAGCAATCTGGGCGGTATTTGTTATTAGGTTTAGAGATTATCGAGTTCCTGTTTTTTGCAGACCTGGCGGCGACCTACTCTCCCGTGCCTTAAGACAAAGTACCATCGGCGCTGAAGCGTTTCACGACCGAGTTCGGGATGGGATCGGGTGCAGCCACTTCGCAATAACCACCAAGTCGGCAAAAAACAGGAGAAACTGGTCAAAAATATGGGGAGTATCACGCGAGATCACGATGATCACGAGTAATGAGAACGATCAAGCCAATCGAGTTATTAGTACTGGTAAGCTTCATGCCTTACGGCACTTCCACACCCAGCCTATCAACGTGGTAGTCTTCCACGACTCTGATAGGGAAAACTAGTTTCCAGGTGGGTTTCCCGCTTAGATGCCTTCAGCGGTTATCCCTTCCATATATAGCTACCCTGCAATGCGGCTGGCGCCACAACAGGTCCACCAGTGATATGTCCATCCCGGTCCTCTCGTACTAGGGACAGATCCTGTCAATTTTCCTACACCCACGGCAGATAGGGACCGAACTGTCTCACGACGTTCTGAACCCAGCTCACGTACCACTTTAATTGGCGAACAGCCAAACCCTTGGGACCTGCTCCAGCCCCAGGATGTGATGAGCCGACATCGAGGTGCCAAACAACCCCGTCGATATGGACTCTTGGGGGTCATCAGCCTGTTATCCCCGGCGTACCTTTTATCCGTTGAGCGATGGCCCTTCCACTCGGGACCACCGGATCACTATGACCGACTTTCGTCTCTGCTCGACTTGTCAGTCTCGCAGTCAGGCTGGCTTATGCCATTGCACTCAACGACCGATTTCCGACCGGTCTGAGCCAACCATCGCGCGCCTCCGTTACTCTTTGGGAGGCGACCGCCCCAGTCAAACTACCCGCCATACAATGTCCCGGGCCCGGATAACGGGTCGCGGTTAGACATCAATAATAGTAAGGGTGGTATTTCAAGGATGACTCCACATGAGCTGGCGCCCACGCTTCAAAGTCTACCACCTATCCTACACATGCTATGACTAATGCCAGTGTAAAGCTGTAGTAAAGGTGCACGGGGTCTTTCCGTCTAACCGCAGGAACCCCGCATCTTCACGGGGAATTCAATTTCACTGAGTCTATGTTGGAGACAGCGGGGAAGTCGTTACGCCATTCGTGCAGGTCGGAACTTACCCGACAAGGAATTTCGCTACCTTAGGACCGTTATAGTTACGGCCGCCGTTTACTGGGGCTTCAATTCAAAGCTTGCACCTCTCCTTTTAACCTTCCAGCACCGGGCAGGCGTCAGACCCTATACGTCGCCTTGCGGCTTCGCAGAGCCCTGTGTTTTTGATAAACAGTCGCAACCCCCTGGTCTGTGCCACCACATCACGGTTGCCCGCGATGAGGTCATGCTTATCCCGAAGTTACACATGCAATTTGCCGAGTTCCTTCAACATAGTTCTCTCAAGCGCCTTAGTATTCTCTACCTGTCCACCTGTGTCGGTTTGGGGTACGGTCTATACGGTGGAGCTATTTCCTGGAACCTCTTCGAAGCCCACCCAATCCAATAAGGATGGACAACTCACGAGATCCGTCACTACCACCAGGTACGGGAATATTAACCCGTTTCCCATCGACTACGCATTTCTGCCTCGCCTTAGGGGCCGACTAACCCTGCTCAGATTAACTTTAAGCAGGAAACCTTGGACTTTCGGCGAGAGAGTCTCTCACTCTCTTTATCGTTACTCATGTCAACATTCGCACTTCTGATATCTCCAGAGTTCCTCACGGATACTCCTTCACAGACTTACAGAACGCTCTGCTACCGCGCATATAAATATGCACCCGCAATTTCGGTGTATGGCTTTAGCCCCGTTACATTTTCGGCGCAAAGACCCTTATTTAGACCAGTGAGCTGTTACGCTTTCTTTAAATGATGGCTGCTTCTAAGCCAACATCCTGGTTGTTTTGGGATCTTCACTTCCTTTCCCACTTAGCCATAACTTGGGGACCTTAATTGGCGGTCAGGGTTGTTTCCCTCTCCACAACGGACGTTAGCACCCGCTGTGTGTCTGCCGGATAGTACTTCCAGGTATTCGGAGTTTGGTTAGGTTTGGTAAAACGGTAAGTTCCCCTAGCCCATCCAGTGCTCTACCCCCTGGAGTATTCGTCCGACGCTCTACCTAAATAGATTTCGC
>Ga0256839_1001295_pt1:0-22500 | contig 30621 bp, 22 predicted proteins | sample 354166metaG_FD_185968 | JGI IMG/M metagenome (GOLD analysis project Ga0256839, IMG submission 185968) | Hydrothermal vent microbial communities from Mid Atlantic Ridge, Atlantic Ocean - 354-166 | ecosystem: Environmental > Aquatic > Marine > Hydrothermal vents | place: Atlantic Ocean... | reverse complement strand
GGCAGCGAATTCCGTTCGGGTTCCAGTGATCTCATTTATGGCGCCGACGTGGAAAGTGAAGTAACCATCCGCGAAGAGGATTTCCCCCTCGAGACCGCAGCCTATGAACAACATGGTGAATTAAGCGCCAGTGAAGTGGAGAGTATCGTTCGAAAAATTGCCCCGTCGCTTGAAGAAGGCGCAATCAATGTTTCTGCCCTTCCCTATTTTGATGCGACGCGGTTTACCCTTGCGGGGCAAAATGATGCCCTGTCACCTTATCCCGGTATAACGATAACGGCTGAGAACGTTTCTGAGATTCAACAGGCGGACCCAGACCAGCCCTTAAAGCGTAATTTTTATGAGACTGTTGTAACCATCCGGCAAAAGCAACCAATCAAGCTTGCACTTGCAGCCGTGGCCGATGATGAAGAGGCAAGTCAAATTATCTCCGATGCTTTGGCAAGCCCTTTGAGCAGTACATCCATCAAAGCAGGCTATAAATTGCGTGTTGCCCTCGAAACTACTGATAAAGCTGATTCAGCAAAAATCAGACGCGTCAGCGTGTATTTTCGTGGCACCCATATATCGAGTGTTGCCCGTCGCGACGATGGGCAGTTTGTCTATTCGCCACCGCCTGCTCCGGTGCCGGCAATTGCTGACACCAAAGACAAAAACGCCTATTCGGTGGTTAGCCGAAAGCAGCTTCCATCCATATATAATGGAATATATCGCGCCGCCCTTTCGCAAAATCTGACCAAGCCATTAACCCAACAGCTCATCAAGATATTTGCCTTCGACGTGGATTTTCAAACCCGCATATCTCCAAGCGACGCACTTGATGTGTTTTACTCACTTGACCCGGACACCAGAACAATTTCGGAAAATTCCGAAATTCTTTACGCCTCAATCCGGCTAAATGGCGTGACACGCAAATATTACCGCTTCAAAACGCCAGATGACGGCAAGGTCGACTATTACGATGAAACCGGCAAAAGCGCCAAAAAGTTCCTGCTAAGAAAACCTGTCCCAAATGGACGGTTTACCTCGGCTTTCGGTATGCGTCGACATCCCATCACCCGGTATAGAAAAATGCACACGGGTGTCGACTGGGCAGCCAAACGTGGTACCAAAATTCTTGCTGCAGGTAACGGTGTCATTCAAAAAGCCGGCTGGAGCGGTGGCTATGGCAAACAAACCATAATTCGCCACGCAAATGGGTATAAAACCTCCTATAATCACCAAAGCAGAATTGCCAAATGGGTTGTCCCCGGCGCAAGAGTGAGACAGGGCCAGGTTATTGGCGCGGTTGGAACAACAGGCAACTCGACCGGCCCGCACCTGCATTACGAAGTGATCGTCAATGGCAACAAAGTTAACCCGATGAGCATTCGATTGCCAAAGGGTCGCGTGCTTAAGGGCAGCGTATTGGCAAAATTTGAAAGCGAGCGGGATCGCATCAATGCATTGCTGAACAAAAAAGACGACAATGGCACCAAGCTGGCGTTGAATTAGACTGTTTCACATTTAGACTACGTCATGTTTACATGGAAGCAGTCAAGCTGCGGTTGGAGCCTGACTTGCAAATTGAAGAAATTAATTTGAGGCGGAACCGGCCCGATGCGAATGCATCGCTCCCGCGAAGGCTGGTGCGTAGCATCAAGTGGCCGTGAGCGAAAGAAAATAGAGTGATTCCGTCAAAGACGGACACGCTCTAAAGCGCTTCTCAATACCCGCAATTAACAATGTAGCAAAAAGGCCCATGGGATTTCTCCCACAGGCCTTTTGTTATTCTCTATCCGATTATCACGGATAGCAGATCACGCGGCTTGAACTGCCTCATTCTTTTTGCCTGGTAAGAGTATGGCTATTACAACAAGCACAATCCCTAAAACGATCCCGATAGTTTCGCCCGAAATGGATTGGATGATTGAAGAATAATCAGCACCGGTAATAGGACCAACGGTAGTCTTGCCACCCAAGACCTTGCCAAAAACCCCTGTTGTAGCAATCCAGCTATAGGAGATCATATATATTCCGGCCCCGACCAAACCACCGAGCACAAAGAAAAGCGCATCTTTGCGGCCGGTTGCAGCAGCCGCCAGACTTGTGCCCGGGCAATAACCCGCAACAGCAAAACCAATGCCCAGCATAGCGCCACCAATGAGCACACCAATATAGGCGGTTTTAACCGAGAGATTGCCCACATCCAGCAAGCCGAACGTAATCCCGCTGAAGGTAAGAACTGAGGCAAGACCAATGCCCAGAATTATTGTCTTCATCAAATGCAGGTCTTTCAACCGCAGCATATTGATAATGTAGTTTGGATTGGTGGCACCGACCCGGTCGAGGGTAAAGCCAAATGCAGCGCCAACCACAATTGCGAGAACTATTATCGACATTGCTATGCCTCCTTCTTGTAAAGTATCATTGCGAGCGGAATGCTGGTTAAAAACATGCCAATTGAGAAAATGTAACCGGACGCGGCCGTTTGCATCATGCCACTCATCATATGACCGCTTGTGCAGCCACCGGCTAATCGCGCCCCAAACAACACAACAACACCGGAAAGAAAGGTAACCAGATACCGGCGGCCAACCCCATCGCCGAATTTTTCTCTCCATACGACGGGCATCTGGCGCTCTTGACGGCCAACACCACCGCGCAATAGTGCAGAAAGTGTAGCACCACCGATCATCGCCAATACGAAGACAAAGCTGTAATTGATTGGGTTGGCGACATTTTTAGCATATTTGCCACCACTCTTATTGAGATAGGCGTTACTGCTTGCGTAACCTTTTTTTGCCGTTTCTGATTTTTGAACAACGGTTGAATCAACCGCGCTCCATAAAATACCATCGAAAATTACAAACTGGGTTGAAACACCAATTGGCTTAACCAGCATTACTGCCGCAAAAAACACGATGCCGAGGAGTACTCCTCCGGCTTTCCATGATAACACCATCATACTCTCCATGAGGTTAAAGATGGTGTTTATTAGTAAATTCTAATATTCGAATACTTGATCTAGGTCAATTTTGAACTCAATTGTCTTAAAAAAACGCCCCGAACCTAATAAAGTTCGAGGCGTTGGAATTTGTTAGTAATCAGGCGGCAAAATCCGACACATCAACCACCTCGGATGCACTGAAAGTCAAATGATCTTCGCCAGCAGATACCCAGAGAGTTTCACCGTCCTCAATCTCTCCGGCAAGCAGTTTTTCAGCCAGCGGATCTTGAATATAGGTTTGTATTGCCCGCTTTAACGGTCTTGCACCATAGGCCGGATCAAACCCTTTATTGGCCAGCCAGTCCATCGCCGTATCATCCAGTTTTAACTGAATTTTACGATCCTCTAGCAGCGCTTCCAGCCGTTTCAACTGAATTGAAACAATACCGGCCATGTCCGAGCGTTTGAGGCGATGGAACAAGATGGTTTCATCAATCCGGTTGAGGAATTCCGGGCGGAATGATGCCCGCACAACGTCCATAACCTGGTCGCGCACCAGATCAACATCCTCATCTTCATCCAACGATACCAGGAATTCCGAACCCAGATTTGAAGTCATGATGATGAGCGTATTACGGAAATCAACCGTGCGGCCCTGGCCGTCGGTCAATCGACCATCGTCGAGCACCTGAAGCAACACATTAAATACATCAGGATGGGCTTTTTCGATCTCATCAAACAATATCACCTGATAGGGCCTGCGACGCACCGCTTCGGTTAAAACGCCACCTTCCTCATAACCAACATAGCCGGGAGGCGCGCCAATCAGCCGGGAAACAGAATGTTTTTCCATAAACTCAGACATATCAAGGCGCACCATTGCGCTGTCATCATCAAACAGATAATCCGCCAGCGCTTTGGTCAATTCAGTCTTGCCAACACCGGTTGGCCCAAGGAATATGAACGAACCCATAGGCCGATTTGGATCCTGCAAACCTGCACGCGATCGACGAACCGATTTTGATACAGCCTGCAAGGCTTCTTCCTGTCCGACAACCCGTTGGGAAAGTTCGTCTTCCATGCGCAAGAGTTTTTCGCGCTCGCCTTCCATCATTTTATCAACCGGAATTCCGGTCCAACGGGAGACCACATGGGCAATATCATCAGGCGTGACGGCTTCATCAACCAGCGACTTGGTATCATCATCCTGCTCGCTTTCGGCCTTAACAATTTCAGCTTCAAGCTCAGGAATGACACCGTAGGAAAGCTCACCTGCCTTGGCCAGATCACCCTCGCGCTGGGCGCGCTCAAGATCACTTCTGGCAATATCAAGTTTTTCTTTCAAATCGCGGGTTCCAGAAAGCCGGTCCTTTTCAGACAGCCAGCGAGCTGAAAGCGCATCTGCCTTTTCTTCAAGGTCGGCCAGGTCTTTCTCAAGCTTTTCCAACCGGCTTTTAGAAGCCTTGTCATCTTCTTTCAAAAGCGCCTCACGCTCGATTTTCATCTGGATAATGCGCCGATCAAGTTCGTCCAGCTCTTCCGGCTTTGAATCAACCTGCATCCGCAGTCGAGACGCCGCCTCGTCCATCAAATCAATCGCCTTATCCGGCAAAAAACGGTCCGAAATATAGCGATTGGAAAGATTGGCCGCAGACACAAGGGCAGAATCGGTAATTCTGACCCCGTGATGCAGTTCATATTTTTCCTTAATGCCGCGCAATATGGAAATCGTATCCTCAACCGTTGGTTCACCGACAAATACCGGTTGGAAACGGCGGGCAAGTGCCGCATCTTTTTCCACATGCTTGCGATATTCTTCCAATGTGGTGGCACCAACGCAATGCAACTCGCCACGCGCCAGTGCCGGTTTCAGCAGATTGGATGCATCCATTGCCCCATCCGCTTTACCCGCACCAACAAGTGTGTGCATTTCATCAATAAACAGCACAATCCCGCCATCGGCAGACTGAACTTCTGAAAGAACAGATTTTAAACGCTCTTCAAATTCACCGCGATATTTAGCTCCGGCAATCAAAGAACCCATATCGAGAGACAACAAGCTCTTTCCACGCAGGCTTTCCGGTACATCGCCATTAATAATACGCAGCGCCAGACCTTCCGCAATTGCGGTTTTACCAACACCAGGTTCGCCAATTAATACGGGATTGTTTTTCGTGCGACGCGATAATACCTGAACCGCACGCCTGATTTCCTCATCACGCCCGATCACCGGATCAAGTCGGCCATCCCTGGCATCCTGGGTCAGATCACGGGTATATTTCTTCAACGCCTCGTAGCTGTCTTCAGCTGAGGCACTATCCGCCGTACGGCCTTTTCTTATAGCTTCTATCGCCTGGTTGAGCGCGGTCGGCTTTACGCCGGCTTTCGCCAGAATATCAGCGGTTGACGCACTTTTTTCCATAACCAGCGCCAGTAACAACCGTTCAACGGTCACATAGCTGTCGCCCGCCTTATCAGCTATTTTCTCAGCCGTTTCAAATATTTTTGCCAGTGGCTGGGCCAGATAGAGCTGCCCGTCACCACCGGAAACTTTTGGTAGTTTGGCAATAGCTGCTTCAGTTGCAATCAGCGCATCCTTGGCATTACCGCCAGCCCGCTCGATCAGCGATGCCGCAAGGCCCTGCTCATCATCAAGCAATACTTTCAATACATGCTCAGGAACGAATTGTTGATGGCCATCCGCAAGCGCTTTGGTTTGAGCCGCCTGAAAAAATCCGCGCACCCGTTCTGTATATTTTTCTAAGTTCATTATCATACTCCAATATCAATTTCTCACCCCGAAGGCATGAAAAAGCGAACCCGGACAAAAGCTCCCGATCATTCGGCAAGCCTCTTGTACAATTGATATAGGAACAAGAATCAAAAACTCAACAGGCCAATATGATCTGTTGAGTTTTTTAAAAATCAGGGGCTGACCCAGATAAGGGTTAGACAATCAGCCGTCGTTGGCACCAACAATAAATGCAGGCAATTCGCCTTCGCTATCATTTGCAGCGCTTGAACTTGCATCATCATCAGATGCTTCCACATCTTTGCGCGGGCGGCGTGGTGCGCGTCTGGTACGACGGCGGGTTGCAGCAGGTTTTTCTTCAGTTGCCTCCCCATCTGCAGCGCCATTTGGCATTGATTGTTTTAAGGCCACCTCTGCAGGCACGCCATCAAAAGTTGGTTGCGGCCCCTCACCTTCAACTTGCTGAGCAGGTGAAGAATTTTCATCGGCAGACTGATTGTCTGCTGAGCGAGCATTATTGCGGCCATCCTGGCCACGGTCCGAATCTGAAGGTTGACGACGCTGGTCATCACCACGACTGTTTTCGCGGTTGGATATTTGCACTGCCTGTGCAGCCTGCGCAGCAGCAATCAATCTGTTGTAATGTTCAGCATGTTGCAGGTAGTTTTCTGCTGCAACCAAATCCCCGGAGGACGCCGTTTGCGCATCGCGTGCCAAAGTTGTGTATTTCTCGGCAATATGAGCAGCAGTTCCCCTGATTCTAATATCAGGCCCATTACTTTCCATACTTCGATTGGACTGGTTCCCGCCTTTACTACGGCCGCCACGGCCCCGTGAGCGGTTTTTATTTTGGTGTGACTGTCCTTGCCTCATACATTTTCTCTTTTATTTTCAAGAAGGACTGCAATAGCTGGCAGTTCATCAGCTGATTGTGGATTAATAAAACACGTGACATGGTCACGGAAAAACCACGAATCTAAATTCAGGGGATTCATAATAACCCAATTTCATTTAAGCATCCGGAATGCCTTGTCTGCTATCTTTTCTAATTTGACAAGCTGTCAGCCGATACACACCATCATCACCAAAAATGAAGTTACTTTGCATTATAGGATGGTTGAAATACCGTCTTCTGCCCCGGTGCAATGAACCTAAACATATAAGAAGTAAATTCCAAGCCCCTAACCGAATATTTATCCTGCATCGTGGTAAAATTGACAATAATTCATTAATAATCAGTGAGATGCCGCAAAAACCCGGTCATTTCCGCCATAATCTTTCGAAATTCTCACGTCATGCCAACCAGATTGTGCTGCCAATTGTGCAATTTCTGATGCCTGATCATGACCAATTTCGAAAAACACACGGCCCTCTGGCTTTACCAACTTTGCTGATTCGTTAAACAAAGCATGATAGGCATCAAGCCCGTCACCCCCGCCATCAAGCGCAATTTGCGGATCATTGTCCCGCACTTCGGGTTCGAGTAGCAAAATATCTGACGTGGGAATATAGGGAGGGTTTGAAACAATCACATCAAACCGACCAGACAATGGTTTTAAATACGAACCTTGCAAAAAAGCAATTCGAGCCTCAAGCCCATGTCTTGCTGCGTTATATCTGGCAATCTCCAGGGCATCATCAGAAATATCAGTTGCAACACCAATTGCATTGGTCAATTCGCCCATCAGCGCCAGAATGATTGCACCGCTACCAGTTCCAATATCAGCAATTCTATATTCTGCATTCTTCCCCCGTTGTTGATCCAGATGTGTCAGCACGGCCTCCACCAGACATTCAGTATCCGCCCGCGGGTCAAGCACCGCATCTGAAATTTTCAGCCGCATTCCCCAAAATTCTTTTTCCCCGATAATCCGGTGAACCGGCCTGTGCATCAGCCTGCATTTAATGAACTCGTTGAATTGTTGCACCTGTCCGTCGGTGAGCGCCTGTTCGCTTGCGGAAATCAGCGCAGACTGGTCAATTCCCATTACACTTTGCAAAAGCAGTCGCGCATCAAGTTGCGGCGTATCCAGTCCAGCCAACTTGAACTCCAGGGCTGCGGTTTTCAGCGCTGCCGCAAGGTTAGTCGAGCAAATGTTATCATTCACTATCATCACCAATCGCGGCCAGCTGGCTTGCCTGATAATCGGTAATCAGCGCATCAATAATCTCATCCAGCCCCTCGCCCATAATAATGCGGTCGAGCTTATAGAGCGTCAGGTTGATACGGTGATCTGATACTCTGCCTTGTGGGTAATTATAGGTGCGAATTCGCTCCGAACGGTCACCGGAACCAACCTGCCCGCGGCGCGAATCGGCCCGCTCCTTATCGGCCTTTTGCCGTTCCGCATCATAGAGCCTTGTGCGCAATTCCTTCATTGCGTTAGCACGGTTTTGATGCTGCGATTTTTCCGATGAAAGCACCACAATACCGGTTGGTATATGGGTAATGCGTACAGCTGAATCCGTCGTATTCACATGCTGCCCGCCGGCACCGGATGCCCGCATGGTATCAATGCGTATATCCTCATTGCGAACTTCAATGTCGATGTCTTCGGCTTCCGGAAGCACAGCAACGGTTGCTGCTGATGTGTGAACACGTCCGCCAGATTCCGTTTCCGGCACGCGCTGCACACGGTGCACCCCGGATTCAAATTTTAGCCGTGCAAAAACGCCCTTACCCTTGATTGAGGCAACAATTTCCTTATAGCCGCCAACTTCTCCCTCGCTGGAAGAAAGCACTTCGACTTTCCAGCCCTTACTTTCAGCATGCCGTTGATACATACGGAAAAGGTCACCGGCAAATAAAGCAGCCTCAGAACCACCGGTTCCAGCCCGCACCTCAAGAATAGCGCTTTTATCGTCGGCCCGGTCTTTTGGCAGCAGCAATAATTGCAAACCCGCCTGCAATTGTTCAATCTGCGCTTCAAGCACAGGCTTTTCCTCCTCTGCCATTTCCCGCATTTCTGCGTCCGTATCGGCATCGCCAAGCAACTCCACCAATCCGTCAAGATCAGCCTGAATGGCCTGCATCGACTTTATTTTTTCCACAACCGGGGCCAGCTCTGAAAACTCCGATGCAAGCTTCACATAGGTTTCAGGGTCAGGGTTAGCGACCATCTGGCCTTCAATTTCACTATGGCGGGCAAGAAGCTGGTTAATTTTTTCAACTGGAAGCATGGGCTCGTTTCAATTTCTGTTTTGGTATTATTTTTATTATCTCGTACAGCATGAAAGCGCTAATAGGGAATTCCATATTCATCAGCAAAATCAGTCAACAATTCACGCATTGTCTGCCCGGTGGAAGGTTCTGGCAATTGTTGCAGTACAGTTTTGGACAGTTTTTCAACATCCAGCGCCAGTAACATCGATTTCACCGGGCCAATCGCGGAAGGAGACATCGACAAGGATCGATAACCTATAGCAATCAACCCCATTGCCGCCAGGGGACGCCCGGCAATTTCTCCGCACAAATTCACGGGGATATTGTTGCGCTTTCCAGCCTCAACCACATTTCTCAATGCCCGTAAAAACGGCCGGGAAAGCGTATCATACCGATTGGCCATCTGTGAATTGCCCCGGTCGCTGGCGGTCATAAACTGAAACAGATCATTCGTACCGATGGATACGAAATCAACGGCTTCCATAAGTTCGTCCATCTGCCAGAACAACGCCGGCACTTCGATCATTGCCCCAAGCCTGATATTCGTTGGCAGTTCATGACCAAAGCCCGCAAGCAATTTTTGTTCTTTTTCAATCATCGCGCGAACCCGCACCACTTCACGCACTTCGGTTACCATCGGCAGCATTATGCTCAGTTCCCGTCCACGTGATGCACGAAGCAGGGCGCGCAACTGCACCCGCATCAACCCTACCCGGTCAAGCGCCAGCCGAATAGCCCGCCAACCAAGCGCCGGATTCTCCTCCGGGATTTGCTGCATATAGGGCAGCACTTTATCGCCGCCAATATCCAATGTGCGGAATATAACCGGCTTTGAACCAGCCTCTTCCAATACATTATGATAAAATGCCTGCTGCTCATCCAGCCTGGGCAATGTCGATGATACCATGAATTGCAATTCAGTACGAAACAGACCTATTCCCTTGGCACCGGTTTCAGATAATTGCGGCAGGTCGGCCGCCAGGCCCACATTGAGCATCAAATCCACCCCAACACCGTCGCGAGATATGGCGGCCACATCACGAAGTTCAGCATAATGCGCCAGTTGCGTCTGTCTGAACCCTTCTTTTTCCGCATAGGCTGCGGCAACATCTGCCGGCGGGCGCAAATAAATTACGCCTTCTTCTCCATCGACAACAATTGAATCTGAATTTTCAGCCAGTGAAACCACGCCAATCGCCTGGCCGACAACGGCAATACCAAGCGCACGCGCAACGATAACCACATGGCTGGTGGGCGACGCCTCCTCCAGAACCAACGCCCTAAGACAATCGCGATCGTAATCCAGCAGTTCAGCTGCACCCATATTCCGGGCCACAACAATTGCGTTTTTGGGCATTCCAAGCCCCGCATTCGATTGTGGTTTACCCATCAACTGACGCAAAAGTCGCCGTGCCAAATCGTCAAAATCATGCAATCGTTCCCGGATAAAAGCACTTGGCTGGCGCATCAATCTGGCAGAATTGTCGTTCTGCACCTTTTCAACTGCAGCCTCTGCGGTAAGGCCATTGAAAATAGCCTCTTCCATTCGCCGCACCCAACCACGGTCATTGGCGAACATTCGGTATGCTTCCAGCACATCGCGGTGCTCCCCATCTTTGGAGACATCCCCGCGCGATAACATATCATCAATGGAAACCCGAAGTTCAGAAAGAGCCGAGTGAAGACGCTTGATTTCAAAATCCGCATCTTCATTAAACAGATTGGTCACAACCACCCGCGGCTCATGCAACAAAACCTGCCCGGAGCCGATACCATCGGAAAGCGGCACACCCTTCAATCGCACCGATTTGGAAAGGTCGAGCCCAATACCGCGCTTGTTCAACCCTTCCATTTCACCGGCTGCAATTAATTCGGCAATGATCATTGCCGAGGTTTCGAGCGCCTCAACTTCCTCTTCCTGATAGGTACGGCTGGCTTTGTTTTGCACAACCAAAACACCCAGCGAGCGGCCAGAGCGCAACATCGGCACACCCAGAAAGGATGAATAATGTTCTTCGCCAGTTTCAGGAAGATAGGCAAAAGAGGGATGTTCTTTTGCATCCGCAATATTGATCGGCCTTGCGGTCGCAGCAATCCGCCCAACCAGCCCTTGACCAAATTTCAATGATGATTGGTGAACCGCGTCCGGATTAAGACCTTCCGTTGCAAACAGTTCAAGCACATTATCGGCACGCAACACGTAGACCGAGCAAACCTCAGCAACCATATTGGCAGCGATGCTTTGCACGATCAAATCAAGTCGTTGTTGCGGCCCCAACGATTTTGCCATCACATCGCGTAGACGTTTTAACAAAACTCTGGGGCCCGTTGCCGGGTTGCGCATTTAGTTCCCCTTGGGGTCAGAAGTACCGGATCAAACCAATATCAGCATGCAGGAAGCACGCTTGCTCTAGAGTCCTTCACCTTTAAATAGTATCGTTTGAACACCGAAATTCATATCGCGCGGCGGCTTTTTTCTTGCCATGACAAAAAACTCTATTCATCAAACTGCTTCCATTTAAAGGTGTAGGACTCTAACAGGTAAGTGTTCAAACCCCTATCGGTATATTACCGCCATTATATGACGTAGGAATGTGTAATTTCTATTCTTTATCGAGACCGTAGACAGAATGCAAAGCCCGAACCGCAAGTTCTGCATATGCCTCATCGATCAATATAGAAATCTTGATTTCCGAGGTTGTGATAGCACGAATATTGACCCCGTGTTCGAAAAGCGATCGAAATGCCGTTGATGCAACGCCTGCATGGCTGCGCATTCCAACCCCGATTACCGAGACTTTCACCATGCCCGGATCACTTTGAAGAACCTCAAACCCGATTTCATCCTGCGACTTTTTAAGCACGCTGGTCGCCTTTTCAAGATCACTATTCGGCACCGTAAAGGTCATATCGGTAACGGACCCGTCCTCCGATACATTTTGAACAATCATATCCACATTGACATTTGCATCCGCCAACGGTCCAAATACGGCCGCAGCAACCCCCGGCTTATCAGAGACCCGCCGCAGCGAAATCTGGGCTTCATCCTTGGCATAGGCAATACCGGTTACAACTTGCTGTTCCACTATCTCATCCTCATCACATATCAGCGTACCCGGTGGCATGGCACCGGGGCTTGAATCAATACTCGCCGGATCGTCAAAACTGGACCGCACAAAAATCGGCACCCCGTGAACTTTAGCAAGCTCAACCGAGCGAACCTGAAGCACTTTAGCCCCAAGTGAAGCCATCTCCAACATTTCTTCAAACGATACCTTCGACAGGCGTCGGGCGCTGGGTACAATCCGCGGGTCTGTTGTATAGACACCGTCAACATCGGTATAAATATCGCAACGATCCGCTTTTATCGCAGCAGCTATTGCAACAGCACTTGTATCAGAACCGCCGCGGCCAAGGGTTGCAATTCTGTTATCGGGCCCAACGCCCTGAAAACCGGCGATCACGGCAACCTGCCCACGGCCCATGCGCTCAATTATTTCGCCGCCATCAATCTCTTCAATGCGGGCTGAACCATGTGCCGAGCTTGTCTTGATTGGTAATTGCCAACCAAGCCAGGAACGCGCGTCAACTTCCATAGATTGCAAAGCAATGGCCAATAGCCCAGCGGTTACCTGTTCGCCAGAGGCGACAACCACATCATATTCGCGTGCATCAAAAAACGGGGCATTTTTGCCGGCAATCCCCGGCATGGTGTGAACCCAATTGACCAATTCATTAGTTCGGCCAGACATGGCAGACACAGTTACAGCCACCTCATGGCCTGCATCCACCTCACGTTTAACATGAGCCGCAACATTTCGTATCCGCTCCAGGTCGGCAACCGAAGTTCCACCAAATTTCAGGACTAGACGGGACATTGGAATAATTACCGATCAGAGAAAAACACAATTGCCCGAAACCAGCAAAGCAAGCAGCAAAAACAATTTGGCTGCTGCATACAGAATAACGCCGAAAGCCGCAAGGGTGCTTGACTTTCCAGCATGGGGGGCTGATTTAATGGCTATGAATAATTAACCCAAATTCACAAACAGGCAAACCGCGATGACAGCACCTGCAATCAATAGCGACAAATCCACCATCGACCAGGCGGAGGTCGACCGGTTTTCAGCAATGGCTGCAGAATGGTGGAGCCCGACCGGCAAATTCCGCCCGTTACACAAGTTCAATCCGGTCAGGCTTGCCTATATCAAAGAGAAAATTTGCACCCGCTTTGATCGCGACATCAAGGCCCATAACGCGCTGGAAGGCCTGCGGGTCCTTGATATTGGCTGCGGTGGCGGCTTGTTGTGCGAGCCATTGGCAAGAATGGGCGCGACGATAATTGGTGCCGATGCATCTGACGTTAATATAGAAGTTGCCAAAATTCATGCGGAGCAATCGGGTCTCGACATAGATTATCGGGCAACAACGGCAGAAGATCTGGCATCTGCGGGCGAAACCTTCGATGTGGTGTTAAACATGGAAGTGGTTGAGCATGTGAGCGATGTAAATTTGTTCATGAGCGAGTGCTGCAAAATGGTTCGTCCCAACGGGCTGATGTTTGTTGCAACCATCAACCGCACAATGAAAGCCCAGGCACTGGCCATATTCATGGCTGAAAACGTTTTGCGCTGGCTGCCAAAAGGCACCCACAGTTATGATAAACTGGTCAAGCCCTCCGAGCTTGAAGACCCGATCAACCGGGCGAGCATGCAGGTGGTGGATAAAACCGGTGTATTTTATAATCCACTGCTCGATCGCTGGAACTATTCCCGCGATATGGATGTAAATTACATGATTTTGGCGGAACGAAATGAAGCCGACACGCGCTGACACGTGACCAATCTAACAGCAATAGCGAGATAAAATCGAGCCGCCGCCAATGCGGCGCGCACTTGCAGGCCCATTGGGCAAACCAATGGAGTGGCCGTGAAAGATATAAACTGTAGTCAGAACCTGTCAGTTCTTGTCTTCGGGCAAAACCGGCAGCGGGGCAATTTTTACGCCCTCTTCCACAAGGTCTTTCACATCTTCCGGTGAGGCTTCGCCGTATATTCCGCGTTCTTCACTTTCGCCATAGTGAATTTTTCGCGCTTCTTCTGGGAATTTCTCACCAACATCTTCCGCATTTGCAGTGAACTTGTCGCGCATTTCTTTCAATTCAGCAAACATCGCCTGGCGGCTTTCATTGACAGTCGCAACATTGATTTTTTCCTGAATTTTGGTCCGGGTTCTGGAGGTTGAAACGGATGGAGCCATCAACGCTTTTTCAACTTTTAATGAACCGCAAATCGGACAGGACACAAGGTCACGCTTAAGCTGCGCATCAAACTCTTCCGAGTTGCCAAACCAGCCTTCAAAATCATGGCCCGCATCACAGGCAAGCGTAAATTTAATCATGCTCAATCACCGCAAATTTGATAAGTGCGCCCATTGACTAAATTAGGTATTTTTTTCCGCGCTGCAACAACCTCATCAAGATCAATATCAATCACCATAAACCCCGGCTCATTATGATCAATTTCGCCAACAATCTCGCCCCAGGGGTTTACGATCAACGAATGCCCATAGGTTTCACGACCATCCTCGTGCAATCCACCTTGTGCAGCCGCAACCATAAAGGCGCCGTTTTCAATGGCCCGCGCGCGCAATAATGCGTGCCAATGGGCCTCGCCGGTCTGCCGGGTGAAGGCCGCAGGTGACGTTAGAATTTCCGCGCCACCCATTGCATAATCACGAAACAGCTGCGGAAAGCGCATATCGTAACAGATTGCCAACCCGGTATTAATTCCATCAATTCTGGATATTACCGCATCGTTTCCAGGTTCATATACGGAAGATTCCCGCCAGCTCTCACCATTATCGAGATCAACATCGAACATATGAATTTTATCGTAAGTCGAGGCAATTTCACCATCAGGCTTGATTACATATGCACGATTGGCAACCTTGCCATCACTGCGTAAAATTGCGGTCGAACCCACGTGCAGCCAGATTTGGTGTGTTTTGGCCAATGATTTGGCCGCCGCGACCAAAATATCCTCATCAGCCGGCTTGACGATGTCAAACAGCTTCTCACGACTTTGCTCTACAAATCCGGTCATTTCAGGTGATTGCACATAGCGCGCACCATCACTGGCAGCGCTATTCACCAATTTGGAGAATGTCTCAACATTTTCTTCCGGTTTAGTGGACGAACGCATTTGTATGCAGGCAATACGAAGATTTCTCATTGATCAAACCAAAGTTTCAGATGCAGAAGCTGCATACTAAATCAGTTTGCCAGCATGGGATCAAGTTTTCCGCTACGTTCAAGCGCCATCAAATCATCACATCCGCCAATGTGATTGTCGCCAATGAATATTTGGGGGAACGTCGAACTACCATTGGCTCGCTGAATCATTTCATTGCGCAAGCCGGGGTCAAATGTTGCATCCAGCTCACGAAACCCAACACCTTTATCGGAAAACAGTCGTTTTGCTGCCGTACAAAATCCACACATTTTTCTTGTATAAATAACTACGTCTTTCATGGTGATTCCCTATATATTCAATTTAGCATATATATGGTGCTAATTTCCATTGCTGGCAACCCTTGCAAAGGTCAAACAATCCACTATTTCTGCCCCACCGCGTAAAAGTGCCCGACTTGCTGCACTAAGTGTGGCGCCGGTTGTCAAAACATCATCAATCAAAAGAACCCGCTTGCCGATAATGTTTATTTGCTGGCTTTCCGGCACCCGAAATGCCCCGCGCACATTGGCTTGCCTTTCGTTGAACTTCAGCCCGACCTGCTGCTTTGTTGCCCGCACCCGCTGCAACACCCTTGGCACATAAGCCTTATTTGATTGTGTAGCGATATGTCTGGCAAGTTCCGCAGACTGATTGAAGCGCCTTAAGAACATCCGCCTTTTATGAAGCGGAACCCCGATAATAACCGGGTCGTCCTCCAGCAGCTCCCGCCCTGCCCGCACCATCCAGCGCGCCATCCAGGGAGCAAGATCGGTCCGGTCTGAAAATTTCAGGCCCTGAACAAGTTTTCTTGCAACGCCGTCATAATGCGCCACGGCCCGCGCCCTGGAAAATACTGGCGGGTTGGCAATGGCATCGGCGCTAAGCACATTTTCACCTAAATCAACACTGAACGGCGTACCTAAAATTGCACAATAGGGTTTTTCAATAAAACGAATATCGCCCCAGCATTTCGGGCAAAGAGAGCCTTGTTCTGCCACATGAGTTTCGCACGCCAGACAAATTGGCGGGATTATCGAGTTACCCAGCAACGAAAAAACCCGTGTACCAATCAGCCGGCCAGATGAAATTATTTCCGCTCGATTGGCAAAATTTATTCCAAACGGTTTAAGATGCAACTTGACGGGAGACTTCATCAGCGATCAATAACAATAATTATTCATTTTTGCGAGAAATTCTTTAAATGCCCAATAAGCCCAATCCCATTTCAAATGCAGGTATTTTCGATGAAAAAACGCTGCGGATGCGGCAAAAGCGGGCCAAACGGGATTATAAGAAAATTCCAGACAAGGGTTCAGATTTTCTCATGCGGTTTGCAGCAGATGAGATCGCCGCAAGACTATCACTTGTATCGAGAGAATTTGCCCATACGGTTGGAGTTTTTGGGCGCACCGACGCCTTGGCAAATGCAATTGGCGCGGTCAAAAGTGTCAAAAAAATCGCCCGCATTGAAGAAAGTGATTTCTTTGTCAATGAGGGTCCCTTTGAAATAGGTGTTGCTCAGCCAAATATTTTGAGCCCAAAAGGATCAAAAGAGAATGTATATGATCTTGCCGTTTCAGCATTTTCCCTACACTGGTCGGCAGATTTACCGGGCGTTCTCATTCAAATTCGCAACATGCTTCAACCAGATGGACTATTTCTGGGAATACTGCCTGGACCGGACACATTGACAGAACTACGCGAATGCCTTGCCACCGCAGAAGCAGAAATTACCGGCGGTCTCTCGCCGCGCATTGACCCGTTTATTACCGTCCAATCCGCTGGCGCATTAATGCAGCGGGCAGGGTTTGCGCTTCCGGTGATCGACAGCGATAAAATTACGGTGCGCTATGATACAATGTTTGATCTGATCCGTGATCTGCGGGCAATGGCTGCAACAAACTCCCTGCATACCCGCGAAAAAAGCATCCCTTCAAGATTTCTGTTTGCTCGTGCGGCGGAAATTTACGCGTCTCGGTTTGCTGATGCGGATGGAAGAATTCGCGCCACATTTGAACTTATTTCAATATCGGGCTGGGTTCCTCACCACAGCCAACAAAAGCCATTAAAGCCCGGCAGCGCGACCACACAATTAGCAGACGCGCTTAAGGCTTCGAAATAATAGATAAAAATCTTAAATACTTTGAAGAACTGTTGTAAAAATATCCACCAGTTTAACGGATAGTGTTTGCGCAGAGGCAACAATGGCTATGGCAATAAGAGACGCAATCAAACCGTATTCAATTGCTGTTGCACCACTTTGATTATTTAAAAGATTATTTAAAGTTTTTTTTATCATCAATCCGTCCCATTTGGTGAATATCTAAGATAAACAACCGTTAAACACTGAATTCATTGCGAAATCATGAATTTTCTATCGTAAGGTAAGGGGGCATGGCAAAGCCAAAAGCCTGCCTCTGAAATGTGGGTATCCATTTTGAGTACAAAGACATGCAATATGCTTTAGCGTTGTCAATGGTGTTACTTTAACCGGTCGTTATCAAAAAACGGGCGCATATAATAAAACCGCAAAATGCCTGAGCGTAAATTTGGAATTGATCCGCGTGGCAATATTATCCGCCTGCACGCCAACAAATACATTGTCGGCGCAAATCATTAGCCAGGATTTTTGACAATCAGCTTTACAGTATAAGTTGCAAGGGGCTGCCGTAAAAACAGAATGCAAAATAAAACCACGAAACGGGAATTTGCCCCGTCCAGGTCCTTGATTTACTAGCAGTCGCCGTAACGTTTTCCGTTACTGTAAATTATGCATTGGCTGGTCTTCGTTGGAAGAAGAACACTTTTCCTGATAACAAATCGATTTGCTTTGGCTTTGGCTCTGGAAATGGACCCGGTGACCATGTTGTCTGTCTGCTCGCCAAAAAATACATCGTTTTGCGCAAACCGTTTGCCTGTACTTTCGACCATCGGTGTTACCACAAGCGCAAATCCCACGGCAAGAACTCCGAACATCAATGCAACCTCAATCGAGCTCATTCCGCCACGCTCTGTGCGTCGCAACCGCAATGCGTCTAATAGGGTTTTCGATTCAAATTCGTTCATTATCTTGCTCCACTACACTATACAATTGAAGAATAATTCTTGGTACGGCCCAAAGATTACCCGCCAATATGTTTAAATTTGGAGCAATTCTATAAAATATCTATTAACGCTGGTATTATTGGTTTATCAGCTTCCGGCATTGGATAGTCGCGCAATTGATGGGTTCGAACCCATTTCACCACCTGGCCCTCCTGAGGCTTGGGAATACCCCACCAGCGCCGACAGATATAAAGCGGCATCAATAAGTGGAATTCCTCATAGGCATGACTGGCGAAAGTCAATGGGGCCAAACAGGCCGCTTTGGTTTCTATCGAGAGCTCCTCGTTAAGCTCTCGAATAAGAGCATCTTCGGGTGTTTCGCCATCCTCGATTTTTCCACCTGGAAACTCCCACAACCCCGCCATCGAGCGCCCTTCCGGGCGCTGCGCGATCAAAACCCGATGGTCCACATCAACCAGAGCACAGGCAACCACCAGTAAAATCGGCTTTGTAGCAACTTGCACCATTGGAAAAAACACCTTCTAAAAGAACCATTATTATTCTGCAGTGACCTGCAGATCTGGCTCCATTCTGTAGGCATAGCGATAGACTTCGTCAAACCCAAGTGACCGGTAAAGGTTTAGCGCAGGCACATTTTCAGCAACCACTTGCAGCCAGGCCTTTTTCGCGCCCTGATTTTTAGCCCAGCGCAACGAGGCTTTAACAATCTCCAGCCCCTTACCCTGTTGGCGAAACTCAGGATGGGTGACCACTTCAAATATTCCGGCAAGATCATTATCCTGCACACACATTGCAGCCGAGCAGGGTGTGGTTTCGTTGTTTTCGGTATAAAACAAGCCAACATTTGCCTGAATGCTGCCAACCAGTTCAGAAAGCCCCGGCTTCAGGTCTGGCCGTTCATTGTTCATAATAATTATACTATCGACCCAGCGGCCAGCATCCTTCATCGGCAACTGGTCAATTGTCCCTTCCAAAGGCACTTTTGCCAAATCCGCGGTCATCACGATGGTCTCATCAAACCGCCGCCATCCGCGCGCATCAAGAACCCGCTCCAAATCCGGTGGCGCAAGCGGTGTCTGGCGAAAAATTAACGGTCGCCCAAAAGCTTTAAACCGCTCGCCCGCCCGTTCTATACGGCGTTCCAGATCTGAATGATCGGCAGGATCAAGCGGATTAACCGAATTGAGCCGTTTTGCCGGATGCCCGGCCGTAAGCCTGATTGCCCAGGCACCATCATAGTGAGTGTTTGTTGCGGGCCAAGAGCGAAATCCGACGGCTTCCAGTCGACGAACCTGAGATAATTCGGGCATATTTAAGACCTGTAATCCGCATTAATAGCAATATATTCATGTGTCAGATCGCAGGTCCAAACGCGCGCGCTGCCCTCGTCAAGGCCAAGATCAACACGAACCCTGACCTCCCGTTTCTTCACTTGCCGAGAGGCCTCATCCTCATCATAGTCAGGATCGCGCTCGCCATTCACAGCCACCCGCACATCACCAAACCAGATTGACAGTCTGTCCCGGTCAGCCTCTTCACCGGCCTTGCCAATGGCCATAACCACCCGCCCCCAATTTGCATCCTCACCGGCAATTGCGGTTTTGACCAGAGGAGAATTAGCAATAGACTTCGCGATCACCTTGGCAGCCTGATCATCTCGTGCACCTTTAACCACAACCTCAATCAGTTTTTGCGCCCCTTCCCCATCACGTACAATCTGCAGGGCCAGGTCATGCATGACATGTTTGAGCGCCATATCGAATTGTACCAACCTTGGGTCGGATGTTTCCGTGATTGGCAAAATTGAATTATCTCTCCCCATACCGGTCGCACAAACCAGAACAGTATCGCTGGTTGAGGTATCACTATCAACGGTAACAGAATTATAGGTCTCTCCCACCCGGGCAGACAAAACCGCCTGCAAACAGGCACTGCTTACCGGCGCATCCGTCACAATAAAAGAAAGCATAGTCGCCATATCCGGCTCGATCATGCCGGAACCCTTGGCGATGCCATTGATGGTAAATCCAGCGCCATCTATCTGCACGTCTATGGTTGCAAGCTTGGCAAATGTATCGGTGGTCATGATGGCTGCGGCCATATCGGCCCACCCATCGACACCAGCCATTTCAAACAACTCACTCAGCCTGCCTGAAAACGCTGCCGCATCCATCGGTTCACCAATAACACCGGTTGAGGCGAGAAATATTTCTTCTTCACCACACGATAATGCTGCTGCTGCTGCCCGGGCAGTTGTTTCAACCGCCTCAACACCTTTAGCCCCGGTAAAGGCATTAGCATTTCCTGCATTGACCACAATTGCCCGTGCGACACCGCCGGCAATGTGTTTCCTACACCAGTCCACGGGGGCTGAAGCACACCGTGAACGGGTAAAGACCCCGGCAATCTGTGCCGGTTGTTCAAATACCATTGCCGAAAGATCTTTTCTGCCCCGGTACTTAATACCCGCTTCAACCGCACCAAGCCTGACACCACGAACGGGCGGTAAAGTTACGCTAAATTTTGGTGCAAGTGGAGAAACTGTCATGCGACTTCCTCAACAAAATCTGAAAGAGCCTATTTGGGCATTTTCAGGTTCTCATCCAAAATTTCAACTTTTAGCTTTTTACGCGTATTGACGATTAGATCACCATATTTCACCCGCAAAACGATCTGACGAAACTTTGCTTTTACGCTGTTATAATCTGGTGGTGGTGCAGTACGACGCTCCTCCAGTTTAATGATATGGAAGCCAAATTTGGTTTTCGCAGCTTTTGGCGTATATTTGCCAATCTCAAGCGCCATAACCGCTTTTTCGAATTCCGGCACCATTTGACCTTTACCAAAAAAACCGAGGTCACCGCCATTAGGTCCACTCGGGCCTGTTGATTTTTTCTTGGCCAACTCAACAAAATCCGCTCCATCATCAAGCAATTTTATAATTTCTTTCGCCTCGTCTTCAGTTTTCACAAGAATATGACGCGCTCTGACCTGCTCAACTTTTGAAGTCGCCTCATCAAACCGTGCTTTGACCTCGGCATCTGTAATTTTTTCAGAGATCACCTTGCTCACATAAACATTATGCAAAGCCCGCTGGCGCAACAATTTCATTCGGGCAATAAATGAAGCCTCATCCCCAAATCCTTTAGCCTCGGCCAATTCAGATACGGCAATTATATCGATCAACGCATCCAAAAGAGCCGCTTTCCGGCGTTCTTCCGGTATATTTGCAAATCGAGCACCAATATCACGTTGGGCATCCGCAAGGTTGGCGCTGGTAATTTCTATATCACCGACCTTGGCAATAACTTTATCTTCTGCCGCATGGCCAGATGTGAGCATCAGAGTTGACGCAATGAAAAAACTCAAAGCACCAAGGTATAAATTATTAAACATCCTAAATTCCTGTTCTAGAAACTGACAATTGTGCATCATACTGATCAATTTATCGGCAATTGCAATTGCCAACAAACTGAATATTAAGATCTATTCACCTAAAACATCGGCTTGCTTGCCACAACCGCGACAAGGAAGGCGTTGACATCGACTTGGCCCCCTCTTATCTGTCCTTGCACCCAACGTCCAGAATTCTATTTTGGGCTGTAAGCAAATTAATTTGAGGATCATGCCTGCCGGTTTGACCCAATTCACACCTGTTTAAACCGTTCTACGGCGGTTAATAAAGACAAAGGACCAATTCATGGTCAATTTCGGGGGCATCGCCCGCAGATTATTTGGATCTGAAAATGAACGCCGCATCAAACGACTCTCGTCCAAAGTCGATGCGATCAATGCGCTTGAATCTGAAATAGAAGCATTAAGCGATGATGAGCTGGCGGCAAAAACAGAAAAATTTAAAACAATGGTGGCCGATGGCACCAGCCTGGACGATTTACTTGTTCCGGCATTTGCTGTTGTACGCGAGGCATCCAAGCGATCGCTGGGAATGCGCCCGTTCGATGTACAGCTTGTTGGCGGCATGATCCTCAATGAAGGTTCAATATCAGAAATGCGAACCGGCGAGGGTAAAACCCTTGTTGCAACATTACCGGTATATCTCAATGCATTGGCGGGAAAAGGCGTTCACGTTATTACCGTGAATGACTATCTGGCCACTCGAGATTCTGATTGGATGGGGAAGATTTATAATTTCCTTGGCATGAGTGTCGGTGTCATCGTCAATGATATGGACGACCAAGCCCGAGCTGATGCATATGCCTGCGATATTACCTATGGCACCAATAATGAATTTGGTTTTGATTATCTGCGCGACAATATGAAATATGAGCTGGAAGCTATGGTTCAGCGCGGTCATCACTATGCGATTGTCGATGAGGTGGATTCTATCCTGATCGAT
>Ga0256839_1001294_pt1 | contig 30630 bp, 17 predicted proteins | sample 354166metaG_FD_185968 | JGI IMG/M metagenome (GOLD analysis project Ga0256839, IMG submission 185968) | Hydrothermal vent microbial communities from Mid Atlantic Ridge, Atlantic Ocean - 354-166 | ecosystem: Environmental > Aquatic > Marine > Hydrothermal vents | place: Atlantic Ocean: Mid... | reverse complement strand
TGCACGAAATGTGAAGAGGTGTTCACGGTCAAGATGAGCTTCGAGGAGTACGGCAAGAAGAAGGTGAAGTGCCCCAAGTGTGGCAGCACGAAAGTGGAGCGCGTCTACGTAGCTGTAGCAGCGAAGACTTCGAAGAAATCCTGAGTCGCGTCCCCCTCGCCTAAGGTGGGACGTCGCAGGCCGTTTGGGTCTACCGCGTGTTCGAGTGCGCAGACGTGTGGGGAGTCCCGATACCGCTCACGACTTCATGGGGGCGGTCCCGTGGGACCTTGACTAGAGACGGGCCCTACAGGGGGCAGGTCGAGTTCGGCGCGGTCGGGTAGTCTTCTCAGGTTGACCACTCCCCAGGTGGGGCCGTCCCTGTGTTCAAGCCCGGTGAAGTGTGCAACGTCGACTAACGGATGCGGGGCCGGGGCAACTTCGATGCATGGCTTGCGGCCTGTGGTGGCAATGCGGCTACCGCCGTGGGGCAACGCGAAGTCTCGCCGCCGCCCGCTCAGATCACCAAGGAGACAACGTGCGACCCGCGCTGCTCGCCCGGCAACGCGCTCCGCACGTCCGACCGGCGGGCGCTTCGCAGCGATCGATGTGATCCCTTCCACGCGACCCGGCCGGGCAGCGGTTTGTGCTGCCGCAAGCCGCTTCGTGCGGGGATACGTGGCCCGTTTCTTTGTCGGGCAGTCTGGCTGCGCTTATTGCGGTGTGCGGTACACCGGAGCACGATCGGGCTCGGTAGCGTTGGCCACCGGTCCGCTCCGCTGGTGTTGGATTCCGGCGCGCAGCCAGGCGAGGCCGCCTGCGCGCGGAGCGGTTGGGCGATCGCAGCTTTGCTCCCTTGCTTTCCCGGGCGAAGGGGCCAAACATTAGGATGTTCGCCGGCACCGTGCAGCCGGCGGGCAGCGTTGAGAGACCGGCGTAAGATTGGTCCAGTACCGTGTAGACGGGAAAGGCAGATGGCTAAACGCAAGAGACGCCGCACAATCGTGATGCTGCCGCGTAAGGGGGTGCGCAGGAAAGGGCGAAAGGGCCGATTCCGTCGGCCTATGCCGGGCCGGACGTGGGACCGGTACGGTCCGATCGACAATTAGACCGTGCCTGTCGCGGCTCCTGTGAACCGGGATGGCCCTCTATAACGTCCGTCTTTGTGCCACCGGCACACCGTCGGGTAGCTCGGGGACGGCGGCGGTCCGTCCGCATGTCGGGCTGTAGAAGCCGTGAGCCGGAGCCCCGTGGTCGGCGGCCGAACTACCGGACTCTGTGTCAGATTCAGGCTGGCGGGTGCGTACATAATGTGGGGCAGTTGGCCGTGAGACGTGACCCCGGCCGGAGCGAAATGGCGGGTGCGGAAAGCGGCCCGCCGCCCGGTTCGGAGGCCACGGCCGGTCCTGCAAACTGGGGCGCCACCGTCAGCTATTGGAGGACGTTGTACCGATGAGCGAGTCGGCTTCGTAGTTGGCCCTTTGATTCCGATCCCGATCCCCATTCGCATTCCCATCGTCATTCCGCCATTCCCATTCCTGAATTCCTGATTCCCCATTCCGACCCATTTCCGCGGAGCTGGAACGCGGACGCCGCATGTGCGAATTGACGTCGCCGGTGTCGTTCGCATCCGGCGGGCTCCGAAACCGGTTCCCTCATAGGGATTGCTCAGCCCGTGCGGAGCCGGGCTCGAGCAGATCGGCGGTGAACGCCGGACCCCGTTGCTGGCAAAAACGGGCGAAGGCGGTACGCGGAGCTAAGTTGACCGAGGAGCGACGTGAGGTGGTTTGCAAAGTTGCGACGGGTGTTCAGGTGCCGGCAAACCAGGCGAGACATCGGCGAAACACTCCAGACGCCTGATCGGCCGCGGCCCGTACTATCGGCCCATGCCGGGCGGGTCGTGGGACCGGTGCGGCCCGATCGAGCGTCAGCCTTGCGTGTTGCGCGCGGCGATCCCCACGCGACCGCTCGACCGGTCTTGGCCGACATAGCGCTCGTTCTTGTGTCCCTGGCGGACCGGCCGATGCCCTGGAACACGCGGGGGTTCCGTCCTCAGGTCGGGGCGGAGAAGGCCGCAAGCCCGGTTCGGGTGGTCAGCGGCGGCACGACAGGGTTGCGTGTCAGATTAAAGCCAGCGGATGCGTATATAGGTTGGGGTAGCGAAGGCGGGTCCCTGAACGCCGGCCGGCCCGCCCTCGGTTCGTCTACCGGGCTGTGTGTCAGATCGAGGGCCGGGCATGCGTATAGATTGTGGGCAGCCAGGAAGGGCCGGCCCCTGAAACGTCGGCCGGCCTGGCCCCGGCTCAGCGGCGATCCGTCAGCGATCTCCGCTGGCCGGTTTGGACACGATGGCGAGGCGCCGGGTAAAGCTGCACGGCGTGCCAGCGTCAGCGGGTGCGTGACGCCGTGTCCGAGAGCGAAGTGAATCCCTGGCTCGCCATTACGATTCGGATTCCACTCCCATTGCCATTCTGATTGCCATTCGGGTTCGATTTCCCACACCCATTGCCATTCGGATTCCACTCCCATTGCCATTCTGATTGCCATTCGGGTTCCATTCCCCATTCCGATTGCCATTCCTGCGCCATTCAGCGTTCTGATCCTCATTCCCCAATTTGATCTTCATTCGGCCGGATCCCGGCAGGGGGCTGGGATCGGCGAGTTACGCCGATCCGGCCTGGTCCGGGACCGGTTCCCTTGTGGCGATTCCTGATCCCGCGAATTCCTCGGTCGCTTTAGTCGGCTGCGGGTGCGGGAAAAGGAATCGGGTAAGCCGAACGCAACCTCACAGGTGTTGTACGCAACCGATGGACGTCCGAAGTGAGACCGGTTGCAAGGCAGCGACGTTGGTCACGGTACGAGCTCCGGCCATCAGGGAGTGGATGATCGTGTTTGCAAGAGCGAGTCGACTTCCTGACTCGCCATTACGATTCGCACCCCATTTCGATTGCCATTCGAATCCCATTTCCCATTCCCATGCCATTCAGGGGCCCAAGCCCTATTCCCAGACGCCCCCTCGTTAGGCCGGAAGCGGGCAGCGGAACCCGCGATCGGCGAGGTGACACGAGTGGTGGCACGCGGACGCAGCCTGGTTTGCGATGGGGCCCCTCATCGTGATCGCTCCGCCCGTGCGGAAACGAGTTTGAGCAGGCCGTCCGCAGACACGGGAACCGAACGCGGGAAAACGGTGTCGAAAAGCGTACTTCGTGCTAGCTGACGGAGGTCGCAAGTGAAGTTCTTTGCGAAGTTGCGACGTTTGTTCAGCCGCCGGCAAACCGGGCAGGACATCGGCGAAACATTGCCTACGCTTGATCGGCCGTTTCCGGTACTTGAGGACCTCGACCCGTGCTCAACGGACCGCGAGGCAGCGACCAAGCTGCTCACGCTGGCGGGCTTCGTGGCCACGCTGATCGACCGCGCCGGCAGCCAGATCGGCGAGGATGTCCGCGCTTGCGGGCGCGTTGTGGTCAAGTTCGCTACTTCGCAGGCGGCGGCAGCAAAGCTGGATATGACCGAGTGGGCGGACGCTGTGTGGCGCGGCCGCGAGGTCCTTCTGGCGGGGCCGGACGACGAATGCCTTGCATTGCTCGCAGCGGCGGAGGTGCTGCTCCTGGATACTCCCCCTCAGGAGCCCACGGGCTTCTTGGCCGATGGGTTGCTCGCCCACTTTCGCGGGCTGCTGAACGAGGAGGCGGTCCGTCGATTCATCGAGTTCCGGGTTGCTGCTCGGGAACTGTCGGGTCTGCAGATGGTCAGGAGCGTCGTCGTGATCGGCAGTCTCCTGAGTCGGATGCCTTCCAGTCCGTTCGACGTGGAAGAGCCGGATAGCAACGGACGCAAGGGCGACGGTGACGAGCCCGAGCCGCTCTGGCCCGATCTCTTCCCCTGGCAGGAGCGAGCAGGGGTCGCATAGGTCGAAGGCGACGCAGGAGGCGTGGGGGGCTGCGGGCGGCCTGCCCGTTACGGGCGGGCCGCCCGTAATGATCCCCTCTCGTCCTCCGTCGCAATGCTTCAACCGCTTCCAAAGCTGCTCGTACGACCACGGCGGTCGCGCTTGGAGGGTCGATATCACGGTGCGCCGCCCCGTGCCGGCCCGGTGAACTCCGAGCCAGATCGGCGTACCTTGGCGACGCCATTGGCCGGCCTGGCCGGTTGTGTCACGCGGTCGCGGACCACCAGGGGGCTTGCTCCACCTCGAGTTGACGGCAGGCTAGTGTGCTCGGAGTTGCGGACCGTTTTGCTGTTCTGCGAGCGACGCACCTGCGGCGGTTGGGGCAGCCGTCGCGGCGCGGAGCGTAACCGTGAAGTAGCTTTTCCCCTGATCACGGCGGTAGGAGAGCACACCCTGCATGTAGGTGACGAGTTCGTGGACGATCGTCAGACCCAGCCCCAGAGCTGCCGGCTTCGTGGACAGATAGGGCTTCGTGACGTCGTCGAGCGTCAGTCCGGGGGGAAGACCGGGACCGTTGTCCACGAACTCGATCATGAGCTCGTCGCCGGAACTTCTGCCCTGCACCTCGATCGTGCCCGTTCCTGGAGATACCGCGTCCAGAGCGTTCAGCAGCAGGGAGACCACGCACGTCGTCCATGCTTCAGGATGGAGAAGGGCCGGGGCCATCTGGTCGGGCAGCCGATCTGTGAGCTGGATGCGCTGATGGTCTGCTCGGTTGCGGATCAGTTTCAACGCGGTCCGCACGGCCGGCACAGGATCGTGGGGGCTCAGTTCCAGGGCATCCAGGGAAGAGAGGAACAACAGCCCACGGAGTTGGTGCTCGGCCAGTTCCAGCTCACCCATGATGTGCTCCAGGTCTCCTCTGTTGGGGCAGCGAGCAAGATGCAGACCCAGGCTGAGGCGAACTCCCGTCAGGGCGTTGCGAAGATGGTGCGCAAACCCGGCGGCGATCTGAGCGGTTACACGCTGCCGTTCGCTATCGGCAATCTGGCCGGCCATCTGCTTGAGCCGTTCCGCCGCCTGAGTGATCACGTGGTGGAGCGCGTCGAACTCATCGCTAGGCGGCTGCGCCCGGATATCCTCAGGGGGCAGATCAGGGAGTTGCTCCACGGCGTTCCGCAACCGGGCGAGATCGGCAGTGAGCAGCCGTGCGGTTGACGCTAACCAGAGTGTGCCGATCACGCACACCAGCAAGCCAACACCCAGCGGCAGGAGGGCGGGGCGAAGGCGTTCGATGGAGAAGGACTGGACCGGGTAAAGGGCGTACAGGGTCGAATTGGGCGGTATGTTCGCCGCGCTGACCATGTACTCCTGCCCGCCGATGGTGACACGCGGTGCGGTCGTGTGCCCCTGGCTGGACCGGATCGCGGCGCGCAGTGTCCCGATGGACAGATCCCGCCGATCGACGGTCGTCGAAAGCACGGTGTCGGCCTGGGTGGCAACGAACTCGGCGCCGGTCAACGCCTTCAGACGGCCAAGGACGTCGGCGTTGAGCGGGAACCGGATTCCCTCAAGGGCGCTCATCGCCGTGGCGAGTTGCGCCCGCTGACGTGCCGTCTGGTCGCGGACCGCAAGCCACGCCTGGCACACGGGGACGACGAAGCCGACGACTGCCAGTACCAGGGCCGTCGGGCCTACGATTCGCCACAGCAGCCCGGGACGACGGGGCCGCCGGGCCGTCGTTCCGATGGCGGCGTCTGTCCCCCCTGCAGAGGGAGCTCGGCTGGTGTCGCTCTCTGGTTCACACATGGTTTTTCCGCAACGTGCTTGTCCACCGGATAAAGTGCCGGTTCTTCTGGACCGTCGCAAACACCAGGGGGCTTTGCCGAACTACTGCAACGGTCTTAGGGCGGATCGGGACCGGTCCGCCCCTCGGCGGGCACATACGTGCCCGGTTTGTTTCCTCAGCTCTGCAAATATTCTCTCCCAACGGCGGCAAGGAGGCTTCCGCTATTGCTCCTGACGCGGAATCGTCAAGCGCCCTACATGGTTCAGTGTTACAGAGGTGCCGCGATGTGGCACGAGTCGTGGCCGACTCACGCTGGCGGCCGCTCAGCGCGCACGCGAGCTGGTCACCGCCTGGCCGGATCCGATGCCGGCTTCGCTCAGCCAGCCGACCAGGTCGCGCAGCTCCTGGTCGAGCAACCGGTCGGCTATGTCCTCGGGCATGATCGACCCGGAGCTCAACCGCATGGCATCGATGTCGCCGCCGCGTGCTGTGAACGTGATTCCCTCCGAATCGACGAAGGTGTACTCGTCCAGATGCGTCCGTACCAGGAGACCGGTGCGGATTTGGCCGGTGCGCAAAGCGACCAGCCATGGCTGGTACGCAGGGGCCACGTTGGCGGAAGGTTGCAGCAACGCCTCCAGAATGTGCCGTCGACCGGCCAGTCCGATCTGGCTCAGATCGGGGCCGTACGCCGCCCCGCGACCATGGAACCGGTGGCAGCGGTAGCATCCGCCAACAGCGGGGTTGAAGAACAACCGCTCGCCTCGCCGCGCCGAGAACGGCCCTTCGAGCCACGCCTCCCACTCTGTCAGGTTGTTCTTCGGGGGCCGACGGCGCGGGACCCATCGACCGAGAGTCCGCGCCGCAGCGTCTTTCAGCAGCGGCGTCGTCGCGCATGCCTCGACTAGCTTTGCCTCGTTGGCCGTCAGGTTGGTCCCCGTGAGCGCGCGTAGCGCTTCGAAACGCAGGTCCTGGGAGTTCCCTTCGTCTGCGGCCAGGTCGAGCAGCTCTCGTCGGTAGCTTGCCGCCCTGGCAGCCAGTCCGAGCACGGCTTCGGCACGCAGTTCGGAATCGATGGTGCGGTCAAGGGCGATCCGGCGAAGCAGGGGGAATCTTTCGCGACTTCCCCAGAGGCGAAGCGACCGTACCGCTTCCAGCCTCATCGCGGCAACGTCGCTCTGCAAGAGCCTTTGGAAGACTTTTCGGTTGAGGCCCGGGTGCTGTGGGCGGACGCCGCGAAGGGCGAGGATTCTTTGCCGAAGGTCGGCGTCGGGATTGAGGGCAAGCCGCAGCAGTTCGCGTTGCAGACTTTTCTCGTCAAACGGTCGATTGTGGAGCCGTGCCAAGGCTGTGGTGGCAGCCACGTAGAGCTGCACGGTCATGTCGGGACGTTCCAGCGCCTTGGCGACGAGATCGGCGTACTGGGTGAGTTTTTCGTCGGATATCCACTTCAGGGCGAGTAGGCGTACCGTGGGGTCGGTGTCGCCGAGAAAGTCGGGCAGATGCCTGCCTCGGTCCTTGGGGGCACGCCCCCTCAGAATGAGCAGACGCTGGATCCGCCGCCTGGGCGACCCATCGGGTTTCGGCAGGACGAGCTGCGGGTGGGTAATGAACTGCTGTCGGGCGGCATGTTGGAGGAAGGGATCCGGACTTGAAAGGAACCGCTCCAGCAGGGAGGCATCGCCCGCTGTGCTCAGACCAGCAATGGCTTCGCGCGCAAGGAGAGGGGGTGTATCAGGGCGAAGAAAGCCGCGCACCTTGTAACCGAGGGTGACAAGACCGCGGACCGCCATCGCCCGCAGCGCGATGCAGGGATCATCGTCTGCCACTTGACGGAGGAGGTCCTCATTGATCGCTTTGCGACGGATCAGTTCGCCCAGGGCTGTTGCTCGGACAAGAGCATCCGGATGGTCGAACAACTTGGCCAGGGTCTCCGGTGCAGCCTTCCGAGCGGCGGCTTCTCGAAGTCGGCGGTCCGGTGCTACGAGGGGATCTCCTCCGGACACGTTCTCCGCCCTCCGGACCGCTCGGATGTGCCAGATCGCACCCCGACCGTGCAGTTCGTAGTCCCGCCGTACCCAATCGCTGATGTAGAGCGACCCATCAGGGGCGACGGCCAGTCCGACCGGCCGAAAGTCTACCGGGCCTCGGACCAACGGACGTGCGGTACCGGTGTATGTGGCTCCTCGAGGCTCGATCTCGATGACCTGAAGCTGGTGGTCGGCCCAGGCGGTCACCAGCAGTTTCCCCCGGTATTCCGGAGGCAGACCAGGAGCATCGTAGAAGATCAGCTCGCAGGGGGCCTCTCCGGTTCCGGTTACCATGGGCAACGTACCGGGGAGCCGGCCGTTCCACGATTGGAAGGGATGGCGACCGCTGCGGCCGTAGCGATACTGGTACCCATAGTCGCCGCCGTGAACGACGTCGAGCAGGCGGCACGGGGGCGACGAATCCGGATCGTTGTCGATGGCGAACAGTCGACCGAACACATCCAGCTCAATCCCGAACGGATTCCAAAAGCCCGTGGCAATCCGCCTCAGGCGGGCTCCGTCCGCAGTGCACCAGAAGATGCTACCCCCTTCGCCACCTCCGCTCCACCGGCTACCGTCCGACCCGATCAGCGTATAAGGCTCGCCCAGGTTCTCGCCCAGGCCGAAGTAAAGATCACCGTTCTGGTCAAAGCAGAGTCCGCTGAGCCCATTATGGGGGTAGTTGCCGGGAGTGTCGAGCGTGACGATCCTCTCCACTCGGTCCGCCCGACCATCACCGTCCAGATCCCACAGCCTGAGGATGCGATTCCGCGTGGCCACATAGATGGCGCCGGACGGATGTGTCGCAATGTCCATCGTGTGGGTGGTCCCCTCGAAGAATGTGCCCCACCGATCGAGCTCACCGTCTCCGTCGCTGTCCTCAAGAAAACGGATGCGGTCGTGAGGGGGGCCCTGATAGTTCTTGGGACGGAAATGCGTATGCGATTCGATCACCAGTAACCGCCCGTTGGTGTCGAAGGTCATCGCGATCGGGTGTACGATCGCGGGCTCGCGAGCGACGAGCTCGACAACCAGCCGCGGGTCAGTGGCAACAGGAACCTCTCCTGTTTCAACGGGCAGGAGAACAGATAACAGCACCGGGAAGAACATCTGGTTCATCTTCTGGCAGCGGGCGCGGTTAGGAGAGTACCGACCATCCTGACCCGGGTTGACCTGTCGGTTCCATGCAGGGCTGCGCGCTCTGCACCTATCGCCGGAGCGAATCGGCTATTGCCGAAACGTTCAGCGAGTGGTAGCTTAGGCGCGCTCGAGGCAGGCGTGCACGCGTCGCACCCTGCCCTATTCTAGCCTGGGCTGTGCGTCCGCTTTGCCGTGTACCGCGCCTGCACATCGTTGTGTTTGGTGAACAGGTCACGTTCGGAGGAAATCTCGTCGGGGACCTGAGGGAAGGGCGGAGGCGAAGAGCGTTGCCGGGATTGCGTTGGTGGTGCATGCCACTGGTGGGGGCGGTTGGCGTCATCCTGCTGTGTTCACACGCGCTGGGTGGGGGAACTGCCAATCGCATCGTCCGACTGGTGCCGGTTGTCGAGGAGTCCGTGGAGAGGGATGCGGATCCAGCACCGCCAGGTCTCGCCTCCACCGATGGGGGCCGGCGGTCCCTTGCCTTGCCAGACAGCGGTTCTAGCGACGATGCCGTGGATGTGTTCAACCTGAGCTGGCGCAAGGGAGCGTTTCGGATCGTGCCCTATGGGATCGGCTGGCTGAACATGGCGTTCGACACCGCTCGGACCGCGAACGGTGCGTTCGCTCTCTACGTGATATCGCCCGATCAGCAGGGCGAGCCTCAGTTCTCCGTGAGTGCGCGCGCGACCCGGTTGGGCTTCAACGTGACCGGGCCTCATCTGCTGAACGGCGAGAGCGGAGGGAGGATCGAGCTGGACTTCCACGGGTTTGCACTGACCGAGAACAAAACCGGTGTTCTGCTTCGGCATGCCTACGGTGAGTTTCGGGCCGGTCCCTGGCGCGTGCTCGGCGGCCAAACGACGGATGTCATCTCTCCGCTCTACCCAAACGTGCTCAACTACACCGTTCAGTGGGCTGCCGGCAATATCGGGTATCGTCGCGCCCAGTTCAGGGTGGAGCGCGAGTTTTCGATGGACTCCGGAGGGAACCTGCTCGCCCAGGCGTCTCTGAACCAAACGATTGTGAGTGATTTCGTCGGGGCGCCGGACGTCCGCGGCGAGGACGCAGGTTGGCCCACTGTGATGGGGCGCGTGGCCTGGTCGTGGAGCGGGCCGGGGCCGGAACTGGTCCGGACCATAGGGCTTTCCGGCCACGTCGCTCAGCTCGGCACCGACTTCCTCTCGCCGCCGCCGGAAGACGACAGGCGGTTTTTGAGCTGGTCCTTCAATGTGGACGTGCAGTGGCCCCTGTCCGACCGGTGCGGGTTTCACGGAGAGTTCTTCATGGGGCAGGGACTGGGTACGTTTCTGGGGGGCATCAACCAGGGGGTGGACCCCATCGAAAGGGAGGCCATTCGTGCGATGGGCGGCTGGGCGGAATTCTGGTACCACTGGACGGCCGAACTCCACTCCCACGTCGGGTTTGGCATCGACGATCCGAACGACAACGACCTGAGCCCCGGACGGCGCACTCAGAACCACGTCTTTTGGGCCAACGTGGTGTACAACGTTTCCAAGGTGCTGGAAGTGGGACTGGAGACGAGTTGGTGGGAGACCCGCTACAAGGGGCTACGCAAAGGTGAGGCCGCCCGGATCGAGTTCGTGATGCGGTACCACTTCTGAGGGGGACTAACCAGCCGGCTCAGGTGCGCGCCGGGATGCCGCCTCGTGGACGGTGCTCCGGGCTTATGCTCCAGCGGTACCCAGCGATCCGCAGGCTCGCGGGCTTCACACCCAGGGGATCGCACCGTATTGAGCTAATCCCTAGCGCATTCCACCAGGTCCCACCAGACCGCCTCGGACTGCCCTCACGAGGCCAAAAGCCGTCCCCCTGAGAAGGGTGAATGATCACACGGCTCGCGGGTTCGATCCCGTCATTGCCGGGGAATTGAGATGCCCAGAGCTGTGACGGAAGGTGCAGGATTGTCGGACCGACAGTCCTCTGAGACGCTCCCCGGTCGAACAATGGATGTGGGGTAGGTTAGGCAAGTGGCACGGTCCAGAGCGAATCACTGCCGGTGGCGCGGTCGAGCCCGGTTCTTTTCGCGGGCAGGGCACATGTTAGATCTTGCAGGGACCTGCGGGAAGTTCCCGCACCAAGGCAAGACGAGCTCACCGGAGCCGATCGTATGAGGACGCCGTCCCGACTGATTTCACCGCTCGATATGAGCAGACAGACCACGGAGAAGATCTAGGGGCGACGCGAAGCGAAATTGCGCAGGGTATCCACAAAGCCGCAGAGGTGCGCTACGGGTGGCTAAGCCAGCGATTTGGTGGGAAGAGAGGAAGACACTCGAAGAGATCCGTGAGATCCTTTCTCGACACAAGGAAGAACTGCACACCCGGTTCGGGGGGTGACGTTTGGCTATCCTTGGCTCCTATGCTCGGGGGGAGAGCTCCGCAGGGAGCGACGTGGACATCCTGGTTGCACTCGAGCACCCGGTAGGACGGGAAATCGTGGATTTGCACAGCTTTCTCGAAGAGTTGCTCGGGCTGAGGGTCGATCTAACGACCCCCCGGGGCACTCAAACGAAAGCCCTTGCTCTGGCGGTCCGTCCAGGAGGACCTGGTGTATGTCTAAACGGGACGTGCGGCTGTTCATCCTCGATATGCTCCTCGATGCAATAAAGAGGGTTCAGCGGCATGTCCAGGGTATGACCTTGGAGGAATTCGAGGCGAACGAGATGGCGCTGGACGCGGTCGTACGTAACTTGGAAGTTATCGGCGAGGCAGCCCGGTATGTTCCGGAGGAGTTGCGAAACCGTTATGTGAGGGTAGACTGGCAGCGAGTCATCGGATTCCGTTTCTGAGGCAGGGGGGCCGACGGGGACACGCTGACCCACCCACGGGGGCTGCTTCGCGGCCGACCCAGACCTGCGTTCGAGTGGCACCATTCTCCGACAGTACCATCACGTTCCGCTCATGTTCCGCCGCTTTCTTGACGTTTGCACTGCGTTAGCGGCTGAGACACGCGATTTTTTGTCGCCGTGTAACCGGCGGTGAGAGCCTGAGGGTGTTGGGGGGCACGGCAGTGGTTCTTTCCGGATGCCGCACCGCTACCGGCTTTGCCGCCACGCTCCCACCGCTCGATTCCCGTCGCAGGCGAGGAGCTTCGCTCCGCTTAGCGGCCGTTTTGCTTGCTAAACTGAACGAGGAGCATAAACCGGCCCGACAGGAGAGCTTGCCGTGACGCGTACGAAGACGACCAGGCGTCAGTTTCTTCGGACCTCGCTCGCCGTCTCTACAGCTCTGGGCGTGCCGAGCATCGTTCGGGCCCGTTCTCCGAACGAGAAACTGAACATCGGCATCATTGGTGCGATGGGACGTGGTCTGGCCAATACCCGGGCCGTGGAGAGCGAGAACATCGTGGCGTTGTGCGACGTCGATGAGCAGAACCTGGCCAGAGCTGCGGAGCGGCACCCGAAGGCAAAGCGCTGGGTGGACTTCCGACGGATGCTCGAAGCGAAGCGCGACCTGGACGCCGTTGTTGTCTCTACCACAGCCCACACGCACGTCTATCCAACTCTGATGGCTCTTGACCTCGGGCTTCACGTCTACTGCGAAAAGCCTCTGGCGCACACGGTCTACGAGTGTCGCCTGGTCCGCGAAGCTGCTGCGCGAGCCGGGGTAGCCACGCAGATGGGTATCCAGATCCACGCCACGAGCAACTTTCGGCGGGTGGTAGAACTGGTTCGCACGAAGGCGATCGGAGCGGTTCGCGAGGTCCATGTCTGGGTGGCTCGCGCGTGGGGCGACGGCGGGCGGCCCCCTGGGTTCTATCCCGTGCCACGTCATCTCCATTGGGACCTCTGGCTGGGCCCGGCACGGTACCGATGCTACCATCCCATCTACCACCCACGACGGGGGCCGGGCTGGTACAAATTCTGGGATTTCGGAGGTGGAACTCTTCCCGACCTGGGCAGCCACTGGAACGATTTGCCCGATTGGGCGCTGGAGTTGGATGCGCCGGCGACGATAGAGGCATTCGGTCCTCCTCCTGACCCCGATACTGCGCCCGCACGCATGGCGGTGAAGTATGAGTTCCCGGCTCGGAACGATCGGCCTGCCGTCACCCTCTACTGGTACCAGGGACATACCCGCCCCGCCTACTACAAGGGGGACGTGCCCATCCCGAACGGCTTCAACAACGGCATCCTCTTCGTGGGGGACGAAGGGCTCATCCTGGCCGATTACCGACGCCACCTGCTGTTGCCTGCGGAGAAGTATCGTGACTTCGTCCGCCCGGAGCCGTTCATACCGGATTCCCCGGGCCACCATCAGGAGTGGATTCTTGCCTGCAAGAACGGAACACCCACTTCTGCCGACTTTCAGTACAGTGCTGGTCTCACGGAGATGAATCAACTTGGCGTTGTGGCCTACCGGTTGCAGAAAAAACTGCTTTGGGACGCGGACCGGATGGAAGCAACCAATGCGCCGGAGGCAGAACCGTTGATCGTTGGCTACCACCGGCAGGGGTGGGAGCTGCCGCCACCGCGTCGGCTCATCGCGGTACGTCAACCAGCTCGGGGCCGCTGAACTGCCTCGGCGCTCGCTGCGGCGGCGGCGAGGGTTTTTCCCCGCCGCGGGGAGACGGCTCTTGACCCGGAGGTGCGCGCTAACGAGTGGGCCGGAACAAGTATTCATGCTGCTGATCTTGTCGGGCCTCTAGCCCTGAGGAGGCCGAGCCTTGATTCGTTGGTTGTGTCCCTACTGCGGACGCAAGTTGAAGGCTCCGGAATCCGCCATTGGTCGGGCGGGCAAGTGTCCCACCTGCCGAAATCGGATCACCGTGCCACCCTTTTCCACGCACGAGGGGGAACGGCAGCCGAAACCGACGGTCGTGGGGGCAGCCCAGGGAGCGCCTTCGGAGGAGCACGATCCCGCCTCCGCGGAACAGGCACTCCGCCAGTTCTTCCGGCGCGTTGCCACGGCTCAGGATGAGGGGCTCGGGCCGCCGCAGCAGGAGGCGACCGGGCAACCGGAACCAGAAGCGAGCAACGCAACGGAAGGCTCTACCGAGGTCAAAATCGCCACGATTGAAGCCACCATTGAGTTCTCCCGCGGCGAAGAAGAAGCGGAGACGGCCGAGGAAGCCACGGTCGAACTGTTCCGTGCGGGCGAACGAGCTTTCCCGGCGAGTGTGGCTAAGGCGTGGCGGCGCCGTCAGTACCGTGCCCTTGGTATAGGATTGGCGATCGCGGCCAGCACGACCGTCGTGGTAGAAGTTGGCCTGATCGAAGCGTCGCGGCTTCTGGCGGCGCGAACCGAGCAGACGACCGGGGACATGCTGGCCCTCGGGATCTGGGGGCTTGCTTTGTTCACCATTGGGGTAGTGGTGATGTGGTTGGGCTACACGGCACCGCTCCTCGTTTGGGTTCTGCGCGACGCGGTGCACCGGCGAGAACCCGTCGGAACATCCACTCTCTTGGTCGCGCTCGGATCACTGGTGGGGGCTGCTGTCTACCTGGCGAACAGGAGACTTCTCGATGGGGAGGTGCGGGAAGGGGGTCCGGGTTGGAACTTCTGTCGGTATCTGGCTGTTTTGTGGTCCGGCTTCCTGGTGTACTGTGCGGTAATCGTGTGTGTGTTGCTCGTGTGGTCCCTTTTGCGGGGACTCCCGCTCGTAACCCTGCTCCTGGCCCTGCTGAGCACGTACTTGCCTCGGTTGCTGTTCTGGCCCCTTGTTTGCCTGGCGCTGTTGGGGTATCTGCTGAGGGTGAACAGTGTCGTGGAGGTGGGCAGTCCGGAGAGTGAGTCCTGAACGGGCAGGTAAGCCCTGGTAGTTGCTGTTGAGCATTGCCTTCTGCAGCGGGTGCGATGGCGGGCACTTTTGGTGTCCCAGGGCGCGTGGTCCGGGAACGTGCGTCGGTTCGCCTCATCCGTACGGTGACACCTGACGGCGCGGTCTGCGGAAGCCGCCAGCAGGCGGTTCTTGTCAGAGAGCCCCCGGTGCGTCGGTTGTCGAGGGGCGACAGCGCCCGCCACTGGTGCCACAGCGTGCGGGGCCGGGGGGGACGTACGGGGGACGAGGCTGCGTACGGGAGCCCCTGGGTGCTCGCGCCCCTGGAGCGGTTGCGAACGGGGCGTGGCGGGATACTGAGGGCTTGGCCTGCAGGGGGCTCAGACGCTCAGCGGCCCGCCGCAGCCCTGGCTTGCCCGGGCACGGGCCAGTTGGGGTGGGGCACATGGGCTTCCTTCATATACGCAGCCATTCGACGCACGACGTCCGGATGGAGTCGGGCAACGTTATAGCGTTCGGCCGGGTCGCGGACGATGTCATACAACTCGATGGGGCCTTTGAGCATCGGCTTGCGGATCGCTTTCCATCGGCCAGCTCGGACCGCCTGAGCGGACCCTCGTTCGTAGAACTCCCAATACAGGTACTTGTGCTCCTTCTGGCGGTCGGGTTCGCCCAAGAGGGTGGGGAGGAAGCTGATGGAGTCTCGATTTGGCGGGAGCGTCTGCCCGGTGAGCTCGCACACGGTGGCCATGAAGTCACCGAAGTAACCGATGTGATCGCTGGTGGTTCCCGGCTTCACCTTGCCGGGCCACCAGGCGATGAAGGGGACTCGGATGCCGCCATCGGTCAGGTCTCGCTTGACTCCCCGGAGCGGGCCGGATGGGTTGAAGCGGAGCGGATCATGCCCAGATTCCATGTGGGGGCCGTTGTCGGAGCTGAACAGCACCAGCGTCCGGTTCGCGATGCCCAGGTCGCGGAGCGTTTGGAGCAGACGCCCCATGTCTCGATCCAATCGACTGATCATGGCCGCGTGGCCCTTGTCTTGCTCCGGCCAGTCGCGGTCCGCGTAGATGCCAAGGTCCGGCACTTCGGCACCGTTGCCGGTCGCTCGTGTCCCCTCGTTATTCGCGTGGGGGATCGTGAGGGCCAGGTAGAGGAAGAACGGGCGGTCTTTGTTCTCCCGGATGAAATGGAGTGCATCGGCGACGAACAGGTCGTGGGAGTAGTCCACTCGCTTGGTCGCCCAACCTCCCCGAAAGCCGCCGTACGCTCGCGGCACCCGCTGGACTACGTTGCGGAGTTTGACCTTCTCGAAGTTCCGCCAGAGGAACTCGGGGTAGTAGTTGTGCGCATGCACCTGGTTCAGGTAACCGAAGAAGTAGTCGAAGCCCTGGCGGAGCGGGTGCCCGGGGTGCTCCACCTCGCCAAGCCCCCATTTGCCGATCAGAGCGGTTTTGTAGCCGGCCTGTTTGAAGATCTCGGCCACGGTGATGTCCTCTTCTGTCAACGACTGGCGGAGCATGTCACCGCCCGCGTTGCCACGTACGGTGCAGTGGCCTGTGTGCTGCCCGACCATAAGGACGCATCGGGAGGGGGCACAGACTGTTGATCCCGCATAGAACTGAGTGAACCGCATGCCCTCGTCGGCCATGCGATCCAGATAGGGGGTCTGGATGATCTGCTGGCCGTAGCAACCTAGCTCGCCGTAGCCGAGATCATCGGCGAGCACGAAGATCACGTTTGGTTGGTCCGCACCGCGGAGAGCAGCACCGAGGAACAGGACGAGCCACAGGCTGAGCAAGAGCCGTAGTCGCATCGGTTCGCTCCAGGTTCTGTCCGGCTTAGCCAACAGAACTAACCACGCGTTCTAGGGGGCATATTCTGACCGAACACACTTACGCTCGGGCAGAGACTGCGTCACGAATCATCTTAGCCAGTTGCTCGACGCCCCAGGTCACCTCGTCCAACCGATTGCGGTCGAGCTGACCGATGCGTATGCTGGGAACCTTACGACCGGCCACCTGTTCCTTTGTCACGGTCTCGTGCACCGTCGTCTTCTTGGACCGCACGATGACAGAGATGTCCTTGCTTTTTCCGATCCGGGCGAGCTCTTCTGTCCAGCCCTCCTTGGCTTTCTCGTCTTTGGCAACCAGGAGGAAGCGATCGACCTCTTGGAAGAGGTCGATTCTGCCTGGCGGTATCCGCTGAGGCGGTTCCCGACTGAAATCGCCGCCGGGGAGGTCGAGGAGCAGCAGGTCGATGGGGGTTTTTCTGATTCTCGACGTGATCAGCGCCAGGTTTTTCTCGTCTTCTATTGTCCAGCCCCCCTGTTCTCGCTTTTTCGTTTCTTTCCACGCGCGGCGTTCCTCTGGACCAACTCCCCGCAGGGTCCATTCTGCGGTGGGGGCATAGGCATCGCAATCCAGTCTGTAGCACGGAAGTCCGCCTGGGCGCCGCAGCAGGTGGTAGAGCTTGAGGCTGAGCACGGACTTGCCGCTGTTCGGGTCACCTACGATTCCCACGACGAGGGGAGGACGGGGGCATTCTTGCTCGGGGATGGGCAGCAATAGACCAAGAGGATAGTTTGCCGGGGTGCCTGACTCCACGACGACATCCCCCTGGTCCTGCAGTGCCCGAACCAGGATTGCTTTGTGTGGGAATTGCCGGTGTATGGCGAGGGCGATTCCTGTCGCGAGCCATGCTGGATAAGGACCGTTAAGCAGGACAACATCTGCCTGGTTCAACGTCTCGTTGTCGCACAATCGTTCCATCGCTTGGCGCAGTGCGGCGGGAGACAAAAGGTCGGGACCAGGCGAGGTGAACCGGACGACGCATTCGTCCAGGTCGCTCTCCCGGTGCCCCGGTTCGAAGTCGAGTAATGGTTCGACCTGCTGAGACGCTGCGCTGGGAGGAACCCCACTGAGGGGAACGATTTGACCGAGTTCGGGCGTACCAGAGCTGTGCACAACCACCGCGCCGCACAACTTCGGGTCGAACACGCCCTGCCAGAACGGACGATGCGGATGCTCGTTTTCCTGGAAGCCTTTATCAAGAAAGCGGTGGATAGCAACGTGGGCAGCCGCGAAGAACCAGAGTGGGAACCTCCCCTTCAAAACAATTCCCGTGATGCTCGGATCAGAAGTCAGTTGCCTGTCCAAGGGCTCGAGCACCGCACGGCGAACGTCGGACTCCAGGTTATGCGGGTCGAGCTGAGGTACGCGACGGGCCGAGAGGACCAACGTACCGTCGTGGTGTGTTCTAACCGCCAGCTCCTGCAGTCTCGGAACAGATGCCGTTTCGGCCATTGTTCCCTCCCGAAGTGGTGACGACCTCGCAAGAGAAATTCCTCCCTAGCTGCCGTGTGCGCAACTCCAGCCAGGGATGGCCCCTACGCCAATTATGGCAAAAATGCGCGGCCGGTACGCCCGGCTACGCGGGCCGACCGGAGATGCACTTCGCGCCGGAGCCGGCAGGAAGTGGCAACGGGTGGTTGAGCCCATCTCTTTGAAGGAGCCTATTGCTCTCCCAAAGAGGATCAGGACAGGTGAGGGAGACTGCACTCCAGTCTCGTGTGTCGGATACTCCGAATGGGTGTTCTGCGGTCTTTTCGGTGGCCGGCAGGTCTGCTCCCAGGAGTCATTCGCGTTTTGGGCGTGCGGTGCTGCCTTCGCGCAGTAAAGTGGTCTACAGTCCAGGAGCGCTTAAGTAAGGCTAGGGGGGAACTGATAGCGGGCAACCGCTGCCTTGGGCCGCGGTTGCCCGCCTGTCCCTGCAGTTTGCGGGGCCCAGATCAGGAGTAGACCCGGCGGAGGGTTCCGCTCATGGAGCCGATGCTAACCGTTGTGCCGTCGCTGATGGTCGGGAAGCCGGCCGGGAACGGCTGGTCATGGGGCGAATCCGGATGCGTCGTGTACTCGAGCTTGCCCTTGCCGTTGGGGCCCACGACGATCGTTCCCACCAGCACACCGTCCACGTACACGTCGAAGCTATCGCCAGGCGTGGCCCATTTGACCTCGGCTTCGAACTTTTTCTTTTGGAATCCGCTGCCCTTCTTCAGCTCGTACTCAGCCTTGCCAAGCAGGCCACCTGGTCCCGTCATGTAGGCCTTATATTCGGCCTCCGATACCTGACCGCCTTTCTTGTGGTAGTGCTCCTCTCGAAGTTCGTGGTCAGGGACATCGTCGCGGTGATCATAGTAGTAGCGATCAATGTCGCGTCCGCCACGCAGATCGTCCTTGTGTCGACCGCCCCGCAGTGTGTCGGAGCCCCGTCCTCCTCGGAGCCGATCGCGACCGGACTGCCCATAGAGCCAGTCGTCGCCGTCACGGCCGGCGACGAAGTCGTTGCCGCGGCCTCCGTACAGTTCGTCGGAACCACTTCCGCCCCGAATGATGTCATCGCCATCGCCACCTCGAACCGTGGTGGGAAGTGTGATGCCGGGGCTGATGATCACCCGGTCGTTGCCGTCGTGGGCAAGAACGGTGATCCGCCGCACGTCCGAGGCGTTGAACCGGTAGATTTCGCTGTTCTCCCGAACGACGATGTCTCCACCCTGCGGAAAGATCCGCACCAGGTCGTCCGTATCGCCGCCTTCGACAAATAGAGTGCCGTTCGAAACGAACGCCGACAGCAAGCAGCGGTCTTCGAGCTGCTCAGGAGCCCGCTTCAACGGCCGAAACGCTTTACGTCGCCTTGCCATAGCACTCCTCCCTTTGAGGCTACCACGGGACACACACAACACCGCACACCGGTCACTGCTGGCCAGCAGCTTTATACTAACTCGTTAGTACTAGGATCATAGCAGTGACAGGTCCTCGATGTCAAGACCCTGCCACGCTCGACCCCGTGAGTCCCGGATCTGCCCCAAGTCCCGGCAAGAACAAGACTTGTGGTGGAGATCTCCCGGGCGCGTGCCGTTGGTGAGCGCAACGCCGCCCGGCGCCGTACATCGTGTTTATCGGCACGACCGCTCGTGCGGTCAAGGCCTTTCGGTGCCCCGCTCCCGCGGGGGGAAAGGGTGGGCCTTTACGGGGGAACCGGTGTGGGGGCCGATCCGACGGGGGCAAGAGCAGTTGGCTCCAGGGCGGCCTAATCCTCCTCTTCCGGTGGCACGGGCAGACCGTGGGTTGGATGGTTGGCGTAGATGAGGCAGTAGACCACTGGGACGATGAACAGCGTGAACGCTGTGGACACGCCGAGCCCGAAGATAAGTGCCCAGGCCAGTCCCGAGAAGACAGGGTCCAGGGTGATCGGCCACGCCCCGAGCATCGCGGTGCCGGCGGTCAGGAAGATGGGCCGGAACCGCACGGCGCCGCTGCAAACGATCGCGTCCTCGAGCGTCGAGCCGCGGCCGAGCTCGGCGTGCACGAATTCGATCAACAGGATCGCGTTGCGGGTTGCGATTCCCGCCAGAGCAATCATCCCGATCATGGCGGTGGCGGTGAAGAAGACGGGGTTGGAATAGCCGTTGATGGGGACGTTCCAGAGCAGGTTGAGCAGCCAGAAACCGGGCATGATGCCGATAATCGTCAGCGGGATGGCCAGGAGCATGAGCAGGGGCATGGCGTAGCTGGACGTCTGGTACACGAGCAGCCCATAGATCGCCAGGACAGCCGCACCAAAGGCGATACCCAGGTCACGGAAGACGTCTACGGTGATCTTCCATTCCCCCTCACCCCGCCAGGTCACCTCGTACTCAGGGGGCACCTCTTTGCGGGTAGCCTGGTAAAGTTTCAGGATTGCCACGGGCGGGGCAATTCCCACCGCCTCACCCATGACGTAGACGACGCGGCGCAGGTTCTTGTGGTAGATCGTGCGCTCGATGGTGGACTCCCGGAACTCGCCCAGTTCCGCCAGTTGGATCAGTTCGCCGGTGACGCTCGGTACGTAGAGCCGCTCCAGTTCAGCCAGGCCAGAGCGTTCATCGCGGGGCACGCGGAGGACGATCCGCACCGGGTTTCTTTCCCGGTCGGAGTGGAGCACGCCGGCCCCAGCGGTGAGCATCTGGGTTTCGCCTGGCGAGGCGCCGTGCAGCGCAACTCGCAGGGTCTCCGCGATCGCTCGCGGGCTCACCCCGTGGGTTGACGCCTTTTCCCGGTCGATGTGAAACACATACCGTGTTTGCTCCTCCTCCACAGTGTCGTCCACGTCCTCCACCCCCGGCGTTTGTTCCATGATTGCGCGGACGCGTTTGGCGCCGGCGATGAGCTCTTCGTAGCTCATCGTCGGGGGGCCGTAGACTTCGGCAACGATCGTGCTGAGCACCGGCGGTCCGGGGGGAACCTCGACGATCTTTACGTTCGCCCCGTGTTTCTCGGCGATCCGCTTCACCTCACGACGAATCCAGAGGTGAAAGTCGTGGCTTTGCAGGACCCGATCGTGCTTGTCGATCAGATTGACGCGGATATCTCCCACATTGCTGCCCCGACGCAAGTAGTAGTGCCGGACCATACCGTTGAAGTCCATCGGAGACGCCGTGCCCGCGAAGGTGAGCACCTGGGTCACTTCACGGACCGTACGCAGGTAACGGGCCAGATCGTCCAGGACCGCCTGAGTGCGTTCCAGAGTCGTCCCCTCCGGCATGTCGACCACGATCTGAATCTCGTTCTTGTTATCGAAGGGAAGCATCTTCAGGGGGACAAGACCAAACACGGCCAGCAGCAGCGAGGCAACGAATAGGCCGATCGTGATCAGGATGAGGGAGTACGCGAGCGCTCGACTCCGCACCAGCGGCCGCATGCACGCCGAATACACCCGGTAGGTGAGGGTCTCGTGCAGCACGAGCGGCTTTTCGTGCTTGCCGTACTCCCCCTTGAGAACGTGATAGCTCAACCACGGCGTCACGGTGAAAGCGATGACCATGGACATGAGCATCGCGACCGGAACGTTCAGCGCCATCGGCCGCATGTACGGTCCCATCATCCCGGTAATGAACACCATGGGAACGAACGAAAAGATCACGGCCAACGTGGCCAGGATGATGGGGGGCCTCACCTCATTCACCGCGGTCAACACCGCACGCCGCGGCTTTTCCAGCCGCATACGAAAGTGACGATAGATGTTCTCCACGTCCACGATCGGGTCGTCCACGATCAAGCCTAACGAGAGGATCAGAGCGAACAGCGTCACTCGGTTGATCGTGTATCCGGCGAGGTAGTTGACGAACAGGGTGAGCGAGAAGGTGAGCGGGACGGCGGCGGCGACCACGGCCGCCTCTCGCCAGCCCAGCGTCAGGGCGATCATGCCCACGACGATGATGATCGCCGTCGCCAGCTCCTCAACCAGTTCGTTCACCTTGTCGTTGGCGGTCTCACCGTAATTGCGGGTGATGTCGTAATACACCCCGTCCGGGATCACCACCCCCTTCAGTTTTTCCAGTTCCCGTTCGATGTCCCGAGCGACCCAGACCGCGTTGCTGCCCCGCCGCTTCGCGATCGCCACGGTCACCGCCGGATAATCCAGCGTCCGGTCCACCGCCACGCCGTGCGGGTTTTCGTACGCCGGTCCGAAGCCGATGCGCGTGTAGGTTTCCGGCTCCGCCGGCCCATCCTCTACGGTGGCCACGTCCATCAGATAGACCGGCCGACCGCTGTAGACGCCGACCACAATGTTCTTCAGCTCCTCGGCTGACTGAACAAACGGACCCGCCTCGACGACCAACTCACGGTCCAACCTGTTGAACGAGCCGGCCCGGACGTTGACGTTCGTGGCCTGGAGCGTTTGAGCGACCTGAAGGGGGGAAATCCGATGGGCCGCTAGCCGATCCGGGTCGAGCCAGACGCTGATCTGCCGGGGGCGACCGCCCACGACCTCCGTTCGAGCCGTGTTCCAGACGTGCTGCAACCGGATCTCCACCTCCTCCGCGATCCGCCGCAAAGCATAATCGTCGTAGCGGTCGCTCCAGAGCGTGACCATGACGATGGGGACATCGTCAATTTCCACCGGCTTCACCACCCAGCCCACCACTCCGGGGGGAACGATGTCTGTGTGCATGGAGATCTTGTTGTAGAGCTTGACGAGCGAGTCCTCCCGGTCCTCCCCCACAAAGAAGCGCACCGTCACAATTGCCATGCCCGGGCGGGACATGGAGTAGACGTACTCGACGCCGTCGATCTGGTAGAGGAGACGTTCCAGCCGAGTCGAGACCTGCTGTTCGACTTCCCGGGCGCTGGCTCCGGGCATTTGCACCAGAATGTCCGCCATGGGAACGACGATTTGCGGTTCTTCCTCCCGAGGCGTGATCAGGAGCGCTGCAGTACCGAGGCAGAGCGTGACCAGGATGAAGAGGACGGTGAAATTGCCTCGCAGGAAAAGCTCGACGATTCTCGTCAGTACCGTGTCGTCCCGGGTAGCACTCATCCTGCGCCTGCTTGTCCTTGCTGCGGTGGGTTACGGCTGACCAACCCTCAGTAGTTCTCTGAAGCTCAGCGGGGGCATAGGGGCGGCCCACTGCAGCTTACGACGTCCCAACGGTGAGGCTCAGATCCGCTTAGCCCGTTCTGGATGGCGAGTCGCGATTCACGCACCAGGGCCATCCTCGCCTGGAAGGAGGATACGTTCGCCCTCACGAAGGCCAGAGAGCACCTCGACGTCGCCATCCAGATGTCTTCCGGTCCGGATGAAACGTCGTTCCAGAGTTCCGTCGTCCCGCACCACGGTGACCAATTCGAGTTGGCCGACGTACTGGATCGCCGTGCCAGGCACAACCAGCACCTCGTGTTTGCCGACCGGGATATAGATGCGGCCGAACATGCCCAGATACAACCCTGCGCGTACTTCTTCAGGCAACGAAACCTTCACCGTGACCGCCCGACTGAGAACGTCCGCTTCGGGAACAATCTCGCGGAGTGTGCCGGTGGTGGTCAGATCGGCCGCATCGATACGGACCTGAACCTGATCGCCCGGCTTCAGTCTGTTCGCCAGGCTTTCTCGCACGTTCGCGTGGAGTTCCAGCTCGCTGGGGTTGTAGATGGAAAGCAAGGGCGTGCCCGGAACGGCCAGATCGCCCGGGTCGGCATGGCGATCGGAAACGATCCCGTCGACCGGTGAGCGGATGACCGTGTAGGTGGCCACCACCTGAGTACGTTCAAGCTGCTGTTTGGCTCGTTCGAGCTGGGCGCGCGCGACCTCGAACATGCCTTCGACCCGGTCGAACTCTTCCTGCGAAATCGCCTTCTCCTCCAGCAGTTGTTTGGCCCGTTTGTAGTCCCGCAGACGAAGGTCGTATTCGGCCTGTGCCGCTGCTACGCCTGCCTCCGCCTCGCGTAGCTGAGCCTGGATCTCGCGGTCGTCCAGCTCGATCAGCACATCGCCCTTCTTGACCTCGTCCGATGCGTCCACGTGGACGGCCAGAATGGTGGCAACGATGCGGCTGGCGACGTCCACGCGGTAGCGCGGTTGCACGGTTCCCACAGCGGGAACCGCTTCGACCACCGTTGTTCGGCGCACCTGTGCGGTTGCTTGCCCCCGCTGCAGCTTAGATTCGGACGCTTCCACAATGCCCGGTGTTACCTTGGGGTGGAACTTGCCCGCCATGTACATGAGGATCAGGATCAGGGCAATGACACCGATCACCGTGGGCGCCAATTGTGCGAAGAATGTCGCGAGCTTCCTCATCGGTCCAATCACCGCTGGCCTCGGGTTGAAGGCGCGAACAGACGAAGAACACGCCGGTCGGTTTACAGACGATCCACCCGGCCGTGGTAAGCGATGCTCCGCTATACGCACCTGCTCTGCTCAGTAGTGTATCCCGAGTACCGCGGAGTAGCAGGGACGTCAATAGAGCCCGATCACTTCGCCAGCACCTTACTCAGGACTTTGAGCCCCAGGTCCATGGCGTCCCAGGCAAGGCCAGCGTGGAAGGGCTGAGCGTGGCTGAACCGCCAGGGCAGGTACACGCCAAGGATCTTCTTTCCCACCCTCCACAGCGGTGAGACGCCCACGCGGTACTCGCCCGCTCGCTCCTCGTCCACCGTGACCGGCTTGAGCGGATCGTCCGTGTAGCGGAGCGGCACTGTCGCGAACGTGGCCTTGTTCATCTCCTCCATAATGCACATGCTCATCGGTTCGAACCGAACGGAAGGCTGTTCTCCGGCAACGTCCGCAGCGATATGATCTGCGGCCGCGTCCGCCTGAAGCAACGCCAGAAAGGCTTGCTTGATCGGAAAGTTCGCGGCATCACCGGCGGCAAACTCCCGTTCCCGCCCCTGAACCCGTCGACTGTCGGACTCCACCTGAAGGAAGCCGCGCTCGTCGACCGGCAGCAGTTCGTAGCGGCGCGCAGCCACGTAGGGCGGGAAGCAGAGCAGATAGTCGAACGCTACCGCCTCGCCATTCGTGTAGTGCACCTTCCCCGGTTCCACATGGCTCACCACCCAACCACGATGGCCCTCGATACCCCTTTCGCTAAACTCCTCCTCCACCACGGTATTCAATCTCGGGCCAAACGCCTGAATGTAGCCCTCCTCAACGGTTGTCCAGACCAGCGACACCTGATCGCGGATACCCTCTCGGCGCAGCCAGGTGTCGATCATGAGGACAAGCTCGTAAAGGGGCCCGGAGCACCGATTGTTGGGGGGAATTACGAAGACGAACTGGGTGTGCTTGCCCTCCTTGGCCCGCTGGGCGGTCTGCTGGAGAGCGTCGCGTATCCGCAACATGTCATCGATCGTCCAGGGGGTAATACCGTGCTCGCGCAGCCCTGGGATCTCGTCCGGCCGCATGTCGGCGCCCGTGGCGATCAGCAGGTAGTCATACTCCACCGGGCCCTGCTCCAGCTCGACCACCCGGCGGTCCGGGTCGACACCCCGCACCGACGACCGGATGAAACGGATGTTGCCTTTCCTGGTTGGCTCTTCCAGGGGGATGAGGAACTTCTCCGGCGGTGCTCCGAACGGGATGTAGATCGTGTTCGGACGGAAGACGAAATGATCCGTGTCGGAGACCAACGTCAGCTCGGCTCGCTCGCCCAGTTTCCACCGAGCGTAGAAGCACCCTTCCAGACCGGCGAATCCGCCACCGAGTACGACAACACGTGGTCGAGCGCTCATGGCTTCTCCTCCTGCCCACGCCCTCTGAATTATACCCGGACCGGGTATCTGCTTTTTTCCATCCGAAGGGTTAGCAGCCTTCAGTCTAGCACGTTTTCCCGGGAACTGCTTGGGAAGACCGGCACGGCGCAGGAAGGCATCGGTGGGAGTGATCGGGGCCGGGCAGCTCAGGGACACTGGACAAAGAACACACCACGGCTGGCTCGCGCGTGCCCGGTTCGACCATTCGGAGAGGGCCAATCTTCTTCCTGGCGACGTTTGTCTTCCCTCCGGTGTGACCGGGGGCATCGCGGTGGAGTATCTTGCACGGGGGCCAGAGGTCCTGGATGTTGACCGACACTGCCCCCGCCGAGCTGACGCGGGAGGATTACGGGAGGAGCTCAGGGTTGGATTTCGGCCAGTCGTCCCACCGCTCGTTCCAGAGCGGCGCGGGCAACATGTAGCTCCGCCGCGGCATTCTGTTCCCGCACGCGAGCTTCTGAGAGAGCAACCTGGGCATCCACAAGCTCGGTGATCGTGGCCGATTCTGCACGATACCGTGCTTCCACCTCACGTAACGTGGCGCGCGCCTGTTCAACCGCCTGCCGGGCCACCCGTAAGCGTTCCCGCGCGGCCACCCAGGCCAGATAAGCGCGGCGGATATCCAACTCAACGTCCAGCACCAGCTTGCGCTGAGCGGCACTCAGCTCGCCGTACTGGGCCAGAGCTTTCTGGACCTCAGCAGCGGTTCGGCCCGAATCGAGCAGCTTCCAGGCTAACATGACCCCCACGAAAAAGCTATCATCCCCCCGCTTCCAATCCCCGGTGTGCACGTCGTAGTCCGCCACCAGCCCCGCCGTGGGACGCCGACCCGCCCGTGCCACTTCGACTCGATGTTCCGCTGCCGCAAGCTGCTCGCGAATCATCGCAAGCTCGGGACGTCGATCAAACGCCTCGCGGACAAGCTGTTCGATCTCCCCAACCCCGTCAGACCAAGGAGCTGCTGCCGGTTCTTCAGGGAGCTCCTTACGCGGCACAGGCGCGCCAACGACGTTGTCCAGTACGTCCCACGCCAGTTCGTACTGCTGCCGCGCCACAATCAGCGCCTCCTCGGCCTCCGCCAGACGCACTCGAATCGTGAGCACATCGGACTGGACCGCGCTACCGGCTCGAAAACGCGCCTCGACAATGCGGAGGTGCTCCCGGACCTGCTCCAACGACTCCTCCCGCACCCGCACCAGATTGCGCGCCTGAATCAGCCGATAGTACGCTTCAGCAAGCTGGGCGACCAACGTGTTCCGCAAAGCAGCCAATTCGTACTCGGCCGCCTGTGTGCCATGCTCGGCCGCTGCAAGCGAAGATGTAAGCCGCCCTCCTGTATACAGAGGCTGCGTGATCTGAAGCTGGGTGTGGAAGTCGTCCGTGGTATCCGGATCGTTGATGCGCGCCAGGTCGGCGAGACTGAACTGCGCCTGATTCAGTTTGAACATGAACGCCATCACCGGATTGTCCGAAACGGAATAGTTCTCCGACAGCGTCAGCGTCGGGAAGAACTCCGCCCGCGCACGAGCCAGCATCGCCTCGGCTCGGGCAACGCGGTACCTCGCCGACTCGAGATCCGGATTGTGGTCCAGCGCCAGCCGGATCAACTCCTCCAGCGTTAACGGTCCCTCCGGTGCTTCCTCCGCAGCGGCCGTCTCTACCTGTTGCTGTACGGGCTCCGAAAGGGGAGCTCGATCACCGTTGGTCCGTCCGACAACTGCCGAAGGGGGGACGGCTGAAGCGATCTGCGACTGCGGGTGAACGACGGACATCTGGGTGCACGCCGAGCACGCCAGCCCGGCCGTAACCGCGATTCCCAGTGCCACACATTGGATGTGCCAATCTGAAGCCACGGGTGGGGCTCCCCAACCTGATGCGCAAACCCGACACTGCTCGTGCTACTGGTACAATCGGTCGAACCCGCATGACGGCTTGAACAGGAACCGCTGCCGTGGCACCGCACGGACTTCCCGTCCACGCGAGTCGGCCTGCCACAATCTACGAGACGCGGTCAGGTCCGCGCTGCCCCGGGAGCACCGACCGCCTCCAGCCGCACCAGCAACTGCCCAGCTTCCACTTGCTCGCCGGCCGCAACCAGGACTTCGGCTACACGGCCCTCCAGAGGAGATGTGAGACTTGTCTGCATTTTCATCGCCTCCAGGAACAGCAATTGCTGTCCCTTGTGCACCCGGTCTCCGGGGCGGACACCCACGCGTACCACCAGCCCGGACATCGGTGCACCGATCTGGCAGGGATCGTTCGGATCTGCCTTGCGCCGCCGAGCCGTCTGTTGCCCAAGCGACTCGTCAACCACCACCACTTCCCGTGGCTGCCCATTCACTTCAAAGAACACCGTCCGTTTCCCGTTTGGATGGGGATCTCCCACGGCGAGGAACTTGAAAAAGAGCGTCTTACCAGGCTCGATCTCGGCAGACGTTTCGTCCCCAGGCTCCATCCCATAGAAGAACGGATAGCTGGGCAGAACGCTGGTGTCTGAATACGTCTGCTGATGGCGGACGAACTCTTCAAAGACCTTCGGGTACATGAGATAGGACACCACCTCACGCCGGTGAGGGGGCCTTCCGAGCAACTCCTCGACTCGGGCACAGGCAGCATCGAGATCAGCCGGCGCTAACACCGCGCCGGGACGCCCCTCGATCGGCTCCCTATCGCCCAGAATGCGACGCTGTACCTCAGGGGGAAATCCTCCAGGCGGCCAGCCCATCTTGCCCAGCATCAGGTCAACAACAGAGTCCGGAAACGAGATGGCTCGATCTGGGTTTAACACGTCCTCTACGGTCAGGCCGTTTGCCACCAGGAACAGTGCCATGTCCCCAACCGCTTTCGACGTGGGCGTCACCTTGATGATGTCGCCGAAAAGTTCGTTCACCGCTGCGTACATCTTGCACAGCTCATGCCACTGGTGCTCAAGCCCCAGTGCCTTTGCTTGTTCACGCAAGTTCGTGTATTGTCCCCCTGGGATTTCGTGGCGGTACACTTCGGCCGAGGGCGCACGAAGATCGCTCTCGAACGCCGCGTAGTACTCGCGCACCGCTTCCCAGTACTCGGCCACCGTCTCCAGAGTGTCGAAATCGAGCGCGATCTCGCGGTTCGTGTAACGCATCACTTCAACCAGGCTGTTCAGGTTCGGCTGAGACGTCAGACCAGAAAGCGGCCCCATGGCCGCGTCCACGATGTCCACGCCCGCTTCCGAGGCTTTCACGAGCGAAGCCATTTGGGCGCCACTGGTGTCGTGCGTGTGGAAGTGGACCGGTAGCCCGGTCTCCTCTTTGATCGCCCGCACGAGCTTTTCTGCTGCGTACGGTTTGCACAATCCCGCCATGTCCTTGATGGCGATCAAGTGGGCGCCGCGTTTTTGCAGTTCCCTGGCAAGATCCACGTAGTACTTCAGACTGTACTTCGTGCGGGTCGGAGACAGGATATCGCCCGTGTAGCAAATGGCCGCTTCGCACAGTGCACCGGTCTCGAGCACGGCCTCCATGGCGAATTCCAGATTGGGAAGGTAGTTGCACGCATCGAAGATGCGGAACAGATCGATACCGGCCGCCGCTGCTTCCTGAATAAAGGCCCGCACCACGTTGTCCGGATACGCGGAATAGCCCACCGCGTTGGAGGCGCGAAGTAACATCTGAAACAGAATGTTCGGGATCCGCTGGCGGAGCTCCTCGAGTCGCTGCCAGGGACACTCCTTGAGGAAGCGCAGCGCAGAATCGAACGTCGCACCGCCCCACATTTCGATCGAGAACAGCTTGTGAAGCATGCGCGCGTAGACGGGCGCAATCTGGAGCATGTCGTACGTGCGCATCCGCGTCGCCAATAGGGACTGGTGCGCGTCGCGAAAGGTGGTGTCCGTCACCAGCAAGGCGTCCTGCTCGAGAATCCATTTGGAGAAGCGCTCGGGGCCGAGGTCGATAAGCAATTGCCGCGTGCCTGGGGGAGGTTGTCGATCGTGGTCATAAGGGGGCAATGGGGCCGGCTCCTTCCGCCTCGATTTGGGCCGTCCACGCACGATCGGATTACCGTTGACGATCACATGCCCCAGGTACGCGGCGAGGCGGCTGGCACGGTCCTGGCGGGGCGCAAATCGAAATAACTCGGGCCGTTCCTCGATAAACGACGTGGACAGTCGGCCCTCCAGAAAGTCCCGATGCATGACCAGGTTGATCAAGAAGGGGAGATTCGTCTTTACCCCCCGAATGCGGAACTCCTGCAGCGCCCGTTCCATCCGTCTGGCCGCGTCCAGGAAGCGGATCCCCCATGCAGTTACTTTCACCAGAAGCGAATCGTAGTAAGGCGTGATCACCGCCCCCGTGAATGCCTGGCCGGCATCCAGGCGAATCCCCAAGCCACCTGGAGAACGGTAATGGGTGATGCGCCCATAGTCGGGCAGGAAATCCTGTTCGGGATCCTCTGTAGTGACCCGACACTGAAACGCAAACCCGTGCGTTGTCACCTGCTCCTGACCCTCAATGCCGATCTCCGGGTGGTTCAGGGGGGTGCCCTCGGCGATCAAGATCTGCGCCTGGACGATGTCGATACCCGTAACCTGCTCGGTGACCGTGTGCTCCACCTGGATCCGGGGATTCACCTCGATGAAGTAGAACTCCATCGAATCGAGATCGAGCAGGAATTCAACGGTACCTGCATTGTCATACCGGATGTGCCGAGCCAAACGCACGGCGGCTTCGCAGATCTGTTCGCGGATCTGTTGGGGCAGATTGATGGCCGGTGCGATCTCGACCACCTTTTGGTGGCGCCGCTGGATGCTGCAGTCCCGCTCCCAAAGGTGCACGAGATTGCCGTGCTTGTCGCCCAGGACCTGGACCTCGATGTGGCGGACACGCGGGAGGTATTTCTCGACGAAAAGCGCGCCACTTCCGAAGGCGTTGGCGGCTTCGTTGCTGGCTTGCTCATAGAGGGCGGCCAGATCATCTCGACTACGCACCACGCGCATGCCTCGGCCACCGC
>Ga0256839_1001293_pt1 | contig 30635 bp, 23 predicted proteins | sample 354166metaG_FD_185968 | JGI IMG/M metagenome (GOLD analysis project Ga0256839, IMG submission 185968) | Hydrothermal vent microbial communities from Mid Atlantic Ridge, Atlantic Ocean - 354-166 | ecosystem: Environmental > Aquatic > Marine > Hydrothermal vents | place: Atlantic Ocean: Mid... | reverse complement strand
TGGTGTGGTAACCGCCCCGGTACCCATAACCAGGCCGCCAAAAGCTGTTTTGTTCACCCGCCCGTTAAGCTTGCCCCCCAGGATAACCGGTACCTGGGTGCCCTGGTAAAGGCCTATCCTGCGGCTATAAAAAGGGATAACACTGCGGCTGATACCGAGGCCGAATTCAAAGATATCGGCCCCCTCAAGAAAGAAGGAGCGCTTTTCCGGAAAAAACAATGAAAACCGGGTAAGGTTGGTTTGCCGGCTGTCCACTTCGGTTTCGGCAAAATCGGTATTGGCGGTTAAGGAGGCTGTCACATTGGGGCCAAGACGTTGGTTGATATCCATACTGGGCTGAAATTCAAACGTATTGCCCACGCCATTGTCAGAGGCCGGGCCGGTGCTGGTATACTTGTCCACCAGGGATGGCCGGATGTTGGTACCCCAGCCATAGGTAAATTGGGGCAAACCCGTAATTAAGCCGGCCTTGCTGGTTTGGGTAAACCATTGGTCGCGCTTTACATTTGCCCAGCGGATGGTTTCCTGGTAGCGCTGTATCCTGCGTTCAAAATTAAAGCCCCACCCGGTAAGGCCTTTTTTGTAATTGATGCTCTGGATGGGAATTTTTATCTCAGCTACCCAGCCGGTTGCGGTAACCCTGGTTTTGGCTTCCCAAACCCCATCCCAGTTTTTATTTTCCGACTCCCCGCGGTTGCTCACCAGGGCATCATAGCGGGCAGCACTGGGGTTAACGGCAAACACATAGCCCGACTGGCCGTCACGCGAAGGGTCAAGCACGATGCGGATATGATCCTCATAACGCAGGCTTGCATCACGTAGCTTAGAGAAACTAACAATCTTAGCCGGTTCCGAATCATAGCAAATAATACCAAAATAAATATTCTTCGGCTCGGCTATGATCCTCACTTCCGTCTTGTTAGAGGGTGCGCCCCCTTCAACCGGCACGGTGGTGGTGAAGTTGGTTAGTACCGGGGCGTTCTGCCAATCGGCCTCATTTAAGTCTCCGTCCAGTCTTATATTGCCCGTAACTTTACCAACAGGATGGGCAGGGGGAGTAAAGTTTTGCGCCAGGATAAAAAGTGGGCTTAAAAACGACCATAAAAATAAAGTTAGTCGCATTGCGCAGGCATAATTTTATGTACACAATAGTACGCTACGGTAAACTAAAAAAGAATGACTTTTACACGAACTAAAGGATATAAAACAGGAGAAAAACCAACACCAAAATAAGGGCTATAATTTGGTATAAACGGTTTTGCCGTGGGTACTCATAGCCGCAAACCGGGCAGATACGGGCTTTGTTGTCAATCATCATGGCACAAGACGGACATTCTTTTTTCTGCATACCGCCAAATTAACCATAATGCTATGAAAAGTTGACGGAATTGACTCTTAACCTGAAAAGTTTTATCTTGTAACTAAATTTAACTAACCCCAGCATTATGATTTCTTTATCTGCCCTGTTACTGCCCATTGTTGTGGCCGCGGTATTTGTTTTTATTGTGAGTTCGGTTATTCATATGGTTTTTACTTACCATGACAAGGACTTTAAAAAATTAGCCCGGGAAGACGAAATAATGGCTGCCTTGCGCCAGTTCAATATTCCCGAGGGTGAATATGTGTTGCCGCATGCGGCCAACCATAAGGAACGTCAATCCCCGGAATTCAAAGAAAAACTGGCCAGGGGGCCCGTTGGTTTCCTTAATGTGTTTCCCAACGGTGAGATGTCGATGGGCGGCAGCCTGGCCATGTGGTTTGGCTATACTTTGCTGGTAAGCCTGTTTACCGGCTATATTGCCGGGGCGGCCCTGGGCACCGGGGCCCACTATCTGCAGGTGTTCAGGTTTGTGGGTACTGCGGCTTTTATGGGCTACTCTTTTGCCCTGCTGCAGCATACCATCTGGTACAGGCGCTCGTGGACGGCTACGTTTAAGTCGATGTTTGACGGCTTGCTTTATGCCCTGATTACGGCCGGTACCTTTGGCTGGCTCTGGCCACAAGGGTAGTGGTTGCTGTTGTTCACAGTTGTATGCAAGTGTAAACTGACACGAGATAATGATTAACCCGGATTATTCATGAAAATTATGAATAATGTTGTAAATTAACCGCCAAACGATTGTTTGTCAGTTAATTACATCAGGTCCTTAGACTCCGAATCAGCGGAGTCTAAGGACCTGATGCATGCAAAATATTGTATCCCAAATTTGGGTCATGCTTGCTCTTTGGCTCATGCTGTATTTTGCGTATAACATGTTGTTTTACACACTATTTTGCCGTTCATCAAAATTTAAATGAATTTTTCGGGTTACGCTTGTTTGCTGCTGTGGAGATATTCGTTTTGCAACGCTATTCCACTATTCCATGGAATAGTGGAATAGCCTGTTTATCAATAGTATAGGTAAATTATTGCCCTGTTTTGTACCCATAACGCTGCGGTAAATAGGCGGATACGTTTGCTTACCCCCAGGCCGCATCCTGGCAGCCATCAACCATCTAACCTGAATTTTTACCAGTAGTATAATACCCGCAAATGCTTCCCGGCCATAGGCATATTTTCACCATCTGATCAAAATATAGCGCCATTAATGACACGTTTACTTGCTCTTGCCTTACTGCTGAGCCTGACTTTTGCCGCAGAAGCCCAGAAAAAGAAGAAAAAAAAACAAGGGGAACCGGCCCCGGTAGAAAAGAAGGCCGAAAAACCGAAAAGTAAAAACGGTATTAAACCTTATGACAAGGTAATTACCCAAGATGCCAAATCGGACACGGGCCTGTTTACCGTGCATAAAATTGAGAATAAATACTACTATGAGATTCCCGATTCCCTGCTGGGCCGGGAAATGCTGATGGTTACCCGCATTGCCAAAACGGCTTCGGGTATTGGTTTCGGGGGAGGCAAAACCAATACCCAGGTATTGCGCTGGCAACGGCAGGATAAGCAAATCCTGCTGCGGGTGGTTTCCCATGACATTGTGGCGGCCGACTCCCTGCCCATCCATGAAGCAGTAGTAAATTCAAATTTCGAGCCGGTGTTGTATGCCTTTCCCATCAAGGCCTTCAATAAAGACACGACCGGGGTGGTAATTGAGGTTACCAACCTGTTTATGAAAGATGTAAAGCCGCTGGGCTTTCCGGCCAGCCGCAGAAAACAGTATAAAATTTCGCGTCTGGACGGTGAGCGTTCCTATATTGAGTCTGTCCGCAGCTACCCGTTGAATATCGAAGCCCGGCATGTAAAAACCTATACAGCCGGAGACCCGCCCGCAAACAAGAGTACGGGTTTAATCTCCCTGGAAATGAGCAATTCGATGATCCTGCTGCCCAAAGTACCGATGAAACGCAGGTATTTCGATCAGCGGGTAGGTTGGTTTGCCCGTGGTCAGGTAGATTACGGCCTGGAGGCCCATGAAAGCCGCACGGTACGGTATCTCGACCGCTGGCGCCTGGAAGTAAAGGAGGAGGACATGGAAAAATTTAACCGGGGCGAACTGGTGGAGCCTAAAAAGCCCATTGTGTATTATATCGACCGGGCTACCCCGGAAAAATGGCGCCCGTATATCAAAGCCGGCATTGAAGACTGGCAGGTGGCCTTTGAGGCAGCCGGCTTTAAAAATGCCATTATTGCCAAAGACCCGCCCACACCGGCAGAAGACCCTGACTGGAGCCCGGAGGATGTGCGCTATTCGGTGGTACGTTACCTCGCTTCGCCTATACCCAATGCCAATGGCCCGCACGTCAGCGATCCGCGTTCGGGGGAGATACTGGAATCGGACATTAACTGGTACCATAATGTGATGACCTTATTGCGTAACTGGTTTTTTATCCAAACAGCGGCCATTAACCCCAACGCCCGCACCGTGGCGTTTAAAGATGAAGTAATGGGCCGCTTAATCCGTTTTGTGTCCTCGCATGAAGTAGGGCATACGCTGGGCCTGCCCCACAATATGGGGGCCAGTTCGGCTTATCCGGTAGATTCGTTGCGCTCGGCCACCTTTACCGCTGCCTATGGCACGGCCCCTTCAATTATGGATTATGCCCGCTTTAACTATGTGGCCCAACCGGGGGATGAAGGGGTAGCCCTGATGCCCAAAATAGGTATTTACGATAAATATGCCATTCGTTGGGGCTACCGGCCGATACCGGCCGCAGCAACAGCCGAAGAAGAAAAACCGGTTTTAGATCAGTGGATACTGGCGCATGCCGGTGATCCGCTTTATCGTTTTGGCAGCCAGCAATTCGGGGTTATCGACCCAAGCTCCCAGACGGAAGACCTGGGCGATGATGCCATTAAAGCCAGTAAATACGGCATTGCCAACCTGCAACGTATTGTGCCTAACTTACTTGCCTGGACCGCTGAGCAGGGTAAAGATTACCGGGATTTGAAGACCATGTACGGGCAGGTGTTAGCGCAATATAACCGCTATATGGGGCACGTAACCGCCAATATTGGCGGGGTTTATGAAATATACAAAACCTATGACCAGGAGGGAAGCGTTTATACCCATGTGCCAGAGGCGCACCAGAAGGCCTGTATGGCATTTTTGCAACAAGAGTTGTTTGCCACCCCGGCCTGGTTGATAGACGAAGAAATTTTTGCCAGGATTGAATTTGCCGGCTCGGTGGAACGCCTGCGCAATTATCAGGCCCGCACCTTAAACAACCTGCTTGATTTTGGCCGGATGGGCCGGATGATTGAAAATGAAACCCTGAATGGCAGTAAGGCCTATTCTTTAGTGGAAATGATGACGGACCTGCGCCGGGGCCTGTGGTCGGAATTGCCCCGCGGGCACAAGATTGATACCTACCGCAGAAACCTGCAGCGGGCTTACCTGAGCCGGATGGAATATTTAATGACCGAAGAACAATCACCGGTACCGTCACGTTGGCGCAGGTTTGTTAAGCGTACGCATATCAACGTAGAACAATCAGATATCCGGCCGGTGGTGCGGGCGCAACTAAGGGTTTTGCGCAGTGAGGTTAAAGCGGCCTTGCCCAAAACGGCCGACCGCATGTCGAAATATCATTTGCAGGACGTTATTGTCCGGATTGATGAAATACTGGCGCCTAAAGATTTATAAGATAGACAATTTGGTTTGATTTTTTCAGGGGCGGAACCATTGGTTTGTGCCCCTTTTAGTTTTTCTTGCTGGATACTCCCGCTGGCGCAAGGGGCATAATGCCTACTCTTCCACCGGAAAGAGTTTCTTAAGCCCCAGCCAGAATTTTACCTTTAAATCCTTACTTTTCCTGATTTCGGCAATAGTTTGGCAGGTTAGTTGCCGGGCCGTGTTGATTGGGTTTACCTCGTAGAGTTGATCAGCAGGAGGGTTTTGCCGGAATACAATCTTCTTATTGAAAGCAACTCCGGCTTTTTGCTCATCACCGGCACTGATAATGGCCACATCCGCCAGGGTAATATTGAGGGTATTGAGCCCTTTGAAGAGGAACTCTTCATCTTCCGGACTAATGGGTGCGTGGGAATTATCCTCATTAACAATCAAAATACCTTTTTTGTTTTCCCCTTTGCATGAGGGCAGGGCAGCGGGGGCTTCATTTTCGTCCTGAGCCATATCCTCTCTTGTTAAATGGTCGTTAAGCACAAATATGGGCTCATCAAACAACAGCGGCAGGTATTCCGGGTTTAGTTTATCCATTGGTCAGGTCAAACAATGATTTTAACTCCGTGGCCTCGTTAGGGTCCATGCGTTTGGCCAGGATAAGCCGCAATTGCCGCCTGCGCAGGGCCCCGGCATAAAGTTCTTTTTCCTCTTCGGTTTCGGGGATAGCTTCCGGCACATCAATGGGTCGCCCGCCCTGGTCAACGGCCACAAAGGTAAAAAAAGCACTGTGGGTAACTTCGCTTTTGCCCCCGGGGATGTTTTCTGACCGGACACTGATATGCACTTCCATCGAGGAATTGAAGGCCCGGGTTATCGAGGCCTCCAGGGTAACCACATCACCTAATTGTATGGGCCGGCCAAAAGAGATGTTGTCCACGGAGGCGGTTACCACAATGCGGTTGGAGTGCTTTTGGGCGGCAATGGCCGAGGCAATATCCATCCAGTGCATCAGGCGCCCGCCCATAAGGTTATTCAGGGTATTGGTGTCGTTGGGCAATACCAGTTCGGTCATGGTAACCCGCGATTCTTTTACATATTTTTTCTTTGCCATAATTATTTTCGCCAACCTTCTTTGCCCAGCAAAGGTACAAAAGCAAAATGATCAAACGCTTCGGTTTTAAACTCAGTTTCATCCAGCCGGGTGATTTTTACCATCCGCTGCCGTTCCGTGTTGCCAATCGGGATCACCAGCATCCCGCCAATGGTTAATTGTTCCTTTAATGTTTGCGGTACTACCGGGGCCCCGGCTGTGACCACAATGCCATCGTAGGGGGCGTGCAAGGGCCACCCCAGGGAGCCATCGCCATACTTAAAAACCGGCCGGTAGCCTATCTCAGGCAGGAATTTCCTGGTTTGTTCATAAAGCACCTTATTGTACTCAATGGTAAACACTTTGGCGCCCAGTTCCAGCAAGATGCACGCCTGATAGCCCGAACCAGTGCCGATTTCCAGGATTTTGCTCCCGGGTTTAACCTTGAGCAGCATGGTTTGGAAAGCCACGGTATAGGGCTGCGAGATGGTTTGCCCCTGGCCGATAGGAAAGGCCTTGTCCTGATAGGCGTGCTCCAGGAAGGCATTATCGAAGAAAAAATGCCGGGGTACCTTCATCAGGGCAGCCAGCACGGCTTCATCGTTGATGCCCTTGTCTTTTACGGTTTGCACCAACCTCTTTCTCAACCCACGATGGCGGTAACTGTCTTCCATTAGCTGGCGAAGATAGATGCTGACGATAAATTTACAAATTGATTTGCAGAATACCGGGTTAACTTTCTCCGGGGAGGAAGGGTTTGGTTGTGGCTGTTTCTGTTGACGAGCGGGCATGAGCCCCAACAACATACCTGGGCTCTATCGTCCCGTATCACTCCTGAATATTACGGATATACCGGTAGTAAAAGTTGATGGTATTGCGGTAATCTTCCAGGGGCAGGTGCTCATTGACCGAATGGGGCCCGTCACCGCCCACCTTGAATTTCATCGGAGAGAAACGGTAGAAATTGTCGGCTACTGCCTGGTAGTGCTTGGTATCGGTGCCTCCCGGGGTAAGGCCGGGGCTGACTATGGCCTCAGGCATTACCTCAACAAGGGTTCTGGCAATCGTGGCAAAGGCTGCATTGTCCGAAGGGGAGATACCGGAAGGGCTGTTGGCTACCACAACCTCTACCTTTACCCTGTCGTTATCTATGGCTTTTTTTACCTGCGCCACAACTTCCTCCGGGGTTTCCCCGGGCAATATCCTGAAATTTACTTTGGCAACGGCCTTGGTGGGCAACACATTGTCTTTCACCCCGCTGTTAAAGATGGTCGGGGCAATGGTGGTATGGTTGTTCATCCCTTGTAAGATCAGCGGGCCAAAAAGCCACTTATTGGCAAAAACCATCTTCATGCCAAAAGGCATTTCCGGGCCGAGGTAGGCAATCATTTCTTCTGCGGTTTGGATCATCTTGTAAGCAAACGGCTGGTTTTCCAGGTCGTGGATGGCCGTGGCCAGGGTGCCGATGGCATTTTCGCGGGTGGGCATGGAAGAATGGCCACCATTGGTGGTTACGGTTAATTGCAGGGTTAAAAAGCCCTTTTCGGCTGTGGCGATCATAGCGATGGGCCGGTCAATGCCCGGAATCATATCTACGATCACAAATCCGCCTTCATCCAGCACAAAGTCGGCATGTACCCCACGTTCTTCCAGGGTTTTGGCCAGGGCAGCCGCCCCCTCGGTGCCGCCTGTTTCTTCATCATGGCCGAAGGCCAGATAGAGGGTACGTCTGGGCCGGAAGCCCTCCCGTAGCAATTGCTCCGTAGCTTCCATTAAGCCAATGAGGTTGCCTTTGTCGTCCATAGCGCCACGCCCCCAAATAGCTTCCTCTACAACCTCACCGCCAAATGGCGCTGCCCGCCACTGGTTCCGGGTAGGCTCATCAATCGGCACTACATCCATATGGGCCATCAGAATTACCGGTTTGGTTGTTTTGTCAGTTCCTTCCCAGGTGTAAAGCAATGAATAGCCGTTTATTACCTCCGGGTGCAACAGCGAATCGGCCAGGGGATAGGCCGTAGCCAGAAAGCGGTGAAATTCTTTAAAGGGCGTCCCGTTAAACTCGGCCTTATTTTCAGGCGAGAGGGTAGGATAGGTAACCGCCTGTTGCAGGTGGGCAATAGCCGCAGGGCTAAGCTCCGTCAGAGGTGCCGCTGGCCAGGCAGGTTGTTTAGACGTAAAGGTCAGGGTGTTGATCAGCAAGAGGGCAATGCCAAAAAACAGCAGGATGCCCAGCGTGAGCAAAAGCTTTTTCATTTGTTTTTTGTTTTATTTACGGTAGTCTAATGGCGGCTCCCGGTCGCCCAGCATAGCCTCGTAATGGAAATCTGCCCCGCGTTTTGTCAGCAGTTCTTTTTTGGCTGCAGCCAGTACCTTGGGGCTGTTGTACAAATCTATGGCCGTCAGGGCAATGGTTTTGGCGGCTACCATCATGCCTTTGGTGCCGATGGAGGTGCCACCGGCTGCTACGGCTTGCCAACTATGGGCGCTGGTGCCGGGCACCCAGGTAGCTGCGGCCATGCCGGCCGTGGGCACCAGCCAACTGATGTCGCCCACATCGGTTGAGCCACGGGGACGGTTATGGGTGCTATAGGGCAGTATTTTGGCTGCATCGGCCGGTGTTTGCTTGCCGTTGTAGGAGGCGATTATTCCTTCGGCAAACACTTTTTCTTCTTCATCATAGGCTACCCCGCCAACTTCAGTAAGGTTTTTATACATGAGTTCGGATAAACGGGTATTGGGCAAAAGGTTATACACGCCATGGATTACTTCATACTCCATACGGGTTTCGGTGCCCAAAGCCGCCCCTTCGGCAATTTTCACCAACCGGTCAAAGATGGTCTGCACCTCACTCATTTGCGGGTGCCGCACATAATAAAAGACTTCGGCAAACTCCGGCACAATATTGGGGGCGGTGCCGCCTTTGGTAATCACATAGTGGAGGCGGGTTTTATCGGGCACATGTTCGCGCAGCATATTGGCCATCATATCCATGGCCTCCACGGCATCGAGGGCCGAGCGTCCCCGTTCGGGGGCAATGGCGGCATGGCTGGCATTACCGTAGAACCTGAACTTGGCTGACTTATTGGCCAGCGAAGAGGAGGGCGAGGCCGCATTCACCGAGGCCGGGTGCCAATGGAGCACCGCATCAACATCATTGAACAAACCGGCCCTGACCATATACACTTTACCGGCCCCGCCTTCTTCGGCCGGGGTGCCGTAAACCCGGATAGTACCCGGGAGCTTGGCTTTCGCCAGCCATTCTTTTACCTCAATAGCAGCCGCTACCGAGGCGGTGCCAAATAAATGATGGCCACAAGCATGGCCGGGGGCCTCGTTGACCACCGGCTGCCGATGGGTAACCGCTGCCTGCGACAACCCGGGCAAGGCATCAAATTCGGCCAGCACCCCGATTACCGGCTGGCCACTGCCGTAGGTGGCCACAAAAGCCGTAGGGATACCGGCTACCCCTGCCTCTACAGTAAAACCGGCCTCTTTGAGTAATGTTTGCAACAGGTTGCTGCTCTTGTTTTCCTGGTAGCCCACCTCGGCCCATTGCCAGATTTGGTGCGCTACCTCCCCGTAGGCCGGCATTTTTTGATCGAGGTTTGCCATGACTTGCTGGCGGTATTTTTGTGCCTGTACCGGCAAGGTGGTCACCAGGCCCAGGAGCAGGGCCGTAATGTGCAGGGGTATCTTGTTGGAAGAGTTCATCAGTATAGTGTGTTTATAAATCCATAAAAAATGCGGCATACGACACGCCAAAGCCAATGTTAGCTAAATAATGGCATAATGCCTAACTATTTAGGGCAGGCGGCCCGGGGGTGTTATGATTATGTTAACCGGCAGGTGAAATATAACAGATTGATAACGGCAAAAATTCCTCTTTTTCTATGCTGAAATCTAACTTTAACCATGAACAAACCCTAAGGCCATGTACCTGTTTTTTGTGGTAGCCCTGTTTGCCCTGGCCATCACCGATTTGGTGGTAGGGGTTAGCAATGATGCGGTAAATTTTCTTAATTCGGCCGTAGGCTCCCGGGCGGGTTCGCGCAGGCTCATTCTAATGGTGGCGGCCTTGGGTATCCTGGCCGGGGCGTTATTTTCAACCGGCATGATGGAGGTAGCACGCAAGGGTATTTTCAATCCGCAGATGTTCACCTTTGCCGAGGTCATGGTAATCTTTCTGGCGGTGATGCTCACCGATATCCTGCTGCTGGATTTGTTTAACACCTTTGGTATGCCTACCTCTACTACGGTTTCTATTGTCTTCGAACTCCTGGGCGCGGCCGTAATTCTGGCCCTGATAAAAGTAGTGGCGGCCGGAGGCAGTTTTGGTGCGGTAGTGGACTATATCAATTCGTCCAGGGCCATCCTTATTGTCTCGGGGATTTTCCTCTCCATAATCGTAGCTTTTTCAGTAGGCGCTATTGGCCAGTATATCAGCCGGATGGTCTTTAGCTTCCACTACGAAAAGCGTCTTAAACGCTTCGGAGGTTTGTGGGGTGGCACTGCGCTGACTATCCTGGGCTATTTCCTGCTGATCAAAGGGTTGAAAGGGGCCGCGTTTGTTACTGCCGGGTTCCTGGCCTGGGTAAATAACCATACGTTTCCCTTGCTGGTTATCAGTTTTATTATCTGGACAATAATATTCCAGTTGCTCGTAACCTTTACCCGGGTTAATATTCTTAAAACAATAGTTTTGATTGGCACTTTTACTTTGGCCATGGCCTTTGCCAGCAACGACCTGGTTAATTTCATCGGGGTACCGATAGCGGGGTTTGCATCGTTTAGGGCCTGGAATGACGCGGGCCACAATGTTGATATGCTGATGACCAGCCTCAGTGGACCGGTAAAGACGCCTGTTGTGCTACTCTCTTTGGCCGGTTTGATCATGGTAATCACCCTCTGGCGGTCGAAGAAAGCCCGCACGGTAACCGCTACTGAAGTTAACCTCAGCCGCCAGGGAAGTGGCCGGGAGCGGTTTAAGCCCAATGGCTTTTCTACGTTGATTGTACAGTTGTTCTCTACCTTGCACCAGCGTTTTTTCCGGCTGGTGCCGGTAAAGCTGAAGCTGGCCATAGCCAGAAACTACCGGCCACGGAAAGCCAACCCGGAGGCCGGTGGTGCCGCCTTTGACCTGGTACGCGCTTCGGTAAACCTGACCATTGCCAGTGTGCTGATTGCCATCGCCACTTTGAATAAATTGCCTTTGTCAACCACCTATGTGTCGTTTATGGTTGCTATGGGTACCTCACTGGCCGACAGAGCCTGGGGTGGTTCGGCCGAATACCGTGTTGCCGGGGTAGTGCAAGTGGTTACCGGCTGGCTGTTAACCGGGGCGATTGCCTTTGCCGTGGCAGCTTTATTTGCCGGTATCATTTTCTACACCGGTATGACGGGGGTATTGTTCTTGTTGATATTGCTGGTGGTGGTTATTTATGTTTCTAACCGTAAACATGCACAGGTTATTATCGTGCAGGCGCAAAAAAAGCAACCGGATGTTGGTGAACTTTCGGAGGTATAGTTACCGGTTAGCCGGGGCTAACAAGCTATCGTAGGTTTGCCGGTTGGTTAAAACGGCTATGGCGCGGTCGATATAGGGGTCATCGCCAAGGCCGGCTTCAATCAGGCCGGGTTCCAGGTAATAGCGTGAGGCTATATTGGCTTCCAGTACCCGTTTTATTTCCTCCTGATTGGCCGCCAACTCCGCTACCAGCGAAATGTTGAGTTTGTCTTGCAAGGCTTTAATATGGGGCTGTAGTTGTTGTGCCTGTTTACTGTTGTTGATTTTATCGGTTAACTTTTCCAGGTCCTTGGCCAGCGGGTTGTTAAAGGTGAAATTTTCGGCACTTACCCATTGAACAAAGTCCTGGTATTCCGTAGCCGTCAGGGCAAATTCGGCCGGTGAACTAATTTGTGCATGTTGCAAAGCATATTGACTGGCATAGCGGAAAATATAGCCCTTGGCCACCAGTTGCCGGGCCACTTCGCTGGCCAGTTCCTGCACTACAGGCACCTCCGGGTCTATGCCCCCGCCATCATACACGGTGCGGCCGTTTTGGGTGGTGAATGCCACTTTTAATGAGTCGGGTATTTTGCCCACACTGCCATCGGGGTTGCGGTGTGAATAGTCCACTGCCTGGATACAACGGCCGCTGGGGATATAGTACTTGGCGATGGTCAATTTCACTTTGCTATGATAGGGCAGGTCGCGGGTGTTTTGCACCAGGCCCTTGCCAAAGGTTTTCTGCCCGATGAGCACGGCCCGGTCGTAATCCTGCAGGGTGCCGGCCACAATCTCGGAGGCCGAGGCGCTCGTGTTGTTCACCAGCACGACCAGGGGTATATCGGGGGCCAGCGGGTTAAATTCGGTAACATACTTGCGGTTATTAGCTTCTACTTTACCCTTGATGTGTACCACCTCAAGGCCGGAAGGGATGAAAAGGTTGGCAATATGCACCGCCTCCTGCAACAGGCCGCCTAAATTACCCCTTAAATCCAGGACGATGCCTCCGGCACCTTCCCTGAGTAACTCCTGCAGGGCTTTTTTTACATTTTTATAGCCATTAGGGGTAAATTCGGTAAATTTTATATAGCCGATATTTTCCTCCAGCATTCCTGCGTAAGGCACATTGGGGATGGATATCTTTTCCCGCTCGAATTTCAGTTCAATCATTTCCTCATTGCCCGGCCTTTTTACTGTCAGGGTTACTTTGGTTTTCGCTTGTCCTTTTACCAGGGTGTTGAGCCTTTCCTGGCTTAGCCCGGCTATGGGGGTGCCGTCAACCTTAATGATTTCATCGCCTATCCGCAGGCCTTGCTTATAGGCCGAAAAGCCTTCGTAAACCATACTTACGTAGGTACGGCCGTCAATTAAAACCGTAGAGGCCCCAATACCGGCATATTGCCCGGTATTTTGCGTGCGGAAATCCTCAATTTTATCTTCGGAAATATAGACGGTGTACGGGTCTAAATCGCCTAGCATTTTTTCGATCCCCTTATTCATCAACTGCGCTGGGTTGACCTCATCCACATAATACTCGTTTACCGCTTTATAAGCGTTGGCAAACAGTTCAAGGTTTTTAACGATCTCGAAATAACGGCTGCCCGGGCCGGTAAACGACAGCGACAATACCACCACCATCAATAGGCTAAACCCCAGTAGTACCCTTTTTACCCACTTCTTCATTATTCAGGTTTTTGTCTGTAAACAACAAATTTAGCATCAATTATAGGGATACTTGCTGTTAATCTTTGAATTATTGGCCTAATTGTTGAACTTGGCAGCCGAAAAAATAAAGTTTATCGTGAAGAAAAGCTATCTCATCGTCTGGTTTCTGTTGCTGTCAGTTTCTTTCTCTTCCTGCCAGCCCGAGGCCCCGGTAACCCGTACCGGGCCCTATCCCAAAAATATCATCCTGCTCATAGGTGACGGTATGGGCTTTGCCCAGGTTCAGGCGGCTATGACTGTGAATGGCAATACCTTGAATATGCAGCGCTGTGAACAGACGGGCCTGTCGAAAACCAGCAGCGCCAGCAATTATATTACTGATTCTGCGGCCGGGGCTACCGCCATGGCCTGTGGGGTAAAGACCTACAATGGCGCCATTGGCGTTGATGCAGACGGCAAGCAGGTGAAGTCGATTTTACAGTATGCCGAAGAAGCCGGGCTGGCTACGGGCCTCGTGGCTACCAGTACCATTACCCACGCTACCCCGGCCGGTTTTATTGCCCACGAAAGCAGCCGGCAAAACTACGAAGCCATTGCTGCGGATTTCCTGGATACCGACATAGAGGTGTTTATCGGGGGTGGCCTGAACCATTTTAAAAACCGCCAGGATGGTATTGATTTAACGGCCCGGTTACAAGCTAACGGCTACCAACTGGCCCTCAACGAAGAGGAACTGGCTGCTATTACCGGGGGTAAAATTGCCGGGCTGTTAAATGCCGATGCCATGCCGCCCGTCACCCAAAACCGGGGCGATTTCCTGCTTACGGCAGCGGACAAGGCTATAGAAATACTTAACCAGGATGAGGATGGCTTTTTCCTGATGATCGAAGGCTCGCAGATTGATTGGGGTGGCCATAACAACGATATTGAATATGTAGTGACGGAACTCCTTGACTTTGATAAAGTGGTGGGTGCGGTCCTCGATTTTGCTGCCCGGGACGGCAATACCCTGGTCATCATTACGGCCGACCATGAAACCGGGGGGCTGACCATTAAAGGGGAGGACATCCTGGGCGACCCGGCTGCCACTAGTTTTTCTACCGATTATCATACCCCGGTAATGGTGCCCGTTTTTGCCTACGGCCCGCAGGCAGAACAGTTTGTGGGGATGTATGAGAATACCGCCATCTTCACCAAAATGATGGCCGCCCTGCAATTGCCCAGATAACACCTTAGTGCTGCGAATGCAGGGCCAGGCGGTTGCCTTCGCTGTCAATAAAGATAGCATAACAGCCGAGTTCAGCCGAAATTCTTGTTTTCGGCAGTACCACTGTACCCCCGGCTGCTTCTACTTTGCTAAGGGGCACATTCAGGTCATCGCCACCGTTGAGGTAAAGTAAAATACCTTTGCTCGAAGGTTCGGCCCCTTCCCCGGCAATAATAACCCCGCTTACCGCCAGGGGCTCGCTGGAAAAAAAGGCCATATCCGAGCCGTTTAAGTGGGTAACCGGTAAATCTTTGTCAAAAACCGCACTGTAAAATTTAACCGCCCGCTGAAAGTCAGTAGCCGGAATTTCAAACCAGGTGATCGGATATTTACGGGTCATTTTTTTTTTGCTTTAGTTTAAGTAAATTTATGAAAATTCCATCTAAGCTCAAGGGAGCCCGGTGATTTTTTGCCCCGACAACAAATACAAGCAAATGAGTAAAAAGCCCCAAAAAATTGAAAGCTACGTAAGGAAACATGGCGAGTACCCGTTGAATGAAGAGGTGTTGTCCGGCCTGGAAACCAGGCGGGATTTAATTGACTACCTGCGGGGTAAGAACATCCGTTTTGAAAACGCCCTCAATACCCTGTTGTATGAGAAGGAACTGGTGCAATTGCAAATAGAGCTGGTGAAGTTGCAACACTGGGTGAAGGAGAACAAGAAGCGGGTAGCCATTATTTTTGAAGGCCGCGATGCTTCCGGTAAGGGTGGCACCATCCGCAGGTTTACCGAGCACCTCAACCCCCGCTCCATGCGGGTTGTGGCCCTGGCCAAGCCAACAGAAGTGGAGAAGGGGCAATGGTATTTTACCCGTTATATCAAGGAGTTGCCTAACCCGGGGGAAATTGTATTTTTCGACCGCAGTTGGTATAACCGCGCGGTAGTAGAGCCGGTAATGGGCTTCTGTACCAAAGAGCAATACCAGGAGTTTATGCGCCAGGTGCCCGAGTTTGAGCACATGCTTTTTGAAGATGGTGTGACCATTATCAAATTTTGGTTTTCGGTTTCGCAGAAAGAGCAGAAGAAGCGTTTTGAGTCACGCAAGACTACCTTTGTCAAGCAATGGAAAATCAGCCCGGTAGATGAACGGGCCACCGAGATGTGGGACAAATATACCTTTTACAAAGAAGCCATGCTCAGCCGTACCCACACCACCTATTCGCCCTGGGTAATTGTGCGCTCGAACAACAAAAAACGGGCCCGCCTGGAAAGCATGCGTTATGTGCTGTCTAATTTTGAGTATGACGGCAAAGAAGACGCAGGGTTGTTGATCAACCCTGACCCGACTATTGTTTCAAGATTTTATCGCTCAATTCAACGTTTAGACTAATGACCCAAGTAACGACCAAAACAGCCGGCCTCTCACTTTCAAAAACAGACCTGGAATTGCTAAACACCAAAACAGGCCTGGAAGAACTGATGCGTAACAAAGAGCTTAAACCCGAGCGGGCAATTAACCGCCTGCGTTATTACCACCGGTTGCTTGGGTTTCAGGCCGAGCTGATTAAGATGCAGAACTGGGTAACCGACAAGAAGAAGCGTATCGCCATTTTGTTTGAAGGGCGGGATGCGGCCGGCAAGGGCGGGGCTATCCGCAGGTTTGTGGAGCATATGAACCCGCGTTTGTTGCGTACGGTGGCCTTGCCGTCACCAACCCCGGTGGAGAAGGGCCAGTGGTATTTTCAACGCTACATCCAGCAGTTGCCCAATCCGGGGGAGATTGTATTTTTTGACCGCAGTTGGTATAACCGGGCCGTGGTGGAGCCGGTAAACGGTTTTTGTACCAGGCGGCAGTATAAGCAGTTTATGTCGCAGGTAGTTGATTTTGAGCGGATGCTGTACAAGGATGGTATCCAGGTGATAAAACTTTGGTTTTCAATCTCTAAGGAAGAGCAACAGGAGCGCTTTGCCAATATCAAGAGCGACCCCCTGAAACAATGGAAACTTAGTCCGGTAGATGAACGGGCGCTGGAGCTATGGGACGATTACAGCAAGTACAAACAAGAGATGTTCCGCAAAACCAACACCGATTACTGCCCGTGGGCGGTAGTCAGGGCCAATATTAAAACCAAAGCCCGGGTGGAGGCCATCAAATATGTGTTAGGGGAGGTAGATTATCCCAAATCCGATGATGTACTGCGCCAGATTAAATTAGACGACACTATTCTTTACCAGTTGCAAAAAGGCGCCATAGATAATCTACCACCTGATTAAGGCCGAGGCCCAGGTAAAGCCGCTGCCGAAAGCCGCCAGGCACACCAGGCTGCCTTTTTTAATCCTGCCCTGCTCCCAGGCTTCGCTGCAGGCAATGGGGATAGAGGCTGCCGTAGTATTGCCGAGGTACATGATGTTGTTAAAAACCTTTTCATCAGTAAATTTCAGCCGCTTTTGTACAAACTGGCTGATGCGCAGGTTGGCCTGATGGGGGATCAGCAGGTCAATGTCGGCCGGGGTTTTGTTGTTGGCCTCCAGGGCTTCGTAAATAACTTCTTCAAAACGTGCTACGGCATGTTTAAAAACAAAGTTGCCATTCATGTGTACTTTAAAACTGTCCCCGGCTATCAGCTCCGGGCTGAGGCGTACTTTGCGGCTGCTGCCCGGGTCGCGCACGTACAGTTCTTCGGCATAGTCCCCATCGGCATGCAGGTGGGTAGAAAGCACCCGGTGCCCCGGGTCATCGCTGGCCTGTACCAACATGGCCCCGGCACCATCGGCAAAAATAACGTTGGTATTGCGGCCGGCCGTGGTTTTGTCAAGGGCCGATGACTGGATTTCAGCCCCAATGACCAGAATAGTTTTGTACATGCCGGCTTTGATAAAGTTATCGGCTACCGACAGGCCGTAGATAAACCCCGAACAGGCATTGCGCAGGTCCAGGGCGCCAATGCCCTGCAGGCCCAACTCACGTTGCATGAGCACCCCGGAGCCGGGAAAGAAATAATCGGGGGTAATGGTGGCAAAAACAATGAAGTCAATTTCTTTGGTGGCAATGCCCGCCCGCTCAATGGCTATTTTGGCTGCCCGGGTAGCCATATTGGCTACCGTATCCTTCTCCGGATCAAACCAGCGTCTTCTTTCAATCCCCGTGCGCTCGCGTATCCATTCGTCTGAGGTATCGATAAATTTGGCCAGATCATCATTCGTCAGCTCGTTTTCCGGCACATAATGGCCAACACCAATTACTTGCGTATGCTTCATGGTACAAATTAACTACTTTTTTAATTCTAAATACAATAAAAATAACTACTGGCCGGCTGGCAAATGCTGCCGGGCAAAGGCCAGGGCCCGTTGCTCCGACCAGTAATACCCCTGTTTGTTATAAGCCGTGAAGCCTACGTGGCCTCCGTGCCCGGGGGTTTCAAAACGGATATTGGGGTTTTGCGCGGCTGCGGCTGTGGGGTAGCATTCAGGTGGCAGAAAGGGGTCGTTAAGGGCATTAACAAGTAAAGTGGGAATATTTATACCTGCCAGGAAGCGGATTGCACTGCATTGGTGGTAATAGTCGCGGGCATCGTTAAAGCCGTGCAGCGGGCCTGTATAAACATCATCAAACGTGCGCAAATCGTTGATTTTTGCCAGGCCGTTGAGGGGGATGATATCGGGGAACTGCTGGTGCTTCTGGCGGATTTTTATTTTCAGGTTTTTGATAAACCGCCTGGCATACAGCCAGTTGCCGGGTTGTGAAATTTGCCGGCAGCCGGCATCGAGGTCGAGGGGTACCGAAAAGGCGATAGCAGCCATTATCGCCTTGTGCAGGTTTTCCCCTTCCTCACCAACGTATTTCAGGGTAATATTGCCGCCCAGGCTAAAACCAATCAGTACGATCTGGCTATAGCCCTGGCCAGCGGCATGTTTTACTACTGTGTCCAGGTCGTAAGTGGCCCCGCTATGATAGAGTACCGGCTTAAGGTTCATTTCCGGGCCGCAACCACGGTAGTTCCAGCAGAGGGCATCGATGCCGTGATCGAAAAATATTTTGGCCATCCCCAGCATATAGGCGCGGTTGCTGCTCCCTTCCAGGCCGTGTGAGAGAATGGCCAGGGTGGCCGCCCCGGTACGGTACCAGTCGAGCTGCAGGAAATCACCATCGGGGGTGGTTATTTTTTCCGGCTGCGGCACTATCTTCCTGGGCGGCCGCAGCAGGGCCGGCACAATGGTTTCCACATGTTGGCCGCGGAGCAGGAAAGGGGGGCGATAGGGTTGAATTTCCACTAAAACGGGTTTGTTAGGGCAGCAAAATTAACTGTTTTTATTTATTGCCGGCACAGGCTTTGATGCCGCTGACATTTTTGTAAATTTGGCTTGTTAGCTAAATCCTTAACCGATGAAAATCAATCTTTTCTTAACCACCTTTGTAGCCCTTGTCTTCGCCTGCCAACCGGCTAAAGAAAACCAGGAAGAACCCCCAACTGTTTCGGCCATGCAACAAAAAGTAGCGGAATATGCCCCTTTTACCCTGACAACGGATGTAAGTAAGTTATCGGCCAACGAAAAGGAGATGATCCCTATCCTGATAGACGTGGCCGAAATTATGGATGCTATCTTCTGGCAGGAGGCCTATGGTGACAAAGCCACCCTGCTGGCCAGCCTTGATGACCCCGCTGCCCGCAGGTTTGCCGAAATCAACTACGGCCCGTGGGACCGGCTGCGGGGCAATGCGCCTTTTGTGGCCGGGGTTGGGCAGAAGCCCCCCGGGGCACGGTTTTATCCTGAAGATATGACCAAAGAAGAGTTTGCCGCCTTTGTTAGTGAGGACAAGGCCAGCTTATACACCTTGGTCAGGCGGAATGAAAACGGGGGGCTTTACACTGTCCCGTACCACCAGGCTTTTGCTGAAGAAACGGCCAAAGCGGCTGAGTTGCTGCGGCAAGCTGCGGAGTTGGCCGAAGATGAGAGCCTGCGCCACTACCTCGAATTAAGGGCAGAGGCTTTGCTCACCGATGATTACCTGGCCAGCGACATGGCCTGGATGGAGATGAAAGACAACCACCTTGATTTTGTGGTTGGGCCAATTGAAAACTATGAAGACCATCTGTATAATTACAAAGCAGCCCATGAGGCCTATGTGCTGGTGAAAGACCTGGTGTGGAGCGAAAAACTGGCCCGGTACATTGCTTTTTTACCCGAACTGCAGGCCAACCTGCCGGTAGAGGGGCCCTACAAGCAGGAAACACCCGGCACCGATTCGGACCTGAATGCCTATGATGTAATTTACTATGCCGGTGACTGCAATGCCGGCAGCAAGACCATTGCCATTAACCTGCCCAATGATGAACGGGTGCAATTGGCCAAGGGCACCCGCAGGCTGCAATTAAAAAATGCTATGCGGGCTAAATTTGATAAGATTATGGTACCGGTTGCCGGCTTGCTGATAGACGAAAGCCAGCGGCAGCATGTTACCTTTGACGCCTTTTTTGCCAACACCATGTTTCATGAAGTAGCCCACGGCCTGGGTATTAAAACCACCCTGGATGGCTCCGGCACGGTGCGCCAGGCGCTTAAAGAACATGCTTCGGCCCTGGAAGAAGGCAAGGCCGATATCCTGGGGCTTTATATGGTTACCCAGTTGCAGCAGAAGGGGGAAATAGAAGGGGAGTTAATGGACTACTACACCACTTTTCTGGCCGGTATTTTCCGTTCGGTAAGGTTTGGCGCCTCCAGTGCCCATGGCAAGGCCAACATGGTACGGTTTAATTATTTTAAGGAGCGAAATGCCTTTACGTATAATGCCGAAACCGGCACCTATAAGGTGAATTTTACTGAATTTCAGGAGGCCATGAATGCCCTCTCGGCCAGGATACTAACCCTGCAGGGTGATGGCGATTATGCAGGCGCAGGTAAGCTGCTTGACGAAATGGGGGTTATCGGCCCGGCCTTGCAACATGACCTTGACCGCGTAAGTGCGGCCGGTATTCCCCGCGATATTGTTTTCACGCAAGGGGTAACGGTGCTGGGGCTGTAGGCGGATAAGTGCAAGCTTGTTCAATACAGCACCCTTACCCGGATAGAGCCTTCGATATCTTTTAGTTCCTGCAAAACCGCTGGCGAATATTTTTTGTCGATATCGGTAATCACATAGCCAATTTTCTCGTTGGTTTTAAGGTGTTGCCCAAGGATGTTGATGTTATGCTTGGCCAGGCAAAGGTCTATTTTGCCCAGCACCCCGGCTTCGTTGCGGTGGATATGGATTAACCGGTGGCCAACCTCGAGCTGCGAAAGCTGCAGCCGGGGGAAGTTGACGCTGGTGGACGTATTGCCCCGGTTGATGAAATTCATCAGCATTTCAGGCACAAAGGAGGCTATTTTCACCTGGGCCTCCAGGGTGCTGCCGCCAATATGCGGGGTGAGCATGGTATTCGGCAGCCCTTTCAGGGGCGATTCGAACGCTTCCTTGTTGTTTTTTGGCTCCCTGGGGAACACATCTATGGCGCTGCCGCGTACTTTGCCCGATTTTATGTTTTCGCTCAGGGCCTCCACGTCAACCACATGGCCGCGGCTGAGGTTGATAAAGATAACCCCGTCTTTCATTTGGGCAAACTGCCGGGCGCCAATCATATTTTTGTTTTCCGGCCGGCCGTCAACATGCAGTGAAATGATATCGGCTACGGTCAGCAGTTCACGCAGGGTAGTACATTTTACCGCATTGCCCAGGGCCAGTTTTTCTTCAATATCGTAGTAATATACCTTCAGGCCCACAGCTTCGGCCAGGATAGAGAGCTGGGCGCCAATATTGCCATAGCCAATGATCCCCAGGGCCTTGTTTCTTATTTCGTTGCTGCTATTGGCCGATTTCTGCCATTTTCCCTGGTGCATGGCCATAATTTTATCGGGCAGGTTGCGCATCAGTAAAATCATTTCGGCAATGGCCAGTTCTACCACCGAGCGGGTATTGCTGTAGGGGGCATTAAATACGGCTATACCTTTGTTCAGGCATTCGTCCAGGTCAATTTGGTTGGTGCCGATACAAAAGGCGCCTATGGCCAGCAGGCGGGGGGCGTGGTCGAGTACCCGCCTGGTGACTTGGGTCTTTGAGCGGATACCGAGGATAGCAACATCCTTTATTTTTTCAATCAACTCATCTTCGTCAAGGCCGGTAGCAATCAATTCTACCGTAAAGCCTTCTGCTTCCATCATAGCTGCGGCATCGGGGTGAATGCCCTCTACCAGCAGCACTTTTATTTTGTTTTTGGGGTACGATAATTTTTTTTCCATTGGTTTAGTAAAAAAATGACATCTTCAAATTTGCCGGCCACAAAATCGGCTTTCTCAACTACCTGTGGACGGGTAATATTCTCTGTATAGGCAATAAAAATAGCAGCTTGCCCGCCTGCTTTCACCTCATAGTCGGTATAGCCGTCACCGATCATCACCACCTTGCCCGGCAGGTTTAATTCAGCCACTTTTTTGGCTTTGCCCCGGTTATGGCCCAAAACATTGCTTTTGTCAAAACCGGTAATGTTTCCCCGGGCATCATACACAAAGCTATTGGCCAGTACATGCCCTGGGGCTATACCATAACCTGCAACTACCGGCTCAATAAAGGCATGAAAGCCATTGGAGATAATGTATATCTGGTCATGATGCCGGGCAAAAAAATCCTGGTTGCGTTTTATCGACTCCGAAACCTCCTGCTGTAAACGCTTAACCAGGGCAGGCAGGTGCTTTTTGTTGGCTTGCAGCAGGGCCAGGCGCTGTGCCAGGGACTCTGCCAAAGATAGCTCCCCGGCCATGCCCAAATCTGTGATTCGTTTTATTTTGGCCAGTACGGCATTTTTTGCCGGGTTGCCTGCCAGGGATATTTCACAGAGGATATCCAGGGCTTCCACTTTGGTAAAAGTGGAGTCGAAATCAATCAGATAATATGTAAGGCCTGCTGCGCTCAAATTTGGCTTTCACGGCTAATTAAGCCGACAAATGTAGCAAATACCTCGGCACTGTAAAGTTATTTGCCGATAATTTGTGCCGGTATCCGCGGGCCGGCAGGTATTATTGGCAATTTGCCATAATTTTTAATAGATTTAGGTGATGAAGGTTAGGTTGACCACCATAGTGTTGGGCGTTGTTATCATGGCGGCTGTACCATCCCTGGGGCAGGGCAGGGTGACCGGTTTTGCCCTAAGCAAAGGCGACCTGATTGAGGATGTGCTGTTTAATTATTACGATGCCGGCTTTAATGGGTCGGTATTGGTGGTGGAAAACAATACCGTTATCTACGAAAACACCTTTGGTTTTGCCGATTTTGCCTCCCGGGAGCCATTGGATGGCGACACCCCTTTTTACCTCGCCTCCCTGGCCAAGCAATTTACGGCTGCAGCCGTTTTGCGGCTGGCGGAAGCAGGCAAACTTAACCTCGATGACCCGGTGACCAAATTTCTGCCGATGATGCCCAAAGCCTACCGGCAGGTACGGATCCACCATTTGCTTACCCACACGGCCGGGGTGCCCGATTATTTCTCCCTTGGCATTGCCCGGCCGGGGCTGACCAATATGGAGGTATATCAGGCCCTGGTACTCCATAAAACCCTGGATTTCACCCCCGGCAATAAGTTCCGTTACAGTAATTCGGGGTATGTGCTACTGGCCCTGGTCATTCAGGTAGCTTCGGGCCAGACCATAGCCGATTATTTTCAGCAGGAAATTTTCACTCCCTGTAATATGTCGCACGCTTTTGTTTATTCTGCGGCAACTAAAGATAAATTGCGGGTAAAAGGCTATACTGCCAAAGATAAGCCCGATGACTATACCTTATTCACCGTTGGCGATGGCGGTATTTATGCTACCGCCCGCGACCTGTTCAACTGGCAACAGGCCCTGAACAGTGGGGCGTTTATTTCGCTGGCTTCGCTGGAAAAAATGTATGCCCCGGTGGCGTTGGCCAATGGCAGGGTAAAAAAATATGGTTTTGGCTGGGAGCTGGGTAGCAACCTGCAGGGCAAACTGGTTTATCATACGGGGGGGTTGGCGGGTTTCCGCAATTATATCGAGCGGCAATTGGTGGGAGGGAATGCCATTATAATCCTGACGAATAACAGCTTTCCGGATGTGCTGCAACTGCGCAATACCCTGGTGAAAATACTGGACGGCCGCCTGACCGAAGTTTATGAAGAAATGAAATAGCCTCAGGCGGATTTCATTAATTCCGGCATTCTCTCCTCAAATAAGTTTTGTTCCAGATTAATAATAGCTAACTGAAAATGCTTTTTGTACGCATGTTGATTTAAATCAACCTTAACCAGTTTTGTCTTAAACTTGTCCTTTTTTGTTGGCTTTAAATTGCTCATCTGCTTATTTGTTTATTGCTATACAAATATGAGTGCTAGGGTTTATGGTGTTTATGAAATTTTAGTAACCGCATGGATTAACTAATATCTTTTTTACTAACGTGGTTAATCATTATTTGTTGGGTAAAACACAATATTTATGCCAATTCCCTTAAATCCACCGGAACTACCTTGGAAACCCCCTGTTCCACCATGGTAATACCGTAAATAATATCGGTGCTGGCCATCGTGCGCTTGTTATGGGTAACGATGATAAATTGCGAATCGGCAGAGAATTTTTTAATGATAGTATTAAATTTATCAATATTGGCATCATCCAGCGGGGCATCCACTTCATCAAAAATACAGAAGGGGGCCGGCTTCAGCAGGTAGATGGCAAACAGCAGTGAGGTGGCCGTGAGGGTTTTTTCCCCGCCCGAGAGTTGAGCGATGCTCAGGGGCTTTTTGCCTTTGGGCCGGGCAATGATATCAATGTCCGATTCTAAGGGGTTGTCGGGGTCCAGCAATACCAGGTCACAGTCGTCTTCCTCGGTAAACAACGAACGGAAGACCTTGATAAAATTCTGCTCAATCTGCTTGAAGGCTTCCAGAAAAGTGTTTTTGGCCACCAGGTCAATTTCATCAATGGTTGTGAGCAACGATTCCCTGGCTTTCAGCAGGTCTTCTTTCTGGGTAGTAATGAATTGGTGGCGCTCTTTTATTTCATCAAAGGCTTCCAGCGCCATAGGGTTGATGGGGCCGATGCGCTCCATCTTCTCCTTTATAGCCCGTACGGCCTCCTGCAACTCACCGGCTGTGCGGTTGTCTTCGGTAGCGGGCGCCTCTGCTTGCAGGATATCATCAAGGTCAATATCAAACTCAACGGCCAGCCGTTCTTTGATACTGCTTAGTTCGAGTTTGGTTTCATTCAGGCTGTTGTGCAGTTCAATCAGCAGGCTGTCTATTGTTTCGCGCTGGTGCTGTAGTTGGCGTTGTTGCTGCTCTTGCGCATCTATCTCACCCCGGGCAGCATAATATTGTTTTTCGGCTTCGTTCACCTCCTTTTCCAGCGCCTCTTTCTTTTCATACATGCCAATCAGCTTGTCATCGGCTTCTTCGGCTGTGGCCAGCAGGTTTTTAATTTCCTGTTCGTTTTTTTGCAACTCCTGTTGATTATGATCGATACGTTGCTTGCTGGTAGCAAAGGTAGATTGTTTGAAGGCGATCTCCTGCTCCAGCGATTTCACCTTGTTTTCCTGCTGGTGATAGGTAAGGTTTTCGTGGTTAAAGGCCCCGCTTTGGTCGGCATAAAGCTCTTCCTGAAGCTTCAGCTCTTGTTTGGCCGCACTAAGTTTTTCGCTGATCTGGGCCAGTTCTTTCTCCTGGCGGCTAAGTTGGGCCGGCAGTTGTTTTGAGGCCTCTTCCAGTTGCCGGATTTTGCCCAGTAAGTCTTCTTTGGTGGTATCGGCCTGGGAGATCATTTGGCTGAACTGTTCCTGGCGGGTGAGCACCGAGATATTTTCTTCTTTTAGCCGGGCCAGCTCTTCGGCCAGATGCTCAATAGCTTTTTTATGGGTCTCTTTTTCCAGGGCGGCCAGTTCTTCCTGGCTCTTTTTCAGGGTTTCGCTTACCTTATCCCGTTGTTTGGCCAGTTGTTTGATGGTTTTTTCCAGCTTTTCCAGGTTCTTTGCCCGGCCGATCCGTTTGCCTTCAAACAGCCCTACCGAGCCGCCTGAAATGCTGAATTTGCGTTTGGTGACCTTGCCCGATTTGGTGATAAAGATGGCGTCTGGGTCTTGCGGGATGCGGTTTTCATCACCATCTACGAGGTAAACGCGGTCGAGGATGTAGGCAATCAGGTGGCGGTATTTTTCTTCGTACTCCATAATACCGGAGGCAGGGGAGGCGTGCTCGAACAGTTTTACCGGGGCGGGTTTAAAGTTATCGAAGGCCGCGAGCACAAAGAAATTGGCCTTGCCCTTGGCGGCATCGCTGAGCAGGTTAATGGCCTTGTAGGCATCGGCTTCGGTATTGACCACATAATAGTTAAGCAACGGCTCCAGATAATTTTCAATGGCTACCCGGTAGTCATCGCTACAGGTAATCAGGTCGGACAACAGGGGGGCCTTTTTGTTCCAGTTTTGTTTCTTTAAAAAGCGGATAGCCTCCGGGAAGCCCTCCAGGTTGTCCACCAGCGATTTGGTGAGGTTATACTCGTTGGTACGGGCGTCAAGCTTGCGGTTGATGTCGTTAAGTTCGTCCTTCACAATCTCGATCGTAGCCTGGGTGTCGTGGATTTGCTGGTTGAGTTTTTGCTCGTAGGCTTCCTCTTTGTCGAGGGCGGCCTTTTTGGCTTTGATTTGTTGGTCTAAGGTGGCCAGTTTCTTTTCAAACTCTACCACGCTGGCGCTTTGTTCGGAGCTTTCGGAGGCGGTTTTTTCCAGTTGCTGTTTGAGGGCGCCAATTTGAATTTCATTGATTTCCAGGGTTTTTTTAATCTGGAAAACCTCTTCGTTAAGGGAGGCGTGGAGGCTGGTAAGGGCCTCGTGCTCCTGCCGCACCCCGGTAAGTTTGGCCTCTTGTTCCTGTTTGGCATCCTGCAGGGTAAGCAATTTATCTTTGCTTTCCGCCAGTTGCTGGCGGGCGATCTCCAATTCCTGGTTAAGGCCCTGCAAACTAAAAGCCGCCCGCTCATTGCTCTTTTTGTCTTGTGCCAGTTGTTCCTGCAACGATTCGCCCTTGTCGGTTAAAAACCGCAGGCGCTCATTTTTTATTTTTTTATCGCTTTCGTATTGCCTGATCTCGTTTACGTGAGTGTTAAGGTTTTTCTGGATGGTAGCCAGGGCCTTCTCTTTATCTACCAGCCTTTTCTTTAACTGCGCAATTTCCGCCTCCTTTTGCGCTACCTGTTTGTTCAGCGCTATTTTTTTGTCATTTTCGGCCTCAATCTGGCGGGTCAGGTTATTAAACACCTCGCGGTGTTCACTTACGGTTTTGCGGGCCAGGCCAATGCTGGTGGCTTTGTATTCGTCTTTTAGCTTATAGTAACGTTCTGCCTGCCGGGCCTGCTTTTCCAGCGATTTAAGGTTTTTTTCAATTTCAAACAGCAGGTCTTCTACCCGGTCGAGGTCATCATCGGTACCTTGCAGCTTACGCAGGGTTTCTTTTTTGCGTTTTTTAAATTTGGAGATACCGGCCGCTTCCTCAAACAAGCCCCTGCGCGAGTTGTCTTTGTCGGCCAGCAGGTCGTCCACCATCTTCAGTTCAATAATGGCGTAGCTGTTAGAGGCAATGCCGGTGTCGAGAAACAGGTTGGTGATGTCTTTCAGGCGGCAGGGTACCCCGTTGAGTTCGTACTCGCTTTCCCCACTGCGGTAGTACCTGCGGGCAATGGTTACCGTAGAATATTCGGTGGGCAGGATGTTTTTGGTGTTGTTGAAGGTGAGCGATACTTCTGCCATTTGCGTGGGTTTACGCTTTTTGGTGCCGTTGAAAATGATGTTCTCCAGTTTTTCGGAGCGCAGCATTTTGGTTTTCTGCTCGCCCAGTACCCAGCGGATAGCATCGACTACGTTTGATTTGCCGCAACCGTTGGGGCCAACTATGCCAGTGATGCCTTTATCAAAATTGATTACGGCCTTGTCGCCAAAGCTTTTAAAACCCTTAATTTCCAGCCGGGAAAGTTCCATTTAAATGTTATGCGGACAATAAATTATGAAAGTCAGCAAATTTATAATTTATCGCTGAACTATTGCCGGCATAGGCCATAAAAAAGTTTGCCGGGGCATCAAGGTGTAAACCGGTTACAAAGAAACCGGCCGGCCAGTTGCAACTGGCAAAAAATATGTACATTTGGGTTATGGATGACAATGGGGGTAATATAGCCTATTATATAGTTCTGGGGATTATCTATTTGTTGAGCCGCGTTTTCGGCAAAAAGAAAAAGAAGCCGGTAAGCACAGAAACCGTTGCCCGGCCGCAGCCTCGCCAGCAAGGGCCACAGCCCACAACGGTAGAACCGCCTACGGCCGCCAAAGAGGAACCCCAGTTAAGTTTTGAAGACATTTTACGTGAGCTCACCGGGGCCAACCAACCCAAACCGGTAACCGTACCCGACCCGGAGCCGGTAGCCCCCCCCGAAACTTTTACGGCCCCCGGGTCTTATCAGGTAGATGAAATGGACAAAATAGCCGGTGAGTTGGAGGTGCCGGAGCCGATTGCGGCCAAGCCGATGATTGAGGTAGAGCGCGACCGGGAAAAGTACCGTAAGCTGAAGTTGGTACGCGATGACGATTACCGTATAGAGGAGGAAGAAGGGCTTGATTTTCTGGACGTACTCAACCAGGAAGACGGCCCGGCCAAAGCCGTGGTAATGGCGGAAATATTTAACCGCAAGTACTGAGTTTTTACGAAGGCACCTTGCCCGGTTAGGCGCAAGTCCTTGTCGCAGAGAACTTATGCTTGCTAACTTTATTATGTTTGTGCCTGGGTTACCATGATAAAAAAGAGCTTGCCGAAACGTGAAACCATCCGGAAATTTAACCCGGAAAAATTCGCATGAATTTTTCGCCCGCAGGGCTGGTGTCCCCGAGAGCCTACGGGGCATCAGGGGTAACCTCCGCTGAACCGGAGCCTGAGGACCCGATGTGATTACCTGGCAAACACGTGTTTGATGGATTGAATTACCTCCTTATTCGCGACTTTCGTAAATAATCCAGGCTAAGAGGCAGTGCCAGCCTTCCCCTTTTCCCGTTGTTTATTACCCTGCCAGGCAAGATCACGGGGTAAAATTCTGATAGCCCCTGCGATATGGGCAAACAGCCGTTAAAGCTAATTTTTTATACGTTATTATTAACGGCATTTGGAAAAATTAATATTCTTGAATAAATTTAATTTTTCCTTGTGACTGAGGGTGCCTGTGGCGTGGTGAATTTTTACATTATACTATTTAAAGATGTTGCCAGGGCTCCCAGTGCTGCATGTATTTTTGTTTGCTGATAATCACGGCTTTGGGGATGCCGCGCGGGTCAACAATAGGGCTGAAGCCGTAATCGTAACACAAGTAATACAGTGCACCCTTTGGGGCCTGGTACAGGGAGGAAAAGAGGCTGAAATCGTACCCCATGGCTTCCATAACCTCTTTGCGTACCGTGGATTTGCCTACGGGGGAGAGAGTTTTAAGTATTTTACGGTTTTTGCGCAAGGCGCTGTTAATCTGTTGAATATATTCTTCGTTCCTGCGTTTAATCTTATTATTATACGTATTGCGACAGTAGGTATCGCAGAATTTTTTGTCGAGGCGCCCCTGCAAGGGTTTGCCACATTCTTTACAGATAAACCTTTTTGTTGATGAACCCAATTTTTAAACCTTTAGACCTTCAAATTTTATCGGATTAAACCCTTTTATTCATTTTTATAAGTACTTACATTCGAATCTACATACTTATTAATATTGATCAAAACTTTTTTATCGATTATTTAGGGCCATCATCAAATTAGTTGGCCGATGCATGTAAGTCGCAGTATAACGATTGAGCCGAAAGTACACCGGGGCGCCAAACGGTGGCTGGTAAAGTTTTGGTATGACGCCCATCTGGTAAGCCGGGTACGCACCTTGGGGGCGCGTTACAGCGCTACCCACAGTGGCTGGTATGTTCATTACACGCCCCATAACCTGGAGCGGTTGAAGTTGATGTTTAAAGACTACCATTTGCTTATTGTGGACGAAGAACGGGAAGAGCCACAAACGCGGCAAAAGCCACCAAGGCCTGGTGCTGCCAGGCGGCAGGCCATGGGGGCCATGGTATATTGTAAGAACCTTGACAAACGAAAGGAGGCAGAAATAACCCAGTATCTGCAGTATATGCGCGGCCAGCGTTATAGCCGCAATACCATTGCCGCCTATGCAGCTTTTGTGCGCTCGTTACTTGGCTTTTACAAGGAGAAGGAAACCGCCTACATTACGCTGCATGATATTCATAAATATAATTATGAGGTGATCATCAGGAATGGTTACTCGGTCAGTTACCAGCGCCAATTTATCGGGGCCATAAAGTTATTCTTTGATTATGTAGCCCATTGTTCGTTTAACACCGATGAACTTGAGCGGCCACGCAAGGAGTTTAAGTTGCCCACAGTACTGAGTAAAGAAGAGGTGCGGAACCTGATTGTGAGTACGCGTAACCTGAAGCATAAGGCGGTGATCAGTACCTTGTACGCGGCCGGCTTACGGGTAAGCGAGCTGCTGAACCTGCGTGTTGGCCATATCGATGCCGACCGGATGCTGATAGCGGTGCGCATGGGCAAGGGCAGAAAGGACAGGTATGTAAAAATGGCCAAAACCAATTTATTGGTGTTACAGCAGTATTTAAACAAATACAGGCCACAGTATTATGTTTTTGAAGGGCCGGGAGGTAGCCGGTACAGCAGCAGCAGTGTGCGGAATATTATCCGCAGGGCAGCGGAGCGGGCCAGGATACAGAAACATGTTACCCCGCATACATTGCGCCATTCGTACGCCACCCACTTATTGGAGTTGGGGGTTGATTTGCGTTACGTGCAGTCGTTATTGGGTCACAAAAAGCCGGAAACCACGATGATATATACCCATATCAGCAGCGACAAGGTTAGCAATTTGGTTAATCCATTGGACGAACTCTTTAAGGAAGAGTTGATGGGGTTAGCGGCCAAGCGCAATGATTTTGCAGAAAAAACTGCGCTTATCCCCCAAAATGACTGGGGGATTTGGTAATTTCGGGTACAGATATAACGAGTTGTGGT
>Ga0256839_1001292_pt1 | contig 30645 bp, 31 predicted proteins | sample 354166metaG_FD_185968 | JGI IMG/M metagenome (GOLD analysis project Ga0256839, IMG submission 185968) | Hydrothermal vent microbial communities from Mid Atlantic Ridge, Atlantic Ocean - 354-166 | ecosystem: Environmental > Aquatic > Marine > Hydrothermal vents | place: Atlantic Ocean: Mid... | reverse complement strand
GCCCAGAAAATTAAGGTCTATTATACTATTTCTGGGTGTTTTGTTCCTTGCTTTTTTATAGATAATTCTTTATTAATCATTTGGATAGGTTGTTTTTCAGGGGTGACTAATTAACGTCAGCCAGCTTCTGTTCCTTTAATTGATTCGCCTCGCTTAATAATTTGACCTGGCTTGCAGACATGCCTATACTGTTTACGGTCAAAAAGACCTCACTACATTCATAATAGTTGATTTGCATTCAGTATGTTACAGAATGTCAAAAGTGCATTTTTCAGCGTAAACAGTATACAACATTAGAACCCGCACTGACTGAAAAAATAATCAACACATTGATAATGTAGTAAACAGGTTTTTGCCATATTGGTGCCTTTAACTCAGCCAAAACCATCAGACCAAGCAACAGACACATCACAATTGCAGTATATTTGGGTGGAAAATCAAAATTAACCCATAACGAATTTGCAATCATCATGGTAATACCTCCTGCAATTCCTGGAGTCAACATGGAGTTAGGGTTTAAGAAATCTTTTATTTCAGACATTTGACACCTCAGAATCATAGTGATCATTACATTAGGTTGATTTCAAATTTAACAAAAATAGATAACAAAGTAAGTGATGAATTCACATCTAAATCCGATAAATTCAATTGAAGGGTGTTCTCGATGAATTTTTATGGTTTAATTCCAGTCCAGCTTCCTGTCAAAAAGATTTGCTGAAAACTATAAAAACCAGTGTGGAGGGGATATGAGATTCATCAAACAATCAAGAAAACTACTTTTTACCTGTGTATCAACCTGGCTGATGTTTTTTTGCCCTGTTCAGGCAAATTCTGAAATCAATGGTCATCAACTTTATATGGATAACTGCGCAAGCTGTCACGGAGCTGATCACGGTGGCTACCTTGCCCCGCCACTGAATTCCACAACATTGAAAGGCCGCAGCCCTACTGTTTTGCGAAGCACCATCATGACGGGCAGTTTTGGAACATTGATGCCGCCATTTTTTGGCCGATTGTCCGATGATGACATTCGAGGTTTGGTTAAACATCTACAGGAAACGCCCAAACAACCTAACCCTGACTGGACGTTAGCTGATATGCAAGCTTCGCTGAAAGTCTATATCAAAGATGAAAGCAAACTACCCGCTAAACCTGTTTATAAGATTGACAATGTTGATGATTTGATTGGCGTAGCTGCGCGTGGCAAATATGGTCGTGGTACAGGTTCAAGAGCAATTTTTATCAACAGCAAAACGCATAAAAAAGTCGGAGAAGTACCCACAGTTACCGCAGCTCATATCATAGATTTTAACCCGGCTAAACCACGCTGGGCCTATGTCAAAACTGATACTGCAGAAATTTATAAAGTCGATTTATATTCCATGCAAGCGGTTCGCAGTATCAAAACTGGATTTAATGGCCCTGGAATGGGTGTATCGCGTGATGGTAAATATATTATGGCGGGTTCTTTTGTACCCCATGTTGCTGTCATACTGGATGCTGAAACCTTGGAACCCTTAAAAACTTTTAAACTGGAAGGCATCGACCCTGATGGCAAAATGGTTACTTCTGATTCCGGCATGGTCATTGGCACACCCTTCGCCGATATTTTTGCCATTGCCCTGGAAAATGCCGGTCAGGTGTGGATTATTGATCTGAAAGAAGATTTTCCCGTCACAAAAATCAAAAATGTAGGGCGTCATTTACATGATGCCTTTTTGACTCACAAAGGCCGCAAATTGATGGTTGCTTCTTATGATGACAGCATTGTCGCTGCGATCGACCTGAAAGACCGTAAAATCATAAAAAAACTGGAAGCTGGCTGTGTTCCTCATGTCGGTGGCGGATCAGCCGTAAAGGTTGACGGGCGAACACTGGGTTTCGGTACTAATTTTGGTACGTGTGACAAAACTGTAGTCAGTGTTTGGGATCTGGATAAAATGGAACTGGTCAAGCAAGTGCCTGTTTCCGGCGGTACAGAATCGCCAGCGGCTCATGCCAATGCGCCTTATGTCGCCGTGGATATTATCACTAAAGACAAACGTGCACGAACCATTCAGCTGATTGACAAGAAATCACTTGAAGTTGTTAAAACCCTGGACGTTGGTGGCCATGCTTATTTTCCTGAATACAGTGCTGATGGCAAGTTTCTTTATGTGAGTGCTGGTTACAGTGGCGATGAAGTCGTCGTTTACGATTCCAATTCATTAAAAAAAGTCGCGTCCATCAGTATGGAAAGCCCTGCCGGTATTTTTTCACGTGGCCGGGTAAAATACATGACCCGCGGCTTGTCGCCTGATGAAATGGAGTAAAACGATGCTTAAAGTCTCTACTTCTACTGTGTTTTTTTTGTTTTTGGGATTTTCCGGCACCAGCCATGCAGCCAGCCCTTATGCAGGCAAAAGTCTGGCCGCCAAGGTTTGTTCTCAGTGTCATGGCATCCGTCAACCCAGTGCTGATGCACCTTTTCCACCTTTGGCAGGACGTGATGCAGGTTATTTAAAGCAAGCATTAACACAATATCGGGACAAAACACGCAGATCTGAGGTTATGAATCGAATCGCAAGCTCTCTGTCCGATAAGGATATTGCCAATCTTGCCTCTTACTACAGTAAAATCAAGCCTTGATTCAATGTGGAAAGCAGGATTGTTACTGACTTTTAGTTTTGCCGTGGCCGCAGAAACCGAAAACCTTACACCAGAACGGCAACAAGTTTTGCTCACTATGCTGAAAAATGATTGTGGTGCATGCCATGGGCTGACATTAAAAGGTGGCTTGGGGCCACCTTTATTATCTAAGGCACTAACTGACAAATCAGACAAAATGCTTGTGAATACTATTTTACAAGGCAGAGATGGAACGGCGATGCCTTCGTGGAAAAAACTTATCAGCAAGCAAGAAGCATTCTGGCTGATTCATCACCTGAAAAACTCAAAATGACCAAACCTGTTTATCTTTTGTTTTTTCTGTCTTTGCTACTGCCTGTTTTTTGCACGGCAGAATTAAGAGGTACAGGCGATCTCGGGCTGGTTATCGAGCGGGAAACCGGCTCTGCTTTAGTTATCAACACCACCGATCACTCTGTGCTAAATCGAATTGAAGGTTTGGGCGATGTCTCTCATGCTTCAGTGGTTTTCTCCAGAGACCAACGCTACGCTTTTGTTTTCGGCCGCGATGGTGGGTTAAGCAAAATCGATCTGTTGTTAGGAAAAATTGAAAAACGAATTATTCAGGCAGGAAACAGTATCGGTGGCGCTATTTCCCAAAATGGAAAATTAATAGCGGTTTCCAATTATACGCCCGGAGGTGTGAAAATATTCTCCAGTGAAACCCTGGAACCATTGTCCGAAATACCTGCAATTGATAAAAACAATCAACGTTCAAAAGTCATCGGTCTGGTTGATGCGCCCGGGCAACTATTTATATGTAGCCTTTTTGAGGCTGGTGAAATCTGGAACATCGATGCAAAAAATCCCAAGCAACCCAAAATCAAAAAATTTACTGGAATCGGAAAACAACCCTATGATGCCTTATTAACCCCTAATGGTCGTTACTATCTGGCCGGGTTATTTGGAGAGCCGGGACTGGCATTGCTTGATTTATGGAATATTAAAGCCGGTATTAAGCGAATTTTAGGTGATTATGGAAAACACGAAGCAAAATTGCCAGTGTATAAAATGCCCCATCTTGAAGGCTGGGCAATCGCCGGAAATCTTATGTTCATTCCGGCGGTTGGTCAGCATGAAGTATTAGTGGTCGACACTGATGGTTGGCAATTACTCAAACGCATTCCAGTGGCAGGACAGCCGGTTTTTGTTATGGCACGACCAGATGGGCGGCAAATCTGGGTCAATTTTGCCCTGCCTGATAATCATTTATTGCAGGTAATTGATGTTAAGGACATGGCACTTAAAAAAACGTTGTCGCCGGGAAAAGCAGTATTACACATGGAATTTACACCACGTGGCGAAAATGTTTGGGTATCTGTACGAGACGAGAACAAAGTCCTTATCTATAACACCGAAAATTTTACAGTTGAAAAAACCTTAAATGCTAAAAAACCCAGTGGGATTTTCTTCACTGCACGAGCAAATCAATTAGGATTGTAACTATTGTGCTGAATCCATTACAAAAACAATTACTGAATGATTTCCAACAGGATTTTCCTCTGTCCCCTACCCCTTATTCAGATATTGCAAAATCAATAGGAGCCAGCGAGCAAGAAGTTTTGGATGCTCTACAGGAATTGAAAAAGCTTGATTATATAAGCCGTATTGGTCCCATTGTTCCCCCGAACAAACTGGGCTGCAGTATGTTGTTAGCGATGTCGGTTCCTGAGGAACAATTGCAATCAGTCGCCCAAATTATTAATCAATTTCAGGAAGTAAATCATAATTACCAAAGAGAAAACCGCTTTAATCTCTGGTTTGTACTGATTGCCCAAAATTCTAGCCATCTTGAAGCGGTCATTGCTGAAATAGAATCAGAAACAGGATTCAAAACCATGCGCCTGCCGCTATTGGCCGATTTTTTTATTAACCTCGGATTTGAACTGGATTGGGATGATTGATAGTAAAGATTTACAATTGATTAAAATTATTCAGCATGGCTTACCAATCACATCCAGACCTTTCAATGAAATAGGCAATCAGATTGGCATGAACGAGTCAGAAGTAATTGAGCGCCTAACCTGCTTAAAAAATACAGGCTTGATTAAACGTTTTGGGGTTATTGTCCGTCATCAACGCTTGGGCTACACCGCAAATGCAATGGTAGTTTTCAATATACCTGATCAATCAGTGGTGAAAGTAGGCGAAATGATAAGCCAGGCTAAATATGTCAATTTGTGTTACCAACGCCCACGGCAGGGAACAAATTGGCCTTATAATTTGTATTGCATGATTCATGGAAAAAACCGCTCCAAGGTATTACAACAACTGGACCAGTTAATTGACACCTGCAAACTATCCCAATTTGAGCGGGAAATTCTGTTCAGTCGACATTGCTTTAAACAGCGTGGCGCTTTTTATTGTACCCCCACGGCTTCTTCTGATCTTGCCTTTTCTGTTGCTCATGGATGAAATCGACAAAACCATTATCAATGAATTGCAAAATGGTTTTCCTGTTTGTGAATCCCCTTACCAGAGCGCTGCTGAACAACTTGGAATATCCGAAAACGAATTAATCGACCGCTTGCAAAAATTGTTAGATGATGGGATTTTATCCCGTTTTGGCCCTATGTATCATGCCGAAGTCATGGGAGGAGCCTTAACTCTAGCAGCCATTAAAGTGCCAGAGAAAAAATTTGATGAAATCGCAGATATTGTCAATAGCTTTCCAGAAGTGGCTCATAATTATCAGCGTACTCACGACCTGAATATGTGGTTTGTCATTGCGACTGACACACCAATAGCTATTCAAAATGTCATTCAGTCGATTGAAAAACAAACCGGACTTCATGTTTATAATATGCCTAAAAACAAGGAATATTTTGTTCAGTTGAAACTCGAAGCCTGATTAAGATGGATATGATTGACCGGAAAATTATCCAACAAACCCAAGCTGGTCTACCTTTATCGCCACACCCCTATCATGAAATTGCAAAAACATTAAATATTAAGGTAGAACTTGTCATGCAGCGGATACTTGCCATGCAGAGAAACGGTATTATCCGCCGAATTGCAGCGGTTCCTAATCATTACCGCCTGGGTTATAAATATAATGGCATGACAGTTTGGGATATTGACGATCAATACATTGACGAAATGGGAGCACAAATTGGACAGCTCGATTTTGTCAGTCACTGTTATCATCGACCCAGACATTTACCAGACTGGCCTTTTAATCTGTTCGCCATGGCTCATAGTAAAACTGAACAAGGCATCAAAACACAAATTGATGAAATTTCCAGCATATTAGGTTCCTACAGTCGCGGTCATGATGTGCTTTACAGCACCCGCATCTTAAAAAAAACCGGCCTTAGAATAACCAGACCATAAAATGTTTCGACTCAGCCAATACATGCGGGAAATACTACATCCCACACCCATAAGGCCAGCAAGAAAACCATCTGGCCCTGTGGTTATATGGAACCTGATTCGCCGCTGCAACCTAACTTGTAAACATTGCTATACGACCTCTGCCGACATTGATTTTCCTGGTGAACTGACAACTGCAGAAATTTTTTCTGTCATGGATGATTTAAAAACATTCAAGGTTCCTGTGTTGATTTTGTCAGGAGGCGAGCCATTATTACATCCAGATATTTTTGCTATTTCCAAACGCGCCAAGGACATGGGGTTCTACGTTGCTTTATCCAGCAATGGTACGTTAATCAATAAACAAAACATCAAAGAAATTGCTGAAATTGATTACCAATACATTGGTATCAGCCTGGACGGCATGGAACAAACTCATGACCTATTCCGTAAAAAACAAGGCTCATTTGCTGAATCAGTAAAAGGCATCAAATTATGTCGTGATCATAACATCAAAGCTGGAATCCGGTTTACTCTGACCCAAGATAATGTTGACGATTTTCCTGCCATGTTAAAACTGATGGATGAGCAAGATATCGACAAGTTTTATTTATCGCATCTGAATTATGGTGGCAGAGGCAATAAAAACCGCAAGGATGACGCAGCCTTTCAAATGACCAGAAACGTCATGAAGCAATTGTTTGAAGCTTGTCTCAAATGGGAAAAGCAAGGTGTTGAGCGAGAAATTGTGACGGGCAATAACGATGCCGATGCTGTTTATTTTTTACATTGGGTAAGAAAAAACTTTCCACACCAAGCTCGCCATATCCAAACAAAACTGGAACAATGGGGCGGTAATGCATCTGGTGTTAATGTTGCCAATATCGATAATCTCGGAAATGTGCATCCTGATACTTTTTGGTGGCATTATCATCTGGGTAATGTCAAAGAACGGCCATTTTCAGAAATCTGGCAAGATATTTCAGATCCATTAATGACTGGACTCAAGCAAAGTCCACGGCCTTTAAAAGGTCGCTGCCAAACCTGCGCCCATCAAAAAATATGCAACGGCAATACCCGTGTCAGAGCACAACAAGTTTATGACGATGCCTGGGCTGAAGATCCGGGGTGTTATTTAACTCCGGAGGAAATCAAGCATAATTGTCGTGATACTTAACACGGTGGCTTCAATGGTCAGCAAAATTGAAAGCCTTTCTAAGAGTAAAAGCGGTTATTCAGTGTTGCTTTTGACGCACTGTCTCACGTCAATTGAGCAACTCGTAGGGGAAGGCTTCATCCTGATCTTTAATCGTCATTAGGGTAGAATACATCCAGTAGCCTTTGAAAATACTCACCTCATGCTTGAAATTATTCAAATTCCGGTATTAAATGATAATTACATCTATTTGATTAACGATCCAGTTTCTGGTGTGACGGCAGTTGTTGACCCAGCCCTTGCTGGACCTGTTCTGGATAGGCTTGCAGAAAACAGCTGGCCATTAACATACATATTCAATACCCATCATCACTGGGACCATGTTGGAGGCAATCTTGAGTTAAAGCAAAAAGTTGGCTGCCAGATTGTTGCTTCGAAAAATGATCAACACCGTATTCCCGGAATCGATCTCCTGGTTCAGGAAAATGACAGGATCATGCTGGGCAGTCATCCTGTCGTTATTTTTGAAACACCCGGGCATACCATCGGTCACATTGTTTATTACTTTCCGGAAGATAGTCTACTATTTTGCGGTGATACTTTGTTTGTCATGGGGTGTGGACGTTTATTTGAAGGGACGCCAGAACAAATGTGGCATTCCTTGAATAAACTAAAAAAACTGCCGGATTCGACAAAGATATATTGCACACACGAATATACACAGACCAATGCCCGATTCGCATTAACTATTGAACCAGAAAATGAAGCATTGATTGCTAAAGCAAAAATGGTAGATCAACTACGCGCCCAAGACAAGCCGACTGTTCCTTCTACAATTGCCGAAGAATTGGCAACCAATCCCTTTTTAAGGGTTGATAATCCTAATTTGCAATCAACGCTAAATATGCAAGGCGCACCAGCGGTCGAAATATTTGCAGAAATTCGAAAGCGCAAAGATAATTTTTAAATGGTTATTTTAGGTTATGGTGAGGACCGAAAACAGCTGCTATGGTTAATTCATTTTTCGCTAACGGTTTGATTATTTTGAGCGCATCCCAGATCATTCCCATTGCTTTTGGAAAATTACTGACACTTTCCTTTATCAGACTTTTCGCCCCAAACAAGGCTACCGCAACAAAGTGCTTAATCAAGATTTTTTGATCTTTATTGAGTCCTGCCAAAATTGAAATCGGCTCAAAAGCATAATTCCCACCTTGTTTAATATATTGAAAAACTGCATTTTTCAATAAATCATTGGACATTACACCATACAAGGCATTCGCCAGAATATTCACATTGGCATTCGCATGACGCCGATCTTTATAATACATTCTGACTTTTTTATGGATCAATTCAGTATCCGAAAAATCTGACATACTCAGCAAATGGGAACCCAGAATTTTCACATCGGAAAAAATCGCTGTAATTCCACCACCTGTTAAAGGATGGCGCATATTTAATGCGTCGCCCAACAACACCGCGCCTTCTTTCAGTACCGGTCTGGCAGCCATATAATGATTGGGCATGACTTTGAAATTTTCCTCACCAACTGCTTCGGCAAAATGTGCTTTCATGCAATCCGGAATATAAGGCTCAACATTATTTTTTAAATGCTCCTTTATTGCCGGGCGTTTTGGTGCTTTATCGCCAGGAAAATCAATTAACAACCTGACTTCAGTGCTTGAAATGGGGTAACAAAGAAATGGAGTCGGTCCAGACAAAAATACATGCCCGTGATTTGGATAAGGTAAAGGGCAGTTTTTCAAAACAAGTCCAATAAAAAACGAAGTAACCCGCTTTTCATTTTTACTCAATTTCTTGCGAAAATGTGAGAAAAAACCATCACTGGTAATCGTTAACTTGGCTTTAATTTCATTGATTTCGCCAGTTGCTTTGTCCTTGAATTTTACCCCCTGAATCACTCCATTTTGGTTTTCAATCAAACCTGTTGCAATCCCTTCAAGCTTGGTCACTGATGGGTTCTTTAAAGCACTTGCCCTAAGCTGTTGAAGAAATCGCCCATTATGCAAGCCGACACCATGAAAATGTGTCCTGTGATCTTTATTATAAGGGATGCTGAATTGCTCCTGGTCTTGAAGTAAAGCATAGCCATGAATGTCCTGACCATCAAAGCCATTCAGCAAATGGCCTAAACCCATTTCTGACAAGGTTTCAACAGCGCCAGGTTGCAGTAGCTCTCCGACAATCCTGTTCTTCTCGGAAAATCCTCTATCTATCAAGGCTATTTTAATGCCTTTGGGCGCAAGATAAGCGGCAATCGTTGCTCCAGCCATACCAGCACCTATTACACAGATATCAAATTGTTCGTTCATAATTTTGCTCAACTCTTTGCTATTCAACCTTCATGAGGACTTAAAGTCCAAACTTTTCCGCCATTTACAATGCAATCTTTACAAAGCAATTGATTAAAAGGCCAAATTCTAACATATAAATGATTTGTAATACCGATTCAATGCCCAAATAGGGAAGATATTTCTATAAGCACTATAGGTAATCATGCAATTGTAATTAAACACCCCAGAAATATTTTCTTGCGGCCAATCACCAATTTGGGTTTGTCTGTCCAATAATAATTGGAGACCACGTTCGATCACTGCTCTGTGCTCATAATCACTTGCCATCAACGCCAAAAGTGCCCAAGCTGTATTGACTACCTGAGATTTTTCCGCTTCGGTGTAAATCATATCTGCACAGGATAGATACGTTTCCCCCCAGCCACCATCTGATTTTTGTTTCGAAATTAAAAATCCGCAAGCCCTGTCAATGTGCTGTTTCAGAATATCAGAATCATAGATTTCCTTGTTTCTGGCCTTGCTTAATACTTCTACGGCAAACCAGGTTGCATAAGTAAAACAGACTCCCCAGCCTCCATACCATGAACCATCTGCTTTTTGTTGTTTGATTACAAATTTAATGCCTTGGTTAATGGCAGATTTAATTTGTTGGCTTTTATAATCCGGGAAATCCTGCTGGAATTCGATCAAGCTCAAAATGCAGGCCGAACTGCACTCAGTCCAGGAATAATCAATCATGATATCAGCAAAAATTTCCGAAGGATTGATTTTTTCCAACCATTTTGGAGCGCGGGATAATTCGTAAGTGGCCCAACCGCCATCCTGGTTCTGATAAGAAAGTATTACATCAACGGCAAGCTTGATTCTGTCTTCAGATATTTTAGCTTCCACCAACCCCGAATGATGGCAAGCCAACGTCGTACTCAGCCCTTCAGCTGTACAATCAGCTACTGGCCATCCTTGCTCTGCTGTGGAAAACGGCCAACTCCCGATCATTGGATGCCTGAAATATTGCTCATGCGTTTCATGTTGTTTTAGAATTTGGGACCTATCAATAAACTGATACGCTCTATTAATTGTCGACTCAAATAGCTGACCAATATCGCTCTCAAGAATCGCCCGGGTTGTAAAAGCAGTATCCCAAAGTTGGGAGCCATTATAGCCTGACATTTTCATACCATCTTCAGCAACCCATAGATAATCATACCAACGTTTTACATGTTGTTGAAATTGTTTGGACTGCTGTCCATGCGCATGCCAAACACATATAGAATTGATCGCCTGGCTGACCGGACCAATATCCAAATATTCGGTTTGTAAATCTTCAGCATGAATATAATTCAAAATAAACTGCAAAGCTTTTTTTCTTAACCCATGGAAATGAATTTTTTCATAGCCGTTAGTAAAAAAATTCATCCATTTCAACACCGGTGACTGAACAGTGTAAATATCCTTGTCACAAACCATATTGCGCTGTTTGGGCCAATCAATGTCAGCAAAATCGCCACAATAAATTTCTTTGCGTAAAGATAAAATCAAGTCATTTTCAGGTGCCTTAACCCGGTGCGCATAACAGTAGGCCATTGGTAAGTAAACCATCCTTGCATGACACCAATAACGCGAAGGATGCATCGGCAGCCATTTTGGCAACAACCACATTTCCGGAAACAGACTGTTAAATCCCGACCAGTCGTACAAATTCATAACGGCTAGATAAAACTTGCCCCATGAGGGAATGCCTACTGCCCCGCCGTTTTCCATGACCCAGTTTCTAGCTTTTATCAATAGCGGATCGCCAGATTCTACTCCCAATATTCTTAACGAAACATATTGCATCACGGTTCCAAACATGGTGGAATCGCCTTCAATATGCATCCCCCACCCACCGTCAGGATTCTGATGATTCTTAATATAAATTTTCATCAAAGCCTGGTGAGGTTCCGGAAAATCAGTGCCGGTAATATATGATGCAATCAGTAAACCAGGCAGAAGAAACATTGGACCACCGTAATCGCCAGGCCAATGACCTTCTTCACTCTGTAAGCTAGAAAAATAATTGACCCCATTGATTAAAGACTCAACAATGTTTTGATCTTCAATCTTTGGCTGGTTGGGTCTGGCGCCAGAAAACGGTTCATACTTCTCCCTGAGCCACTGATTTCTAAAAACCAAATCGGCAGAATTAGGGTTATTTTGACTATCGAACTCAAAATCCTCAGAAAACTGTCGTGCTTGGTTTTGAGAAATCTTTGAACTATTTTCCAAATGCCGATCTATATCATTTGATTCTGGCTTGTAAGCCCAAATTTGTCGGCCATTTTTAGTCAGCAACTGCCAGTCTTTCCAGCTCGGTTTTATTTCTAGCATACCCTGGTAGTCGTTTTGAATTTCTTCACTTGTCGTTTTTCTACAAACTGCAACATAATAACGTCATCATTTTACAACATTTTTTATTAAAACACCCGTATTTTGCATTTTAACAACACAAATTTAACATAAAAAAAACACCCGAAATCTTCTTTAAACGCATAATTTTACAATAATTAAGTTGATTTTTTAAAGATTGCCCCATATACTTAACAGCATGAATAAAATATTTTTTGTTGTTTTTTGCCTACTCTTTACAAATCTAAGTTTTGCAACCGCTATGGATACGGCGTTGCAAAATATTGAATCAAAATGGGAACTGGCTGAACACAATTACCCAGAAAATCAACGCAAACAAGAATTTATCAGCTTATTAAAACAAGCGCGGAATCTGGCTGCAAAATTTCCCAACAAGGCTGAGCCTTTAATTTTGCAAGCCTGCATCATTTTGACCCGCGCAAAAATTGAAAGCTCTTTTAATGCCTTGGCCTCGGCGCATAAAGCCAAGGATTTACTCGAGCAAGCCATTGCAATTAACCCTAAAGCGGACAGAGGATCAGCTTTCGTTACTCTAGGCGTGCTTTATTACAAAGTACCTGGCTGGCCAATAGCTTTTGGAGACAATAGCAAAGCAGAAGCCATGCTAAAAAAAGCATTGTCGATAAATCCCAGAGGGATTGATAGCAATTATTACTATGCTGAATACTTACTTTCTCAGAACAAATCTGAACAAGCTGCTCGTTATTTAGCAAAAGCGGTAATGGCTCCGCTACACAAACCAAAGCTTTTCTCTAAAACCATTAAAGCAAAAGCTAAAAAGGCATTAAACGACATTTCCACGCTGCTTGCGTCTAACGGCAACGCAAATTCACTTTAAAAGTTCTTCAGATTATTGAGGCGTTACTTTAGAATAACGCCTCTTTCTCTTTGTTAAAAAACACACAAATGGCTCAAAATAGCCCAAATGCTCTTAAGATTGTTTTTATTGCCGATGTGATTGACGGCGAAAAATCGGGAGGAGTGATTTCAGCCAGACGGCTGACCGATTATTTAAAAAATCGTCACCATCTTAAAATCATAAGCACTGGTAAAGACGAGCCACAAAAAATATTACTTAAACAGTTTTATCTGCCGTTTGCAAAGAAACAAATGCTTGAAATGGGTTTTTTGTTTGCCTGGCCCAACAAAAAAATTCTAATCGACAACTTTAAGGGGGCTGATATTATCCACATCCAGTTTCCTTTTTTGCTGGGATATCAAGCATTAAAAATTGCCAAATCAATGAACAAACCCGTGGTGTTGGGTTTTCATGTTCAACCGGAAAACCTGATCTGGAATGTCGGCATTAAATCAGAATGGCTAACATCAAAGCTATATCGGTTTTTTGTTAAAAGCTTTTACAACAAAGGCGATACTGTTATTTCTCCCAGCCCAATGGGTAAAACCATGCTGGAAAAATATGGCATCACTGCACCTGTTAAAGTCATTTCCAATGGCTTGCCCACACAATTTCAACCCCAAAGTTTTTCACGTGACAGCAAATATATTGATAAATTCATTATCCTGATGGTCGGCAGGCTCGCCAAAGAAAAACGACATAGCCTGGTTATTGAGGCAATCAACCGATCAAAATACGCAGGCCAGATTCAATTAGTCGCCACCGGGAAAGGTCCGTTACTCGAAGAACTTGAAACACTGGGAAAACAATTACCCAACCCAGCTGTTTTTACCTATGTTAGCCAAGAACAATTACTCAAGTTTTTTAACACGGCCGACTTATTCCTTCATGCCTCGGAAATTGAACTGGAAGGCATGGCGGTGATGGAAGCCATTGGCTGCGGCTTACCAGCATTAATCGCTAATGCCGACCATAGCGCATCCACACAATTCGCGTTAAATGAAAAATTTCTGTTTAATTCTGGGGATGTTGATGACTTGGCTTTAAAAATCAATTACTGGTTTGAAAACCGCGATGAATTAACTGCTTCAAAACAACAATATTTGGAAAAAGCCAAACAATATTCTTTTGAAGGCTGCATGCAACAAACAGAAGATTTATACCGTCAAGTTATTAAGGAACACACATAAAATAACTTGAACAACTTGCTTGTCTTTTATTCGTCTTCTGCCATGTAAAATAGTAACATGACAGGTAGCTATGCGCCTATTTCTACGCCTTAAATACAAATAAAAAGCTGCGCCAGCTCAGCTGCCCAACTTTCCATACACGCTCCTAAAGACTCTATGCTTTCCCCATAAACTTCCCGGTACTGGTATTAATTTTAATTACCTCACCTTGATCAATGTATTCAGGAACCTGAACTTCCATTCCCGTTGTTAGCTTTGCCGGCTTGGTTCTTGCTGTTGCACTGGCACCTTTAATACCAGGAGCTGTTTCAATAATCTCCAAAGCGACTGACGAAGGCAACTCTAAAGCTGAAGGGGAATTATCAATCAGCAACATAATTAATCCCTCAAGCCCTTCAGTTAAATAACCCACCTGCCCTTCCAGATCCTCTGCATCCAAAGCATATTGTTCAAAATTTTCCATATTCATGAAATAGTAAGCGCCGTCATCCTGATATGAATATTGTACAGAAACACGCTCACAATCCGCTTCTTTCAGAAAATCGTCGCCTTTGAATGTCTCATCCAGTTTTTGTTTGGTTTTCAAATGGGCAAAACGGACTTTGTAAAGCGTTGATGCACCACGTGATGTTGGATTTCTGATTTCTATTTTTTTTACTGCATAAGGTTCGCCATTGATTTCAACAGCTACATTTAATTTTAATTCACTCGCTTTTGGCAAAACAATTCCTCGGGTTATTTTTTCTTGATATAAAAAACTTGCTTATCTGATTCCTTAAAAAAATGAACAATTTTATGTCCAGATTGATCTGAGTAAACACCAAAATCAAGATGCGCAGCCGGATCCGTTGCAATAACTTTAACGATATCGCCACTTTCCATTACCATTAACATTTTTTTTAATCTAAGCAACGGCAAAGGACAGTTAAGCCCACTGGCATCCACTTCAAAATCAAATTCGGTCATATCACTTAACTATTTTCTAATCTGTCTGATTGAACACTTATAATAGAGTATATCATTAACCATATTTTCCTAACATCACTGACAAACATGGAGTATTTTCCACTTTTTTTAAAATTAAAAAACCAGCCTTGTCTGGTTATTGGTGCCGGTACTATTGCGGCAAGAAAAATTGAGCTGCTGGCCCGGGCGCATGCAAAAATTTCAGTTATCGCAGAACATATTGGAGACGAGGTTGCCAATATGAAAACCACTCACCAATTAACGATCTCCAAAAAAACCTTTGAAGCAACTGACCTGCAATCATTCAGACTTATTATTGCTGCCACCAGCATTCAGTCAGTCAATGAAAAAATTGCAGCCGCGGCAAAACAACATAATATTCCTGTCAATGTTGTTGATAATCCTGAACTATGTAGCTTTATTTTTCCTGCCATCATAGATCGCTCGCCTGTCATTGCCGCCATCTCATCCGGCGGCGCTTCACCCGTCCTGGCTCGTCTGCTCAGAGCTAGAATAGAAAGCCTGATTCCTGCCTCTTATGGCCGCTTGGCGGGATTAGCTGAAAAATACCGCGACAAAGTCAAAGAATTTATTTCCAATCCGAGACAACGCCGAATTTTCTGGGAAAACGCCTTGCAAGGCCCCATTGCGGAAATGGTTTTTTCCGGAGAAACCGAGGAAGCCGAGCGGCAATTAATCAATACTTTACAAAACCACTCAAATAAAAAAAACCATTGCGGCGAAGTCTATTTGGTTGGCGCTGGCCCCGGAGATCCTGATTTACTGACTTTTAGGGCTTTACGATTAATGCAACAAGCAGATGTCGTTGTTTACGACCGACTGGTTTCATCCGAGGTTCTTGATTTGACCAGGCGAGATTCAGAAAAAATCTATGCCGGAAAAAAACGCAATGATCACGCCTTGCCCCAAGAATCCATTAATCAGTTATTAGTTCGCCTTGCTCAGGAAGGTAAGCGAGTCGTCCGTCTAAAAGGCGGGGATCCTTTTATTTTTGGACGAGGCGGCGAAGAAATTGAAACACTAATGTCGTTAGGTATCAATTTCCAGGTTGTTCCTGGCATCACTGCTGCCTCGGGCTGCGCAACCTATGCCGGCATCCCCCTTACCCACAGAGACCACGCCCAGTCCTGTACCTTTGTCACGGGGCATTTGAAAGATGGGAATATTAATTTAGATTGGCAACAACTGGCCAAACCCAACCAAACCATTGTTATCTATATGGGGTTAGTTGGTTTAGCCAGTATTTGCAAAGCACTTATTCAACACGGCTGCGATCCGGAATTGCCTGTTGCCTTAATTCAACAAGGTACAACAACTCAGCAGCGGGTAATAACAGGCACATTAACTTCTTTACCAGAACAAATTGCCAAGATAAAAATTGCCCCACCAACATTGATCATTGTCGGATCAGTGGTTACACTTCATAATAAACTTGCCTGGTTCAGAAAACCGCACACCGACTAAATTTTACAGCCTATGCCTTTTTTTAAAGCTTTGATTGCACTGTTTTGCTTTTTTCTATTATCTGCTTGTAACAATACCCCCAAACCAGAAAAAACTGTTAATTTAGCCCCCGAAGGACTTTTTTCAGCAGCTCTATCAAAACAATATGCACTTCTGGGCACTTCTAAAAGTCATGCTGAATTATGGCAATTAAAGCCCAAAAAACTTCTTCATACCTGGCAACATACTGATGAAAATAACGGAATTATTGCGCTAGATATTTCTGAAAATGAACAATTTGCCATTACTGCAGAGCGTGGCTCCATTGCTTGGTGGCGTATTTCTGACGGCAAACTGTTAACTATTTGGAGCCTGCCCGGCATCACTCATGTCAGTCTGAACGCGGCAGGAGACTTTGCCTTGATTGGCCTACAAGACAAGGCTATTTATTTTTCCCTGCAATACGGAAAAACCCTCTATGCCTTCCCCCACCAGGATGTCATCACAGCCACTGCATTATCTGCTAATGGTAAATATGCACTGACTGGATCAAAAGATGGTGAAGCAAAACTATGGGAGCTTTCGGCTGGTGAATTAACTCATTCGTGGAAAAACCCTACAAAACTATCGGTCGCCGCCTTGTCAGCAGATGGAAAATATGCATTGACCAATGCCGCGCTAGGCTTAACACAAATCTGGAACACCCAAAAAGGCAAAGTCTCCACACAGATCGGGCCAAAATTAATGACATTAACCGCTGCAAAATTTAGCAAAAATGGAAAATATTTAATTTCTGCCAGAACTGCTCAAAGAATTGACTTATGGCGCGTAACAACTGGAAAAAACGTAAAATACTGGCGACTTACCACAGGTGAAGAATGGCCCTCGGCAGCAACAATTCTCGCTTTATCATTCACCAGTAACGAAAAAAAATTCTACAGCGTAAGCTCAAAGGGAATTTTACAGAGATGGAGAAAATAGTATAAATAATTGATTTCATAAAAAAACCGCAAATCATATTTACCTGCCTCAATAACTTAACATATCTACTTGGCCAATCATTATCCTGCCATCACCATCCGAATTCAGTCATTATTAAGCTATTTCATCGATAATAGACTTAACGTTTGATGAAATAAAATCATAAAAGGTGTTGATAATTTTTGCGAAATTGCCTATCCTTTGACGGTTTGAATTTTTCATCCAACGAATAACAACGAAAACACTTTTTTCACAAAGAGAGGTCAACATGAAAAAATCATTTGGTGTAATCGCAGGAGCCGCATTATTGGCATTAAGCAGTCAGGCTTTCTCTGCTGGTAATGAAGTACCAGAAAAAATCTGGGTTGGCGGTAAAGTATATGATCGTGCGTTTGGTCGTGGTTGCGGCGCATGCCATGACATTTCTTCTAACCCAAACTTATTTATCAGCGTTAAAGAATTGTCTAAAGATGAATTTATTAATGTTTTAAAGAACGGCAGAAACGGTATGCCTAAAGCAGTTGACGCTATCATGGCTGTCGGTCCTGTCAAAAAGGCAGGCTATTCTGAAGATGAAGCCTTGGAAGCAGTCTATGACTACATTAAAGGCCGTGCAGATGGCAGCGTACCTGAAGGCAAACTGAAAAAAGCTAAATAAAAAACTCAGCTTTATTTATACTTCGCGCGGTCACGGCCGCGCGAAGTATACTCCACAAAAAACAAAAAAACCGCTTCAGCTCATGAAGCGGTTTTTTTGCTTAAATAAAAATTTTTATTTCTTGATATTTCGATTAGCAGGTAAACTCTTAGTTTTATCGTCCCCGGACGGCTCATGTTCTAACCGGTATCTTCCTTGATACCAAACTCCAGCTATTGCCGCAACAAGAAGTCCACATGAGGCAATACTGGCATAGAGTAGATTTTTTAATTGCGAAATCTCATCCATTAGCTGTTTATTCAGCTTCTTCTCAGTATTTGTATTATTAGTCGCTATCAATCGCCCAGCTCCAGTCTTGGAATAGGTTTTAAGAACAATGACATCATTCTTTAAATCATGAATAACCCCCATCCCGGTCGTTGACAAGTTACCCGACTTGATACTTTCCTCAAGTACTCGAAGTTTGCTTTCAATTGAACCGCTAATTAATCCAACCAATTGATTTTGAAGTAACTTTATTTCTTCAGATAACGCGGGGTTAAGATATTGCTTTTGAATTTCAGCAAGAGCTTGCCGCCTTTCAAAATCATTCAACATAGTTTGTTTTGGCAACAGAAAAAAACCGAACAATACCACAACAAGCGCAAGGGAAATCACCATATAAACAAGAACCTTATTTGCTTTTAACAAATTCAATTCATTTTTGCGGGAAAGGACGGGATGCAAAATAACTGCTTTCTGACTGTTGTCGCTTTCATCTGAGTTTTTGTTACTCATGTTATTATTCCTCTAAACCAGTAGCAACTGGCCTCTCTTGTTAAATTTCAAAAGCCTAGCCCACCAACTATGCCAGATTACCATCCTTGGGTCAATGCTCCAATTTACGGTTTCAGGATTTTTTGGTTGAAGTATTTTTTTTAGCTGCAATGCGCAACCTCAGAGCATTCAGCTTGATAAAGCCCTCAGCATCTTTTTGATTATAAGCTCCCTCATCATCTTCAAAAGTAGCAATATTTTGATCAAACAGACTATCTGTTTCTGACATTCTGCCTACAACTTCTACATTGCCTTTATAAAGTTTCAGTCTGACTTTGCCATTAACAACCGTTTGCGACTCATCAATGACCTGCTGAAGCATTTTCCGTTCTGGACTCCACCAATAACCATTATAAATAAGCGTGGCATAACGCGGCATTAATTCATCTTTTAAATGAGCAACTTCACGATCCAATGTTAACGACTCGATTGCCCGGTGTGCCTTCAGCATAACGGTTCCGCCTGGTGTTTCATAGCAGCCACGAGACTTCATGCCCACATATCGGTTCTCAACAATATCCAGACGGCCGATACCATTATCACCCGCCAGACCATTGAGCTTTTCCAAAACGGCTGCCGGGGTCATCGCTTCACCATCAATGGCGACAATATCGCCTTTTTTGTAGGTCAGTTCAATATAAGTCGGTTTATCTGGTGCAGCTTGTGGAGACACGCTCCAGCGCCACATTTCTTCTTCGGGCTCTGCCCATGGATCTTCCAGAATCCCGCCTTCATAAGAAATGTGCAGCAAATTGGCATCCATAGAATACGGCGAGGCTTTACCTCGTTTCATTTCAACAGAAATTCCATGCTCACTAGCGTACGCCAACAGTTTCTCACGAGAGTTCAAATCCCATTCCCGCCAAGGAGCAATAATATGAATATCCGGCCTTAACGCATAAGCGCCAAGTTCAAACCGAACCTGATCATTACCTTTCCCGGTCGCCCCATGGGAAATTGCTGACGCACCAGTTTCGTTGGCAATATCAATCAATCGTTTTGCAATCAAAGGCCGGGCAATTGAAGTACCTAACAGATACTCTCCTTCGTAAATGGCATTCGCCCTAAACATCGGATAGACATAATCACGGACGAATTCCTCGCGTAAATCTTCAATGTATATTTCCTTGATCCCCAAAGCCTCAGCCTTGGCTCGAGCAGGCTCTACTTCCTCTCCCTGGCCTATATCTGCAGTAAAACAAACCACCTCACAAGAATAGACATCCTGCAACCATTTAAGAATAACAGAAGTATCCAGCCCCCCTGAATAAGCTAAAACGACTTTATTAATTTCCGACATGATTTCTCAAAAAACACCTTAAAAATCAGCAATTATACCGGATTTTCTGGCTAGTTAGAGGATAATCTATATTAATCTGATACGTGCGGAAATACCATTTCGCCCAAAATTCTATATTTTTAGGTGATTGAAAAATAATAAATTTTTGTTTCTAGCAAATGATTAAATAGAGGAGTATTGCGTTTTTACGACTTTTACCTTGACAAGAACTTTTCTGCCTGTCTCCCCGCTTATCACATTCTTAATTGCAATCCCACAAACATCTAAAAAACCACTTGGGCTCTCATTTGTAAAATATTTGGGCTTTCGTCGATACCATTCCGATTTGGATTTGCCTCAACAAAAATATAATTCATCATAAATCGGAGATTATAATTCACGTACCAATTCAAACCAATGGTAAAGTTATTTTCCTTGCCTCCCTTAATATCACGATCATTCAAATCGATCCAACTATAACGTAAAGCAAATTCCCAGGCGCCATACTTATGTGTTGGTTCAATCAACCCAAAAATACCTTTTTTTACATTATATGGCCGGGATTCGCCGGTTAAAAACCAACTGCCCTGCACATAGCCGCCAAAAAAATCAAGGTTAGCAGCCTGGTTACGGCTAACTTTATTAAGAACATATTCCCCTTGGACAGAAAAAGGTCCATAGAGAGCAGCTAATTCACCACCAAATAACCATGTGTGATCCACATCATTAATTATACGAGTATCAACCAGCCGGCGATTGGTAATTCGTGATTCAGGCCGGGCACGAATTCTCAACTTATTATCCGTATTTGTTTGTCGATATTCACTGGAAAAACCAAGATGAAGAATGGCATTTTCCATTAAAATTGGCGCCATGGTGGCACGCCCCGCAACCCCCCATCCATCATCTACAGTATCATCTTTGTTACTAATGCTATCGGCAAAGATACCACCAGAAAGCCCCCAAAAACTGCCATATCCACTAGCCGCAAATCCCAAATGATAACTCGGAGCAAAAGTATTTGCTAAAGAACGTTCCATAAAAGTAATGGCATTGGAACCACTCATTTCCTCCAGGCTAAAAGGCTCCTGAAACTGCCCCAGCTTAAAGGATGCAAATTCCCATCCGGAATAACCTAGCCAGACAGCGCGCGGTCCAACGTTGCCATCCTCGGCAAAATCAATCTCAGCTTTATAACGCCAATCACGAAACAACTTGCCCTTGAAATACATTCTAGCTCGCCTCAAAGAAGCGCCACTTCCCATTGAAGTCACATCGTCATCATAATATGCAAAATCTGCATGAATTCTGCCGCCTGCCCGAAACGAAAAATCGCCATTTTTTGATTTAATGCTCAATCCTTTTCTGTCAATACTAACTTTACTGGAGGTTTTGGTTATTTTTTTTACTTTCCGATCAGTTTTATCCAGTCTTTGACTCATCTTGGCCTGTTGATCCTGCACTAACAGCCGTAATTCATCAATTTCCTTTTGTTGCTGCTCCAACATTAGCTGTTGCTGCTTGACTAACTTATAAATACTTTGCATCTCTGCGCTTGAATTGCAATAACCAGAAGCCGGCAGAAACAAAAGTGCAACAAGACACCTGAAGACAGTTTTAACTTTCATATCCAAAGATCAAATTGAAGCCGCCTGTTCGGAAAACTTCTGTATTTCATTCGGTAATAAATCAAAAATAAGATGGATTCGATCCTGATTTGAGTCATTGAATGACTCATGAGGCGCTTTATTATCAAACCACCATAACTCTCCAGTTTTCATTCTCACCGACTCTTCCCCTGCTTTTAAATAACTACCATCTGCACCAGTACTTATAATCAAGTGGTAACGATTACGGAGCTTGTAATATTCACCACGATCAATATGCGAATAAACCCGGTTACCAGAGGGCAAATTCACCAATTTGGCCCGACTCAATTCAGCATTAATTTCATTGGCAAAATTTTCTATGAACGAAATACTCTCAGGAAATTTCTTGGCCAGGCTGGTAAACCGGCTCTCATGAACATCGCGCAATTTACGTCCCGCTATTTTTGATTTAACAATACCACGTAACGGAATAGAACAAGCCTCTCGTTGTACTTTAATTTTGTTTTGACGCCCAGTATGTAATTCCCAAGGATTACTCTGATTATTTATTTCTTCAAGTAAAGGACTGACATCGATATTTGATTTAATTAACATAAAGTTTTTCATTTTCACACCCTCCATTTATATAAAAAGCTGGAATTTCGAGAAAACTCGGAAGCTCCCGATAAAATTGTCATTGCCGAACTCCTGCTTGCCTGAAGTTCTGTTTTATTAAACAAAAAATCTACTGCTTGTAAAGCCATCCCGCCATTTTCAACACATTCAATAAATGAATGGCCGCACGCCCTCAAAACATAGAACTGATATCTGGTTTGAAAACCCAAAACGCCTGCAGCCTCGCGCATAGCTTGAATCCACCGCGCTCCTCTTTCAACGCGACTTAATCCTTGTTGTGCATCCAAATCAAAAGATCGTCTAAAGGTTGAATCCTGATAAACGTCTTTTTCACCAACAAATGATGCCATGGGTACTTGAAGAAAACGCTGCGGATCAAGTTCAATTCCCCGAAACCCGGTGCGCGTACGCAATCCACGAGGAAATGAAATCTGCCGGTCAGGAAAAGTGTACCAGCCTGCCGCCCCTGTCGCGACACTATACACTTTTTCGGGATACATCATTGCGTAGCGATGGGCAAATTGTCCTCCTGCCGAATATCCAAATAAATACACCTTTTGGGTATTAAAACCCTTTTGTTCAGCAATTTCTTCAAGGAGAATATTTAGTGCCTCATCAGGATAGCAAGGTACATTTTTTTGACTGACACCCAGTCGTTGATAAGCAGGGAAATTCTTTCTGCAAAATAAAGGAGCGATTAATACAAAACCTTTTTGTTCCGCAAGTTGTGCAAAAGCACGTGCCTGCTCTTTTGCGCGATGGGAAATTCCATGTACGGCAACCAAGACAGGCAAACCCTGTCCACCGTATGAAGGCGTATAGAGATGATAGCGAAACCCCGGAAATCTACAAGACGTCAGGGTTTGAATGGAAGCAATTAAACGATTTGATGCTCTAATTTTTGTCTTCGTCGCAGCGCCTTCAATCATTTTGTTTTTTTGATCCATGAATAACACTCAAACAACTACTTGCAAATTTGCCTTAAACAAAGCGGCAGTTGGACCATTAGCCTTCAAAATTTCCGAAGAGGGCCCAGACTCAAGAATACGTCCATTATCCACATACCAGATAAAATCAGCTTTGGCAGTTCGTTCGAAATGATGTGTTATCATGATAACGGTTCCTTCATAAACATTTATAATCTGGTCGAATAATCTTTTTGAACTGTAATCCAGATTGGCATCAACCTCATCCAGCAGTAATATTTTGGGCTTTCCTAGTAATGCTCTCGCCAAAGCAATTCTTTGCCGCTGTCCAAATGAAAAATTAATACCGCCATCAACAACACGCGTATTCATACCTTCCGGTAATTCGGAAATAACCTTATCAACACCACATAACTTACAAACCCGCTCAAGCTCCTCAACTGTTGCACTACGCTTCCGGTAGCGTAAATTCCGTTCAATCGTCCCTCTTAATAAGGGCAAATCAGGACTGACAATTCCAATGACTCTGCGAATCGATCTTAAGCTACAATTTTTGATATCCTGATCGTCAATGAAAATATTCCCTGAATCCGGTTCAACCAGACGCCCGATCATATTCAACAATGTTGATTTACCAACCCCATTTGGCCCCACAATGGCAACCTTTGCCCCTCCCGGAATCTTGCCATTAAGGTTATTAAAGAGTTCACCCAAAGAAATATTTTGAAATTCAACCGCACCAGCCGTCACTTTTAATTGTTTAGCCCCATGCTTGTCTACAATTAGTTCTGGTGTTTGTAAGAACTTATCGATATGTTCAACCGAGACCCGATAACTATGCCAGTATTCATAAATACGCCCCAAATTGCGAAAAGAAGGCAGCAGCATCCCTAAAATACTCATTGAAGCAACCACCATCCCCGGCGTTGTTCGTCCTTGCGATACTTCATAAGCGCCAACGAACAAAACCGCCATGGTTGCCAAACCATTTGTCACTTCTGTTACGCCCCGCAAGCGACCCATGACTTCAGCGCGGTCAATCATCGCCGCTTTCAAACTGCGACTTTGTTTGGAAAGAACATTCCGCTCCCGCTTGATCTGATTAAATACCTGAACGACTGGCAAGGATGCAATTTTCTCATTAACATTTGCGGCAATCCGCGCTCTTTTATTCCGGGAAATTTTAACCCGATCATACAGTTTCTGACCAAAGGTCATAGCTATTCCCGCGCCAGTAAATAGAATAACAGCCACTGTAAACGCCAACACCGCATTGATAAATGCCAACGCAACAAGTGATACTAAAGCAGTCACAGTTGCAACGGTAAGTGTTGACAAGCCCTGACTAAGCCACTGTCTAAGCGCTGTTAAATCACCTATAAAACGCAATAAATGCCCGCCCCGGCTTCTCTTTTGCAGAGTCCAAGGGGCAATTGAAACAAGTTGATCATAGAGAGCCAGACGAACATGGTATGTAAAATCCTGGCCCAAGCGCTCAGCATTGAGCCGTTCAGCATATCGCATTAATCCCGCCAAAGAAGTGCATATAACTAAACCAGCGATAATAAACAATGCAATACTGCCAAAATCATTTTGTGATCCGGTGACCCAATGATCAAACACGAAACGCACCAGCATGGCCACCATAATAGTAAGTGCTGCCTGAATTAATCCAATAGCTAACAACTTAAAGAAAAAAGCCTTTCTCCGGCCCGTTAGCATTTTGGGCAGAACAATATCGGAATTCTGAATAGTCATTAATTAACGCCTTCTTCGCCAATTAATATTAATAATTAACAATGCTATTTCAAGATTGGGCAACACGATTTTTTGGTTGTACTGCATCCGATGCCGTCAATAACCTTTCAAAAACCAATTCGCCAACTTCTTCAGGTGTAAATAATGGCAGGTCAAGTGCGTTTTCCGCTTCTCGTTTAGCTAAAGGAGAAGCGTTAATTGCACCACTGATGGCAAGTAATGAATAGCCTTTTTTACGCAAAACAAATGCTCCTTGCTCAGCTCCCAAAGCTTCCCTGGCGGCAAAAATCACGCCATCAACAGAGGTTTTAAAAACCTCAGAGTTTAAAATATTTGCTGTCTCTCGCTGATACAGACCATCCGCAATTTCCAATACAATCACATCCGGCTGGGTTTGACATAAATTATCCATCAAACAACTAAATATTGATTCCAATTGCTGTAAAGGTATGCCAAAAGTCGAGGACAAACCCGCATCAGTAAAATCAAGAAAAATATCAGCACCGGCATCAACCAGTTTCCAGCGATCACCACCGGCGCCAGTTCCAGTAATTTTAGCAGCGGCAACATTCAATCCCTTGGTTTTTAATCTATGTACAACTCCGGCAGCCGTGGTTGTTTTACCCGCATTCATTGACGTACCAAATACTGCAACCGTTGGGGGCCGTTGTTTTTTTGTTGATAACGATTTTAACGACCAATCTCTAATATTGATCCTATTTCCTTCTGCATCAACAAGCAAACCCAAAGGTAATATTTCTGTCGCAGGCTTTATTCTGTTATGTCTGTTAGCACATTCAGCAGCAATTCCTCCAGCCGCGACCAGATGGCAGGCCGCAAGCGATTGCGGCACATAGGCCTCGAATTGGTCTGGTGCATAACGCGCCCCGTAACAGACAATGATTTCATCATCAATATATAATCCCGCCCGGCGCCCGCACCCAAGCTCAATACGCTGGTGCTGGCCAATATTGACAACCCTGGCAAGCACCAAATCACCTGCGTCTGGCTGGATATCATCCCCCTTCAATAGCGAATGAGCGATTTCCAACGGGATATTTCGAACGTTATAAGCAGCCTTGGCTTGTTTCAGGCGTTTTTTGGGTAGTTCCTCAATCTGCCCAAGGTTCAAATTTTTTCGTACGATTTTATTATTCAATGATACAGATGCTGAGGTACTCGACATAATTTTCAATCTCCAAATTGACAGGCTCGAATCTTCATTGCGAAAGAACCAGAAAGTATAATAAAACAGTTTGATAAAAACTGTGACACTGTCGGCATCAAATGATTCAAGCCCACAAAAAACCAAATTGATGAATTCATATAAAATATTTTTCTTTTCCGGCACACTAAAACAATTATCCAGACCATCCATTAATTTTTGGCCAGCACGCGCAAAAAAGGTAAATCTTCATACACAATATATAATTTCCATTATAAAAAATATGGATATCCGAATAAGGTGTTTGTCTAATTTTACTACAGCTTTATTAAATCAACATGAACAGTAACTGGCATGGGTAATTATTGCTATTTAATAATTGCTTAATAATTCATCAAAAACAGTTCCTAGTACTCGTAATATCTAACTCATATCCCTTACTGTGAAATTTAATACATTCTTGGTTTCGGGATATTCCCCATCCAGCATTCCTGCCCAAAGCAGCCAGCCTCCCATCTTAATGATTGTGACTCCGCCTCACCTAGAAACAGGGATCTCATAATGCGAGAAAAAAAGACTATGCTTAATAAATATGTGGAGAAAACACTCTTAACAAGATTAAAAAATGTCGCTATCCAAACAATTATTGACACTTTTAACGATACTTTTTCTGGTGATTTTTTCTGTCAACTTCACCATCAGTATCAATAACATTCGAGATTATCTGGAAACAGAATCGATCACCCATGCTCAAGATACCGCTACTGCATTGGGGCTGGCGTTGAGTCCGCATCTGGAAGATGAAGATAATCCAATGATTGAAGCCATCATTAATGCTGTTTTTGATCGCGGTTATTACAAAGAAATCCGATTACTCGACAATCAACATAAGGAGTGGATAAATTTAACCAACAATCGTGTTTTCGATGAAGTTCCAGAATGGTTTATTCATTTGTTTCCGATGAATACCGCATCTGCCAATACTGAAATTAACTCTGGCTGGAGAATTGCCGGCAAACTTTATGTAACTATCAATCCCGGTTATGGATATTTAAAGCTTTACAAGCAAAGCAAAAAAAGTTTTTTCTACTCTTTGATCGCTTTTGCAATCGCTTTCATGGTGTTAACGCTGACTTTGCGTTACACATTACAACCGCTGAAAAAATTAGAACTTCTAGCAAAAACCATTGGCGAAGGACACTTCCAAAGTCTGAAAGAAATACCCTGGACAACCGAAGTAAAAAATGTAGCTTTGGCCATGAACACCATGTCGGCAAAAATTTCCCGCACAATCAATAATCTAAATCAGAAATTAGAAGCTAGCACTCAGGCATTACAACTTGATCCGCTTACTCAACTCTGGAACCACGCCAAGTTTAAAACCGACCTGAAACACCTGCTTGCAGAAAAACATGAAGGTCATGTTTTGCTGATAAAAATAAATAATCTGGGTGAATTATCAAATCGATTAGGCCCTGAAAAAGTCGACCAGTTTCTTTTGGCTTTCGCAAACCAACTCAAAAATATCCATAATAAACCCAGTCATATTACCTATTATCGATTGTTTGGTGCCGAATTTGCAATAATCACCGACCTCACTTCTGAGGATGCGATTGAATCATTCGCCAAAGAGCTGATACAAAGCTGGTCAGAAATTAGCAAAAAATACCAAATTCAAGACATTGCTCATATCGGGATTGCTCGTTTCACCTCGTTCTGTACTGTAAAAAGTATTTTATCCGCTGCTTATGAAGCCCTTGAACAAGCCTGTAAAATCGGCAGTAACAGCTTTTTCATAACCAAAACCATCCAGCAAGCGAAAGATTTGATGACATGGAAAAGCCTGATCGAAACTATTATAGAAAAACAATCCTTCCGACTTAAATTAATCAATCAAACCAAACCCCTGAACTTATCAAAAGCAAACGTGATTGTCATGGAAGAAGCTTTCTGCTTTGCTAAGGATGACAATCAACAAAATCTGGCCACCGGCACCTTCATTGCCCTTGCAGAAAAATTTGATAAGGCGATTGAATTGGACAAGGGCATCATCTCCCAAGTTATTAACAAAATTAATAACGAAGGCATCAAACATCCAATTACCATTAACCTGTCACTCACCTCGGTACAAAGTAATATTTTCCGGTCCTGGCTAACAAAAAAACTGAATAATCAATCGACAATAGCCCACCAGCTGGTTTTCAGTTTGACAGCTTATTCGGTAAAAAATTATCAGGCATCCTTTTTAGAATTCAGCAATTTTCTTCATCAAATGGGGGCAAAAATTCTCCTTAAGCGCTATGAGCCGCATTTGCTATCACTTGATGAAATAAAAATCTTAAATCTCGACTACTTAAGACTGGCGCGAAGTATTACTACCGAGATAAATGGTAATACCGACAAAATCACCTTAATTACCAGCATTAAAGAATCCAGTGATTTATTGAATTTCAAGGTTCTGGCTGAAAACATCCTCACCACCGAAGACCTGGAAAAGCTGAGAAAAATCGGAATTTACGGAGCCAGTCTCGCGGTAAAAAAATAAATACCCATGTTTGTTATCTGCAATTTCAATTTTAAAAGTGCTAATGACAATATCTCATGCTTGATTTTCTCATGCTTATTAATATTGATGATTTCCAGCCTGTCCGCCGAATTAATTATCAATCAAAAGATATTGCAAAAAATAAATCAACAATACGGAAATACCGCCATGCACCGGGCAACTGCATGGAAAAAGTTACTTATTTCTGCCAAACAAATTAAAGATGACCAAAAAAAACTAACCCTGATAAATGATTTTTTTAATCAAAAAATTGATTTTGTTAATGATATTGATCATTGGCAAAAAAAAGACTACTGGGCGACCCCTCTTGAATTTGTCGCATCAGGCGCGGGAGATTGTGAAGATTTTGCCATAGCCAAATATTTCAGTTTATTAGCCGCCGGGGTTGCTGAAGAAAAACTGCGAATAACTTATGTTAAGGCATTAAAGCAAAAGCAAGCGCATATGGTACTCACCTATTTTGCAACACCACAAGCAATCCCTTTGGTGCTTGACAACTTAATTCCCCAAATAAAAAAAGCCACCAAGCGCAAAGATCTATTGCCAGTCTACAGTTTTAATGGCTCTGGACTTTGGCTGGCAAAACTAAAAGGTTCAGGCCAAAGAGTCGGAAACTCCAAACGGCTAAGCCTTTGGCAAAATTTAAAACTTAAAATCGACAATGGTATGTAACTGATTTATTGACTTTCTTTAGGCATGAAATACCATAAAACGTAAGCCACCAGAAACAATGCAGGAACATCTCCAACCAAGTTAATCCGGTCTGTTTCATCAATAATCGCGTGGACAAACATTATCCCACCATGAACAATGCTGGACCAAATAGTAAACCAGATAATACTTTTATTTGCCAAGGGATCTTTGGCAGCAAGTATTAAAAATACGCCCAAAGTCGCATAGACACCCATAATCATTTGCTCATATTCTGGTTGCGCTGGCGTCCAGCCCCAGCCATCAGGCCAAATCCATAACATCATGGCCGGAACGCCAACGACAAAAACTACGCCAATCACATAAAGAGCAATTTTTAAAAATTTCATTCTTTGTTCTTGATCCATTTTCTTCTCCCACTTTTTTAACTTGGCCAGGATTATTTTACTTTGTAGATTCAACTCCAAAGTGCAATCCCAACGGTTATACAATCTCTCATTGATAAGAGCATTAGGAACGGGCACGGAATATAAATTTGATATTTCGTACGATTAAATGATGCTTTTTCGCTCCTACCCTTTTCCTTACGCCATAATCAACGCCCCATCAACTTTTTCCCGGGTTGGAATCTCATTCCTGTCAATATCACCAGAAATAGTGGCCAACAAATCTTTGGTAAAAGTGATATCTCCAATATGCCATGAATGCTGGAAACTTCCATAATAATCAACACCCGGGACCAGATCGTCTTCATTAAGGCTGCTGAAATATCGGCCACAATTAACATTGACAGCTTTGGAATGCGTATCATCAGGCAAGCCGATTCTTCCAACCCGTGGCGACAATCCAATTCTTTTAGTATTTGATAATTTCAAAATGGAATCAAACGGATTTTGGTAATTGGTCAGGCGAACACAATGGCGATATAGAGATATCGAACGACTATCATTGCCACTCAGTGAACGACTGGAAATATCGCCAGCAATTAATAATATCTGGCTCACTTTCCACGGTCTATTTTTAATCGATGTTTTTTCATCAGCATCGGTAAAAGCCTGCCGAATAACATAAGCACCTGTTGAATGCCCGAGCAAATGAACATTAATCTCACACCCTGTGGCTTGTCTTGAAGAAAACAGACTTATACAATCATCTCTAAGAACCTGTTCAAGATCTGACATTAATAGTATCATTTAACAAAATGAAAGATGAACGATGGAAGATAAAAGATACCCGAGTGATATAAGTCGAGAACAATTTGAAAAGATTCAACCTATTTTAGAAT
>Ga0256839_1001291_pt1 | contig 30666 bp, 28 predicted proteins | sample 354166metaG_FD_185968 | JGI IMG/M metagenome (GOLD analysis project Ga0256839, IMG submission 185968) | Hydrothermal vent microbial communities from Mid Atlantic Ridge, Atlantic Ocean - 354-166 | ecosystem: Environmental > Aquatic > Marine > Hydrothermal vents | place: Atlantic Ocean: Mid... | reverse complement strand
CGATAATACTTCCAGCCCACCAGCCCACCAGCCCACCAGCCCACCAGCCCACCAGCCCACCAGCCCACCAGCGATGTGGGCGGCTTGGTGGATGCCGATTTTTGATCGGAATAGTTGTATGAAATTGAATCGAGTTCTATCCTCATTATTTGCTGGTTCCGGCATTGCTCTTTGGGCAACAGTGTCACCAGCGTCGCTCATATCTTTTACCCCCGAAGATGATCCTTGTCAAACAGGAACATGTATGGAGCGGTATGCTTGTACGATTGACCAATGTAACGCGAGATTTGATCCTGGTGAGGGTGAAGACTTTGATTATGATATTTTCTTCGCATTAGATGCGTGCAAACGAGCTGCTCAGGCAAGGGCAGTTGCATGTGAAACCGTAGGTGCTGGCCCGCTTACATCGAAGTGGCTTGAGTTTTTGAACGACTTGCAGTTCTGCCTCGATCGTTTCGGCGAGGGCGGGTTGACACCGGATGAGGGCGAACTTCTCGATTGTTACGACACTGCAATCTTGCTCTTTGAAGAACGGGTGTCAAATCTTCCGACCACAAACTTGTGTGACGACGAAGCTATTCCACGGGGCAATTTTGATTTTTCAGCGCTGATGCCTATGCAAGCCCTCGAGTCCGCTGCGGTTGCTGCGGGAAATCCGGACGGCAAATATCCAGTTGTTGCGAACTCAACTCTTCGATTTACCGCAGGCGTGAACGCAACTGTGGGATCATCGTATGATATCCGTCAGATACCATGTATAAAAAACGCATTGCTTGTATCTATTTATCAGACAAAAACAGGTGTCGTTGTTGAAGTAGAAGATGCAGATTTGGATATGTCTGATGGAGTTCAGTTTGATTTTCATGTTGTTGCAACAAAGATTGTTGATGCGGTGGACATCACGCTCATCAGCGTTTACTTTGACGAAAATTTTATGCCCCAGTTTGCAGAAATCGGTACCCTCGAAATCCAAGACTCCCCAATCTCTGGCGACTGGAACCGCGACGAGGTGCTCAATACACAGGATGTCATTGATTTCCTTGATTCGTATGATGCCCAAACCAAACGGGCAGATATTACGAATGACGGGATCGTTGATCCAGCCGATGCGGTTGAGTTTACCGAGGACTATACCGAGTAATCGGTCATTTTCGTTTCTTCCAAACGGGCGAGTGATCGTCCGTTTTTTTGAGCAAAAGGGCCGACGGGATGTCTACTGCCCACTGCCTGCTGCCAGCCGCATGAGGGTGGCAAAGGTGCCTAGAGCTTGGGGGGAGTTTGGTTCAGGGGTGTTTGTGGGGGTGAGGTGGGTATATGAGCCGTCGGGGTTCATTTTCCAGGCGTTCTGGCGGTCGTTGAGGAGGGTGAGCATGAGGTTGGCGACCCGGGCGCGGGCATCGGGGTCGAGGATGGGGCAGGCCGCTTCGACGCGGTTGGTGAGATTGCGGAACATCCAGTCGGCGGAGCTGATGTGGTAGTGGTAGTTGAGTGGATCGGACGAGCCATCGGCAAAGGCATAGAGACGGGAATGCTCGAGGAATCGCCCGATGATTGAGCGGACGGTGATGTTTTCGCTCATACCTGGGACTCCGGGGCGTAGGCAGCAGAATCCACGAACGACGAGGTCGATTTTGACGCCTGCATTGGAAGCGTCGTAGAGGGCTTCGGTGATCTGGCGGTCTTCCATGGCGTTCATCTTGGCGAAGATGTGGGCGGGTTTGTCTGCTTTGGCGTTGGCGATTTCGTTGTTGATGCAATTGAGGAAATGGGTGCGCATGTGATCTGGTGCAACGATCAGGCGTTTGTAGCTTTGGCCTGCGCTCAGGCCTGTGATCATGTTGAAAAGCCGGACAACATCGGCGGTGATTTCTTCGTTGGCAGTCAGGAGCCCGAGATCAGTGTATCGCTGGGCGGTGCGGGGGTGATAGTTTCCGGTGCCCAAATGGGCATAGGCACGGAGGATGGATTTGCCTTCGTCTTGTTCTCTTCGGACGACGAGGGAGCATTTGGAGTGGGTTTTGAATCCCAGTACGCCATAGGTAACATGGACGCCGGCCGCTTCGAGTTGGCGGGCGAAGGTGACATTTTTTTCTTCGTCGAATCGGGCGCGGAGTTCGACCAAACATGCGACCTGCTTGCCCTCTTGAGCAGCTCGGATGAGTGAGTCAACAAAGGGCGAATCTCTGCTGGTACGATAGAGTGTGAGCTTGATGGCGAGGACATCAGGGTCGTCTGCAGCAGTGGCAATGAAGCGTTCGACAGAATCAGAAAAGGATTCGTATGGGTTGTGAACAAGGATATCTCGTTGACGGATGGTGGTGAAGATATCAGATTCGGTATCAGTCAACGCTGGTGGGCGGACGGGTTTCCAAGGTTTGAGTTTGAGGTCTGGACGATCAATTGAAGTGATCTCGAAGAGATCGACGCATGCCAATGGACCTCGACATGTAAAATGATCTTCGGAGGAGAGTTTGAGTTCTCGTAGCAGAAAGTCGAGGATTCGTTTGGGTGGATTGGGTGGGGTTTGGATGCGGACGGGGTCGGCAAAGCGGCGCATGCGGAGCTCTTCTTCGACATGTTCGAGGAGATCCTCCGCATCTTCATCGTCAAGTTCGATCGCGGCGCTTCGCGTGAGTCGAAATGGGAGGATTTCGACAATGCGCATCCCAGGGAAGAGATCGTCGAGGTTATTGATGACGATTTCATCGAGGGGGATGATGAGGGCCGGGGCGATTTGAGATGGTTTGGGCTCGTTGGCAGGCTCGGCATTGAGTGTATCAATGCGGATGAAATGGGGGAGTACATTGGGGATTTTGACCCGAGCAAAGCGGGGTTCTGGGGGGGCTGAGGGGCTGGTGGTTTTGGGTTCGACAAGAAGTCCGAGGTTCTCGGAGAGATTGGAGATGAAGGGGAATCGGTGTCCGGGGTCGACCGCCAGTGGTGTGAGGATGGGAAAGACTTTGGCATTAAACCATGCATCGACTTTTTGGCGTTGTTCTTTTGGAAGTTGTTCGTAGGAGCCGATGACGATACCTTGCTCGGCGAGTTTGGGGAGCAACTCATTTTGCCAGCATTGGGCGAGGTCTGCTTCCATTTCACGGATGATGTGATAACAGGCATCGCGTGTCTCGATGGGGGGCATTTCGTCGGGGCGATTGGGAGAATGGGGGATTTGCTGAAGATGGCGTGATTTGAGCAACCCGATGCGTTTCATGAAAAACTCATCGAGGTTGGAAGCAAAGATACTCAGGAACTTCACTTGGTCGAGTAATGGGGTCGAATCGAGTTTTGCTTGAGCGAGCACTCGGCGGTTGAACTCGAGCCAAGAGAGATCACGGTTGATGAATCGTTCCGTCTGCGGAGCAGCGGTATGGGGTGAAGACCAAGTATTGGGTGTTTTGGGGGTAAAACTCATGTGAAGAAGATGGGCTTTTTTCGTGTCTTTTTTTCGTGTATCCGGGGAAGGTGTGGGATACACTGGTGGTGTGTATTCTACGCCTTTGGGGAGAGGCTCTATTTTATCTTCTTTGAGCCAAAGAGGCTTGTTTATGCAATCATATGAGACCCAAGATAAGAAAATGCTGATTCGGCTGATCCGGGTTGGTTTTGTCGCACTGATGTTGATTGTGATGCTGCTCTATGTCTGGAGTATTAATCAGGACGCCAGTGGTATTGAGGTGGGGTTTGCGACACAGTGGTGGGTACCTGTGCTTACGGCGCTGGGTTTGTCGGGTATTTTTCTGGCAATTGACTTGCTGACGCCTCGGAAGAAAATTTCGACGATTTCAGGAGTGGCTTTTGGTTTGATGGCCGGATTGATGACGGCATGGGTGTTTTCGCAGATTATTGACTTGGTTGTGGGGTCTTGGGATATCGAAGCGGTGGTGTTTGTCTCGGCGCTCAAGGTGCTTTTGGGTGTGTCGTTTGGATTTCTTGGGATTACGATGGTGATTCAAACGCAAGACGAGTTTCGGCTGGTGATTCCGTATGTGGAGTTTGCCAAGCAGATGCGCGGTCCGACGCCTTTGATTCTTGATACTTCAGCGCTGGTCGACGCTCGAATTGCCGACATTGCTGCGTCGGGCCTGATTCAGCAGACGATCGTCATTCCTGAGTTTGTAATTGAGGAGCTTCAGATGCTCGCCGATGCCCGTGATCGGATGAAACGCAACAAAGGGCATCGGGGATTGGATATTGTTACGAAACTTCAGCGGATGAACGGGGTTGATGTGATGATTGACGCTTCGCCGGTAAGTAAGAAGGCGGTGGACTTGGCGTTGATTGAGCTTGCTACGCGAATGCCCGGGATGTTGGTGACGCTTGATGTTGCACTTTCACGAATTGCCACAATTCAAAAAATCCCAACACTTAATATTAATGACTTGGCCAACGCACTCAAGCCTGTAGTGATTCCAGGAAAGATGATTCGTGTCGAGCTCATTAAGCCCGGTGAGCAGCACGGACAAGCGGTTGGGTATTTGCCCGACGGGACGATGGTGGTTGCGGAGGATGGGTATCCGTATATTGGTCAGACGCGGGATTTGGTAATTACCAGTTCCATGCAGACGGCTGCTGGCCGACTGTTATTTGCTCGGGTGGATATGGCCGAGATGGATGCGGACGAACGCGAGCAAGCAATTCAGGAGTCTCAGCATCATTATCGTGATCGGGACGATCGAGATGAGCATGCCCATGGTGAGGGGCAAGATCAAGTGGTGGTCGCCAGCGAGGTCAAACCTGCAACGATTAGCGGCCCGCGGGTTGTTGCCCGTGAAGGGACGGGGAGCCTCAAGGGGACGCCGAGGAATCCGAGGCGATAGTTTGGATGGATATGTCGGTTGGTTTGATGCGCTCCGATGATATTCATCGTGCGGCTTGGCCGATCAATACGCACGGCTGATCTCAGGGTAGGATAAAGAAATACATGAAGATTCCAAGTATGCCCGCGGCCGAAATTGGGCGCGACGATTCATGGTCTATCAAAAACGAGCTACTTTCAGGGCTGACGGTTGCGATCGCGCTGGTGCCCGAAGCGGTGGCCTTTGCGATTATTGCCGGGGTTGAGCCGCTTGTTGGGTTGTATGCGGCGTTTATGGTGGGGTTGCTTGCGGCGGTGTTTGGTGGTCGGCCTGGGATGATCTCTGGGGCGACGGGTGCGATGGCGATTGTGATGGTGGCGCTCGTTGCCGATCATGGGGTTGAGTTTTTGTTTGCGACGGTGGTGTTGACGGGGTTGCTCCAGATGGCCGCGGGGGTGTTGCGTCTTGGGAAATATATTCGCATTGTGCCTCATCCGGTGATGCTTGGATTTGTCAATGGCTTGGCGATTGTGATTTTCCTGGCCCAGCTTGAACAGTTTCAGGTCGAAGGGCCTGATGGCGGGTATGAATGGATGACCGGGACGCCGATGTTGTTGTTCCTTGGGTTGATCGCAGCGACGATGATGATTATTCACTTTTTGCCCAAGATCACCAAGATCGTGCCATCGTCATTGGCGGCGATCGTGGTGGTTTCGCTGGTCGTCATCGGGTTCAATCTTGATACCAAAACGGTCGGCGACATCGCATCAATCGAAGGCGGGTTCCCGACATTTCATTATCCGCAGGTTGCTTGGACACTTGAAAACCTGATGATTATCTTGCCTTATGCGATCACGCTGGCGGGGGTTGGGTTGATCGAATCGCTCTTGACGATGACGCTCATCGACGAGATGACCGACACGCGCGGGCGAGGGAACAAGGAATGTATCGGTCAGGGCATCGCCAACTCGGTGTGTGGGTTGTTTGGCGGCATGGGCGGATGTGCGATGATCGGGCAGAGCATGATTAACATCAACTCTGGCGGACGCAAGCGATTGTCAGGAATCAGCGCGGCGTTGTTCTTGCTGGCGTTTATTTTGTTTGCGAGCAAATACATCGAGATGATCCCGATGGCGGTGCTTGTCGGCGTGATGTTCATGGTTGTGATCGGGACCTTTGAATGGTCGAGTTTGCGGATTATGAACAAGATTCCGATGAAGGATGCGTTTGTGTTGATCTTGGTGTCGGCGGTGACGGTGTATCACGATCTGGCGATGGCGGTGGTGGTCGGGGTGATTGTGTCGGTGCTGATCTTTGCGTGGGAACATGCGAAACATATTCATGTCATCAAACGCGATGAGCCGGACGGGACGCGGGTGTATGAACTCAATGGGCCTTTGTTCTTTGGGTGCATCAATGAGTTCAAGCAGTTTTTTGATCCGGCCAACGATCCTGATAATGTCGTGATCGAGTTCCGCAACTCGCGGGTGGTGGATCATTCGGCGATCGAGGCGATTGATAATCTGGCCGTCAAGTATCGCAAGGCGGGGAAGACTTTGCATCTTCGGCATTTGAGTGAGGACTGCCGGCTGTTGCTGCGCAAGGCGGGGGATATGGTGGTGGTCAATGTGCTTGAGGATCCGGATTATCATGTGGCCGATGATGAGCTTGCGTAGACTTATTGGGTATGAGTGAGTCAATCAAGAGTCCGATGAGCCCGCTTATTCGTGGGAAACCGGCGTGGCATGTGCGGCGGGAACGGTTCCATGCGTTGTTGTTGCTTGTGAACGGGCCTTTGGTTTTCTTTTTTGTGGTCTTTGCAGATTCTGATAATTTGTGGAATCTGCCGGGGTGGTTGAGTGGGCTTGCGATGCTTGGTTGGTTGGCCGTGATGTTGTACGCCATGAGTTTGTATATGAATCGGTATGGGCTGAGTGTGTGGCAGATGAATAAAACTTTGCTCGGTACAATTGATGGCGTGCCTTGTCCGAACTGCTTGTACCCGCTGTGCCCGCTCGATGAGGCCGATGCGGTGTTTGTGTGTCCTGAGTGTGGTTGCGGGATTCGGGGAGCTGATGCGATCCGGGCTTGGGAATCGTTGCGGGGGTATGTCATTCCCAAGAGTTGGGGTGAGGCGTGGGAGAGGCGTTTGGATGGGATTGGGGATTGATGTTCGGTGCCCTCCTTCGGCCGTCTTCGGTGAAGGAGGTCTTTGGCTGCGGGGACTGGGGGGGTGTGAATCGTGCTTCGCCGAAGACGGTCGAAGCACGGCACCGGACGGGTCATAGGATGGCACTGGCCCTGTATGATTTGTTTGAGTCGAATTCGCGGGCGGAAGAACTCACTATCATAATGGCAAGAGCATCAAGCGCGGCTAGGCAGAATGCCGAGAGAACCATATCTGTCCACTTTGCGCCCGTTAGGAATAGCATCAGCAGTAGCCCATATAACACGACAGCAAGAATTATTCCAAATGCCGTTCCGATGCTATTTTCGACCTCTTTTTCTGCCATGTATACGAGTGGTGACATTGTGATTGAGTAACCGAATAGAGAAAGAAGAATGAACGAGTTGTTGTTAGAGTTGCTCATGAAATAGTGAAATACAAATAGCGTCCATACGGAAATGAGCGATGCCACCCAGAACGCGTTGAGGAAACTTAAAATAGTACTTATTGTTCGGTTTAGAGATACATCGTTGCCCAGAAATAAAGCAATGAGTGCAATTGCTGGCAAACACGCAACAGCGAAGATCGCAGGCATGACAACGCTAAAGATAAAGCCAGCTAACACAAAGTTCCATTCGCCGATTACAACGAGCCATATCCCAGAAACAATTCCGCCAAACACCGTAAGTAAGGCGAGAAAGCTGGATATGGCTGCAATACTAAATGTTCCAACTGCTTTACATAGGTGAAGCATTGTGACTCCTGATGCAATCCATGAAACATGGGGTTAGGCAATCGAGGATGTCGGCAATAAATCACAATCTATCTGGTGTTTCTGTCAGTCGTGAAATCACGAGAGTGATTTGTTCCGACTGTATTGATAATTGTATTATCGGTCGTGCTGATAGATGGCAAAAAGTTTGTGTGGGGGGTAAATAAAAATTACAGTTGTTGCAACGCCTCAACGAGTTGGTCAACATGCTCTTTGGTGTGGGTGACGGACATTTGGATTCTGAGTCTGGCTTCGCCTTCGGGGACGACGGGGTGGCCGAAGCCGATGACGAAGATGTTGTGTTCGAGGAGCTGTTTGGACATGGCGATGGCTTTTTCGGTGGGGCCGACGATGATGGGGCAGATGGCTGTTGGGGAGTCGAAGACTTCGAAATCGGTTTTGGATTTGATCTGCTCGCGGCAGTAGGTGGTGATGTCGCGGAGTTTTTGGACGCGCTCGGGTTCGTTCATGAGGGTTTGGATCGCGGCGTTTGCACTGGCGGCGACGGTGACTGGGAGGGCGTTGCTAAAGAGCGTCGGTCGGCCTCGTTGGATGATGAGGTCGATGAGTTGTTGGGATGCGGCGATGAAGCCGCCGGCGCCGCCTCCGAGTCCTTTGCCGAGGGTGCCGGTGAAGATGTCGACGGTTCCGTTTTCTGGGGAGTATGGGCGTGGAGCGAAGACCCCCTCCGTCTGCTGCGCAGACACCTCCCCCGTCAGGACGGGGGAGGGGCAAGAGGGGTGCATGCCGTAGTGTTCGTGGGTGCCTCGGCCGGTTTTTCCGAGGACGCCGTGGGCGTGGGAGTCGTCGACGATGAGGAGTGCGTTGTACTCGTCGCAGAGTTTTCTCAGTTCTGGAAGGTTGGCGATGTCGCCTTCCATGGAGAAGACGCCGTCGGTGATGAGCCAGATTTGGCCGGTGATTTCGGGGTTGTTTTTGGCTTTTTCAAGGGCTTCACGGGCCGAGTTCATGTCGGAGTGTTTGTAGATTCCTTTTTTGACACCTTTCTTGATGACGGGGGTCAGGCGCATCGCGTCGATGATGCAGGCGTGGTTGAGTTCGTCGGAGATGATGATGTCGCCGGGTTCGCAGACGGTGGGGAAGAGTGCTTCGGTGGCGTTCCAGCAACTCACGAAGGTGTAGGCGGCTTCGGTGCCCATGTAGGTGGCAATCGTCTTTTCAAGAGCATGGTGGGGGGTGAAGGTGCCGCAGATGAAGCGGACCGAGGCGGTGCCGGCGCCGTAGGTACGCAACGCTTCGATGCCGGCGTTGACGACGGCGGGGTGGTTGGCGAGCCCTAGGTAGTTGTTGGAGCACATGCAGATGCGTTCGTGACGGCTGCCGTCTTCGTCGATCATGGTGACGAGGGCGTCCATGGGTGAATCGAGTGTTTGGAGAATTTTCATTTGCCCCGCGGCGTCAAGGGTGTCGAGCGTTTCTTTGGTGCGAGTGGTGAAGAGGGAAGTGGTGGACATGTGGTAAGACTCCTTGGATCATGTGATGGATTGTATGGGGCGAGTGACTTGCTTTCCCTTTCTTGGACTGATGTGTGATCGGCAAGATGCACCGAGAAGAAAGGGAGAGTAAATGAATGGTAAAGCAAACAAGGTGGTTTATGCGAGCTGGACATGAGGTGAGGAAGCATGGTCGTCATGGCTGCCCTGATGATGGAAAGGCAACTTGAAATCACAAATCCGACATGCCTTGGTCCTAGCAGCGGCGCGGATATGCAGCAGCGCCGATTTGTCACTTTGAATAAAGAAGAAAAATGGTGCAAGCATACACAAGGGAGAGGGTAGGAAGCACAGAGGGGGGAGGGGAAAAGGGGTGATGGGTTTGGTGCCGTTTACTGCTGGTTGTTTTTCTTCATGTACAGATGGAGCGCCATTTGCCCGTAGCGATGGGTTTCGGGTCCAAGGGCACCAGCCATTTCCAGATCAATATCTGTTACCACGAATTTGGGCTTGCTTGTTTGCCGAGCCAGATTTTTTTCAAAGGCGTCGATCATTTCCTCTGCGCTGGGATCATTGAGATCAATCTCAGTGGTTTCGCCGGCGCCAAGGGGGTGAGTTCTTCTGTCGTTGTTCAGTGCTGGTTCTTTTGCGGGTTCTTCTCGTCGATGTACGGCAGGCCAAGGAGTGCGCAATACGGCATATCCTGTGTCGTCGAGTTGGGCAATGAGCCGCCCGAATTGTGTTTTAACCCGGATCCAGTCGGATTCATCGCGTACCATTGGGTAGGGTGGGTCGAAGAACACAATGTGTACGGGTTTGGGGCATCGATGGATTGTTGTTGGTCCCAGCGCATCGCCTGTGATTACTTCGACGATTTCCTCAGCGCCAAGCATTTCGATGTTTGCTTCGAGCACTTTGGTTACTCGTCGATCACGCTCGATACATACGACTCGGCTTGCACCTCGGCTGGCGGCTTCGAGTCCTATTGTGCCAGTGCCGCTGAAACAATCAAGGACTGTTTCACCTTCGAAATGTCCGCGAAGCAAGTTGAACAGTGCTTCTTTGACCATGTCTGGGACAGGGCGAGTCATTGTTCCTTCAGGAGGAGAAGCGAGTACTCGACGACGATATGTTCCACCGATAATGCGCATATGCAGATACCCAAGCCTACTTTGGTCTTGAAGTCAAGCGAGAAAGCGAGAAGAGGTGCAATGGCAATGGGATTCTTTGTCCCGGCTTTTTCCAGTTTTTTGCGTTTGTGGGGAGGGTTGGACGAAGTGGAGCCAGAGGGGCCCCGTCGATTTGGCTTAGTGTGATTCAATCAGTGAATCAATTGAGCACAAAGCGGTCATGGGTGACTCTTCTCCGGTAACCAGCGACCAGAAAGGTACACCGGGTCCATCGTCGGCCCATCGGTTGAGCAAGGAGTTGGCATCTCTTGCCACTTGGGCAAGTCGATGTCCGCCGATATAGATGCATCGTTGGATTATCAGTGGGCCATCGTTGATGTATTCGAGTTCGGCAGAGACTCCAGCGATGGCTTCGACCACTTGTCCGAAGAGTTCCGGGTCATGTCGGATCAATACATCGGCATCATGCCAAAGGAAAAATCGTTGCCTCATCATGGGGGTTCTTGCGTGTCCCTCGTTGCGGGATCGAAGAATCGAAGCCAACCCTTTGGGTCCGTCGACGGTTCGGGCCAAGGTTTCGGTCGGGATAAGCCGTTCGAGCTGAGCACAAAGCCCTTCAAGGTCGAAGATGCTTCGCCCATGAAGCACGCATACCTCGGTGCCTGTTTGGGCACTGAGAAACTGTCCCAATGACACCCCGAATCGTGTTCGCAGTGTTGAATCGGCAGACCATGCGGCGACATGGTGCGTTTCGAGCTTGACCAGCATTTCGGGTTGCCAAGTGCTGGGCTCAAAGAGAAATCCGGTTGTCCCAAAATGGATGGACATATTCGATACATTCAGCGCACAACCTTTGCGCCAAATGCCTCTCCTCCTTTTCACGGATGTATTTGGGGTGGTGGTGTCCGTATCAGCAGGTACCCCAGCGCCTGCGACAGACCGAGTATGCCTCAAAATTCCCCCTACGCCACATAATCCGCAGAATCACACTCATAATTCATATCAATCAGTCCCATCTACGCTCAGTCTTGTCCCATTGGTGACTCGGGGGGCCTATTTTCGTCGGAGGGTTCATTGATGAATAGGAGAATTTGTGTTCGAACAGAGAAATACCATTTTCCCCGCTGCATCCCATAAAACCGTAGACGGATGCACTTTTACATCGCCTGTCCGTATTTTACCCCATATGGGGACCATTCTTGTGTTATTATTGGGCAGTCAAACGCATGAAGAGGGTACACGCCACTTTCCATATTTGGAGGAGGCCTACAGCATGAACGCGACCGTACATTCAATCACCCGGGCAATTGAAGCAACCAAACGGCTTGGTGAGCTTCCTGCCATTCCCACCCAAGATTGGGCATCGAGTGTCGCCAATGCTTTGGTCGATCTTGCTCCTGAGTTGGCTGTGGGTGTGCTCATTGCCCATCTTAATTCTGGGGATCAGGCAATTACCCCCATCTCGACGGGCATTGCCCACGCGGGGTTTGCCCAGCGAGAGCCAAGCCCTCAGGTGATCAACCAAGCTTTGTATCTCCAAGACAAACTCGAGCGTCTGTGTTCACTTGGGCTCGAGCTTCCTGAAAATGCGGCTGATCGCGGTCTTGTTGCACCCTTCTCGTTGTTGCACCCACGCTGGGCCACGACTCCCATTGGGCGAATATTCGCATCCCAGCATTTTGTCAATCCCATTCTTGCAGTGGTACCCATCACCCAAAGTGTTCCTGGTTTTGTGCTGATCATTGTCTTGGCATCGGGGCAGGAGAGCATTTCATCCCAGGGTTCGGAGCCCACTGGGTATGTTCTTGAAACGCTCTCGGGATTGCTTCCACTGATTGCTGACAAGGCCAACCTCGCGCTCGAGCAGGTTTCCAATCCCAAAGCCTGGCTTACCGATCGTGAGCACGAAATTCTTGACCAGCTCATTTTGGGATATTCCGTGCGTGTGATCGCTTCTCACCTTGGACGCAGCGCTCACACGGTGCATGATCATGTCAAGAACCTGCACAAGAAACTCGGGGCTTCATCTCGAGGGGAGCTTATTGCCAAGGCGCTGGGCTACCGCCCTTCGCCGGACGCTCATCCAACTGAACATCAACAGGTCCGGTTAGGTGCAAACCCGATTATTTTGACAAGCTCCCCCAAGCTCTCCGAGTTCAAACCCGTCCACAAGTCTCCTCGTCCAACGGCTCGTCCGTTGGAGCGACCGCCAGCACAAGCCGAACCCTAAGCACAAGAACAAGAAGGGCGAAGATTGGTTTTGTTACTGATATTGGTTCAAGATGTGCCGGGCAATCCGCTTGGCTAAGCTCGGATCAAGTCCAATTGGTTCACGAAAGAAACTGGGCTCGATTTGTCCTGTTGCATCGCGTGATCGGGCATAGGTTGAAAGTCCAATGCTTTGTGGTTCTATTCGCCAGTGGGGGCGACGCACCCGGTGTACCAACACTTCAACGACCACCTCAATCCTATCTTTTTCCAAATTATTTTCATGGCCCATGTGTCTGAGCTGTACACGGACTGTTCGCTCGTGTTGATTGGCAAAATCCTCCCATCCCTGTCTGAGCGAAGATTGATCACGGTCCCAGGCTGATCCGACTCCCAGCGTTCGCTTGGGAAAAGTCGTGATTACACCTCGCGTCACATCGACCCGATTGACAGCGAATCGATAGAAGGTCAATACTTGGCGTGTTGTTTCAAATACCTCGCGATATGAAGTATTTTCGATGATCACTTGGCCAAGCTTGGATTCCGTTTGGTCACCTTGGGCATGGTGGAATTTCGGCGTCGAGGCACACCCACTGAGCCCGCTGGCCAAACACACCACAATCAGATGCAGACGGCGTGTGCAGGTTTGTTTCATGTTCATTACTGTATTACCTCATTGAGTGCAGCGTGAACTTCATTGATCAGCTCGTTGATGTCCTTGGGGGCCACGCCTGTCGAGCCTATGGCAACTCGTACGATCCATTGGTCTTGAGCAATACCATTGTTGTTGGCAATTGGTACGACCGTATGCGAGAGCATGACCCGTTTGCGCTCATTAATTTGCTCGATTAATTTTTTGGTTTTGGTATTATCGCCCATCACGGAGAAACATACCAACCCAAGCGAGCGTTTTGTTGCAAGTTCAAGCCTTGGCTCGCTGATGACGAATTTTTCGAATACTTTGGCAAGGTCAATGTGGTCGCGGATATGTCTTCGCAATCCATCAATTCCAAAATACCGAATAACAAACCAAAGCTTGATGGCTCGCATTTTTCTACCCAAGGGCACATGCCAATTACGGTAATCAATCACCTCGCCGGACTCGCTTTGCCGGTCGTGTAGATATGCAGGTGTGATGTTCATCGAATCGGTCAGTGCCTGGCGATCTTTTACCCAGAAAAGGTCACAGTCAAAATTTGTCAAAAGCCACTTGTGTGGGTTGATACACAGTGAATCTGCATGCTTAATTCCATCGAGCACATACCGATGCTCGGGACACACTGCTGCAGCTCCTGCCCATGCTGCATCGACATGAAGCCAAGGGCGTTTGGCATCCGGGAATGTCTTGAGGTCGCGTCCGATTGCTGCCAGTGGATCCATCGCACCTGTTGAGGTTGTCCCTTGTGTTGTCGAGACCAAACATGGTGTGAGCCCTGCCTTGATATCTTGGTCGATGGCTTGGCTGAGTGCTTTGGCGTCCATTGCCAAGCTTTGGTCGACAGGGATGAGCCGAACTCGTGATCGATCTTCAGGAGTATCGGCCAATCCTGCGACCATGGCAGCTTTGATAACGGATGAATGCGCCTGGCTGGAAGTGTAAACTGTCATTGTTGAGCGGTCTCGCCCGCGTTTTACCTGTTTTTTTCGCCCGGCCAACAGTGCGGCAAGCACCGCTTCGCTGGCTGTTCCTTGGATGCAGCCGCCTCCGATGGAGTTTTTTCCATCAAATCGAAACTGATCGGGCAATCCGAAGAGTTCAGCTGACCAGTCCATCATTCGCATTTCGAGTTCGGTGGCACTGGGCGAAGTTGCCCAGAGCATGCCGTTGACATTGAATATTGATGAGACAAACTCCCCCATAATCCCGGGCATTGAAGCGCTGCATGGAAAATAGGCAAAGAATCTTGGTGATTGCCAATGCACCAACCCGGGTTCGATTATTGTTTCCAGATCGCGAACGATTGTTGTCCACGGGTTGTTTCCTTCCCCCTTTACCGGGGGGGTGTCGGGGAGTTTGGCGAGGATATCTCCGGGTGCCACAGCCGGTGACACTTCTCGATCTTGGAGGGATTTGATATATGACAAAGCCCATTGGGCGATTGCATCAAGGGCATGGAGGAATTCGCTTTCCTCGAAGCTGCGCAAAGCAATGGGGATGGTGTCATTGTTTTTGGTATTTGTGTTTGAATTGTCCATTTCTCACTCCAATCACACCAAAAATGCTTGCATTGCTTTTCTGGTTCTGCTATATCTGGACTGTTCAGTTCTCGAGCGCCGTGGGGGTTTTTGAGAGAGTTTGCTGGCTTGGCTGTTGGTGTATGGCCCCGTATTGATGATGGAATGGCCTTTGGGTTTTCTGTTGGGATGGATACGCTGGGCAGGCACGATGACAAGAAGGATATGACTTGTCGAACCCCCTGCGTCGTTGCCCCGGATATTTTCCGGGCCGCTCAACGACTCGTGTGGGTTGTGCGCGAGCATCGGTTGGTTTGTTGATGTCGCGTTTGTGCTCCGATTGATCTCAAAGCCGTCGCGGTGTCACATGGAAAAGATTGTGTGGATTTTCCTGTGCTGTTTCGTACTTTATTTCCGATTCGTTGTTCTTTGTTCGTTCATTCGTCATCGGGGCGTGTTTACCCTGTTGCGACCAGAGCAGCTTTGGGGGTTGCCGTACTGGGTGTTTTGGCGATTGATTCGCCCGTTTTGGCCCAAACCGATATCATTTTTACCGACAACGCCATTGAGGCGGGGCTTGGTGATGCTGCACGGGCGATTGCTCCGGGAGGGCGCTATGGCGTCATGGCGGGTGGCGGAGTAACAGGTGATTTTAACAACGACGGGTATCAAGATATTTTTATGCTTTCCGGCGGTGTCACCCTTGACTATCTTTTCATCAACAATCAGGATGGCACTTTCACCGACCAGGCTGCCGATTGGGGGTTTGACACACTTCAGCATACTTTTGGTGCATCTGCTGCCGATTACAACAATGATGGCCATCTTGATCTCTTCGTCACCGCATTTGGTGATGCGGCCAACGATGCGGTTGCAGGTGAGCACCGGCTCTATCGAAACAACGGCCCCGATGAAACGGGACAGTATTCGTTTACCAATGTTGCGGTTGAAGCAGGCGTCAATCGGCTCGTCGGAAATGTAAGAGATGGGTTAGGCACTGCATGGGGCGATTATGATCTCGATGGTGATCTTGATCTTTTCATTGCTGGATATATCGAAACGCAGGTTTGTAATCGTGTCTATCGGAATGATGGCCCCGATGAAAACGGGCAGTATACTTTCACGGATGTCACTGCGGAAACGGGGCTCGATATCCTCGGTATCCGAGGTTTTTTTCCACAGCTTGTCGATATGAATAACGACCGGTATCCTGAGCTCATTCTTATCGGTGATTCAGGAACAACCAAATACTACATCAACAATCAGGATGGTACATTTACCGACCGGACAGACATTGCCCGAGGAATGGAAACTGCCAACGGTATGGGTATTGATGTCGGTGACATCAATAACGATGGGCTTCTTGATATGTACATTACCTCCATCACCTACCCAACGACACAAGGTCCAGGAAATGTCCTGCTTATCCAAAATCAGGACCATTCTTATGACAACACGGCAAGAGACAATGGCACCTATGCAGGGCATTGGGGATGGGGAACCCTCTTTGTTGATTTTGACCACGACGGCGATCTGGACATTGCAGAAACCAACGGATTCCTTGGTACTTTTGCGGGGAATCCTGCCGTTCTCTTCGAGAATATCAATGCGGGTATCGAGTTCAACGAAGTTGCCGCTCAGGCAGGTTTTATTCATACCCAGCAAGGACGAGGCATGGTTCGCATGGATATCGAGAACGATGGCGACCTTGATATCGTCATCTTTAACAATAATGCCAACTTGAGTCTTTTCCGAAACGAAATCATTACGGATATCACACCTACTGACCGGAATTGGATTCGTATTCAACTCGATACGGGTGCGCGCGATTCACTTGCGCCCCACGGCATTGGTGCGATGGTCAAAATTATTGTTGGAGACCGCGTTCAGCTTTTGCCTATGCACTGTGGTGCAAGTTATGCATCAACTTCACCGATCGAAGTTCACGCGGGGCTTGCGGAGGCAATGACCATTGATCTTCTTCGGATTGAATGGCCCGACGGATCATTCACGACACGAACGGATGTGCCCGCAAATCAGATTTTGACCGTCAGTGCATCAGTCCATTCAGCGGACTATACCGATGACGGAGTGGTCAATGTTGATGATGTTTTTCATTTTCTCAAGACATTTTCCGCATCAAGTTTTGTTGCCGATCACAACGGTGATATGACTCTCAACTTCTTTGATATTGCAGCATTCCTTGCTGATTACCGAGACGCATTGGTTCCATAGCATTTTCAAAAAACAGATTCAGATTGTGCCGAAACCACACGAAACCACGGATGCTGGCCATTTCCTCTGGAACCATCCGTGGTTTTTTATTGTTCTTTTTCATTTAATTGGCAACGATCAATATCAGAGCGAATCCGCTCGCTGACATCTTTTGGCTTTCCGCCCGTGCGCAATTCTTCAAGTAATCGCAGGTAGGTATCATATCGTTCTGGGGCAATTTTGCCCGCTTCTACAGCAGCCTTGACTGCGCATCGAGGTTCATGATCATGTGAACAGTTGGTGAACTTGCATGTGTGCACAAACGGCGCAAACTCAGGAAATAACCACCGCAACTCCTCAGGTGATATTTTGGCCAACCCAAAGAACCGAATTCCGGGGGTGTCAATGATGCGAATGTCGGGTTCAATAAAGTGCATTGTGCTGGCGGTTGTTGTGTGCCGACCACGGTTATCTGTTTGGCGAACAGTTCTTGTTGCAATCTCAAGGGATTGATCCAGGGCATTGGCCAACGAGCTCTTGCCCACGCCGGAATGCCCTACAAATGCACATGTTTTTCCGATGAGGAATTGGCGCAGTTCATCGACCTGCGTGCCCGAATCGTCGTTGGGGGCTGCGGCACATATTGCAATTGGGATTCCGGCCTGTTGGTATGGTTTGAGTGTCTTGAGTGTTTCATCGAGTTCATTGGGTGCGAGCAAATCTGTTTTGTTTACAGCGATTATTGGTTTGCAGTTACCCCATTCAATAGCCACCAAATATCGATCAATTAGTCTTGGGTGTAGTGGTGGTGAAACAACCGACACGACAATGACCACGATGTCAACATTTGCTGCCACTACTCGTTCTTTGTGCGTGTCATGCGAGTCCGGTCGGGCGAGTTTAGATTTTCTTGGCAGGACGCTGACAATTTCGTGGGTCACGGAGTCGGCTGGTATGTCGAGTTTGGCAAACATTACCCGATCTCCCACGGCGATACCATTTTGCTGGCGTCCGGCTAATTCTGCACTTAGTCGACAGAACAGATGCCGGGACAAATCTGCTCCATTGCATTCTTTGGGAAGCACGGTTGCACGACGGCGCGTCAATCCAACAACGCGTGCCTCGGCCAATTTTCGATTGTTGGGTGTGTTTTCGTGTTTATGGGCAAAGTCTCGTTCAACGATTCTCAAGACCCAATTGATCAATGGGTCGGGTCGTTGTTTGCTTCGTCCGAGTTGTTCGCCGTCGATTGACTCGCGGTTTTTGGTATTTCGTCGTTTTTGTGCATCGGAGCGTTGCTTGCGTGCTTCGGCATAGAGCCGATCTTGTTCGCCTTTGGGCAGTGATTTGAGTAATGCTTCGAGTTTTTGGCGTTGATGCTTGTTCACGCTTTGATTCTTAGCCTTCAAACGCATTGGTTCTGTTATTATTTGATCTTTATCAGCTTACTGCTTTGGGTTGCAGTGGGGGCTGAATATTTTGGGTCTGTGAGCATGTCAGTGACTCATTTTTCTTTGTGGTACATCTTGATTCGATCGTGTACACTCGTGTATGAGCGTACATATGCACGACGGGATTGATGTATCGAAGGTTCAGCTTACACCTGAGCAGCAACGGGCGGTGGAGTACGAGGGTGGGCCTGTGATTGTGCTTGCTGGACCTGGCACGGGTAAGACGCGGGTGATTACGATGCGTGTGGCCCACATGATCGAGCACCGGGGGATCGAGCCCGAGCAGATTGTGGCGGTGACTTTTACCAATAAGGCTGCAGGCGAGTTGGGGGATCGACTTGGAAAGCTGGTTGGTTCGACCATTGCGGCGCGGGTGATGGCGAGCACTTTTCATAGTTTGGGACTTGGGATTATTCAACGATTTGGTGATGTGCTCGGGGTGCCTTGCGAGCCAATTTTGATTGATTCATCACAGCGCAAGCAGCTTCTTCGGGAGATGATCAAGGAGCATCGGCTGTATCGGTACGCGATGGGCAACGGAATCGACAGCGCGATTGGGCTGGCGAGTGAGACGATGAAAGAGCTTCGGAATCTGGGGATGACCAGTGCTGATGCGATGAGATGGCTTGATCAACAGCGCAGCGTTTTGGATGATTTGGAAAGAAGTGAAGCGGACGCACGGTCGGCGGAGCTTGACCGATTCGAGCAGGCGGTGTTGGTGTATGGGCACTTTGAGTCGCATTGCTTGGCGCGTGGGTGGATTGAGTATGACGATCTGATCATGTTGCCCAGCAAGTTGATGCGTGAACATCCGCAGATCGCATCGATTTTGCGTCACGATCACAAGCATGTGGTGGTCGATGAGTTCCAAGATGTTAACGCAGCGCAGATTGAGATGATTCGTCAGCTTTGCCCGGCGAAGATGAATCCGGATTTATGTGTGGTTGGTGATGATGACCAGGGGATTTATGGGTTCCGTGGTGCGGATGACCAGGCCTTTGCACATTTTTCAACGATCTGGAGGGGAGCGCCGAGGATCATGCTCACTACAAATTTTCGCAGCGCACAGGCGATTGTCGAGGCAAGCAACGCGGTGATTGATCGGTCGATTGTGCGCTTTGATGCGACCAAAGAAGCCGTTTCGCATGCCGGTGAGGTGGTGGATTCGGGAGTTGAGCTCGTCAAGCTCAGCGATGACAAACAGTGCGGCGAGGTGATCGCAGCGATGATTCTCAAAATGGCCAGTGAGGCGAGGAAGGGGAATACAGGCGGGACGCCTGTGCTACCGGGCGAGGATGAAGAAGGGGAATTTAGTTTTGGATCATGCGCGGTCATTGCGCGGACGGGCAATGAACTTGACCGGATTGGGCGGGTGCTGATGCTCAAAGGTATCCCGGTTGAGTTTCGAGAGAAGACCAGCCCGATGGAAGATGAAGGGGTGCGCGATGTCATTGCTTGGGCCAGGGTGCTTGGTGATCCGAACGCGACAGCGGATGTCAAGCGAATTTTGGTTCGGCCACGATATCGGTGTGATGCGATTAAGGTCGGTGGGTTGATCTCGCGGTGGAAGGCGCTGCGATCAAGGTGGATTGAGGGTGATGTCGACGCCACGGATCCTGGAGCGTTGCTCGACTGGTTGGCTGTTCATAGCAGCGAGGTTGATGCGCAGTTGGGCAAGCGAGTGAAGCAGATGCACACGCTGGCGGGTGAACTTGGAAAGATTGCCAGTGAATCGTCTGCGGCATCGGTGATTATGGAGATCATCAAGCGGACCGGGGTGGTACATGGTGAGCTTGGCGATGGTCGGCTGCGAGCATCGCGGGTGGCGTCATTGGTGGCGTTGGTGGGTTTTGCGTGTTCGCGGGCGAGTCGGTTTGATGCGCCGGGTGATTTGCCCGCGATGATGCGGTATTGGGAGGATCTTGATCCCAACGAGCAATCGCTCGGCGAGCTGCCCGAGCATCGGGTGGTTGATCGGGATGACGGGTTTGGGGCAGATCATGACCCAGGTGCGGTGGCGATGTTGACTGCCCATGCGTCGAAGGGATTGGAGTTTGAGACGGTATTTATTCCTCGGGTTGGGCCTCCGCATGGGTATCCGATGACCGCGGGGAGTGATGATGCGGTGCTGCCTGAGGGGATTGTGGATCGAGCGGGTGATGCTCGCGATGTCAAATCCAGACGAATTGATGAAGAACGACGGGTGTTTTATGTGGCGCTGACGCGGGCCCATACCAGGGCGGTCCTTTTGGCCAAGTTGCCGAAGAAGTCGAGCTCGGTGAACTTTGCGCTCGAGCTGCGCGAGGCGCTGGGACCGAACCTACTTGAGCGCGAGGAATCTGAGGTACTTGATCTGGCTGCCGATGGCGATGCAGTGTCGAGGTTGGGGGCGGAGTTCAAAGCAGCAGATCGGATGCGCGATGTGTTTGATCAGGCACGGCAAAATCAACGCCGGTTGGCAGCTTCGGCGATGGATGCGATGGAATTGGGTGAGATTGGTCGCGATGAGCTTGCCTCGAGGCTCAAGATTGCCGCCGATGGGATGGCGGTGATTAATGAGGTGCTGCGGACGGGTGAAGTGCCCAAGTGGGTTGATGGTACGAAGCTCAAAGGGTTGGCGCGAAGGCTTGTCGATGTGATCGAGGAGAAAAAAACGGGCGATGAGAAGCAATTGTACCATAGGCTAGAGGGACCTTTGACGCTGAGTTTTACACAGATATCGGCGTATCTGCATTGCCCGCGCTGTTATCTTGTCGAGTATGAGTTGAGGCTGCCGGGCGAAGAAGGAGCACCCGCAGCTGTGGGCAAGGTGGTGCATGCGGCACTCGAAGTGTTTTACCAGCACTGGCGAGAGGCCGATGCGGAGGGGGGAACCACGCCTGGGCTCGAAGCACTCGAAGCATTGGTGCGTGAAAAGTTCTTTGGGTATTGGCCCAAAGGGATTGAGGTGGAAGGGGATAAGCTCGAGCAGGCGTTGGCGATGGTGGGGACGCTTTGGACGAAGATGCACCGAGATGATGTACATATCGAGGAGCTTGAGAAGAAGATGGTGCTGCCTTATGAGTTTGGTGGGGTGACACACAAGATCAAGGCGGTGCTCGACCGGGTTGATGCGACAGCTTCGGGTGGTCGGCGGGTGATTGATTACAAGACAGGCAAGCCAAGGAAGGAGCTTGTTGAGCCCAAGAAGGATGATCTTCAGCTTGGGATTTATGCGATGGCGCTCGAGGAGGCGTTTGGGGATCCTGGGCCTGGGAGTGTGTGCGAATATTGGGTGCTCAGCGATGGTTCGGTGGGGTCGATAGCAATGGATGCGATTGATATGGAGCGGGTGCGTGCAAAGATTGAGCGAGCGATCGCGGGCATGTTGGCGGGCGATTGGGAGCAAAGTTCAAGGTGCCGGGGGGGGCGTTGGGATTCGGTATGCTCGATTCTTGATGAAGTTCAAAATCTGGAATGATGAATCTGGCAGAGGATTCAGGTTTTTTGCCCAATTGGGTGAAGCGCAGGCGGCATCTGGCGGTAGAGCAGATGCAGTCTGGGTTTGGGAGCAGCTTTGTGGATTTGAGACAAACACGCAATATTTTGGTGATGGGTGTGCTGGGCTTGATGGCCGCGTGGGCTTGGGGTGCCGATAGCGATGAAGTCATTGGGGATCAGGACGGGGTGGTTCGGGTGGAGTTGTCCAATGGACTCGAAGTGGTGGTGGTGCCTACGGGTGAGGGCAGCGATGGGCAAGGTGATGGGAGTGATGGAAGGGGGGGGGGCGATGATGTGCAGATCTGGCTGATTGTTCGGGCGGGGTCAATGTATGAAACTGACCAAGAGCGTGGGGCGGCAATGGTGATCCAACGGGCGATCGTGGCGGGGACTGCTCGTTTTTCGGGCGATGAGATCGCAGAGATTCTTCATGCGAGTGATCTTGGGGGCGGACATCAAGCGGGGTGGTTCGTGGGGTTTGATCATGGGGCGTATATGGGGCAGGTTGACCGAGGCGATGGGCAGGCCTTTGAGCGTGTGTTGGCATTTTTTGGAGAAGTACTCGATGGGGCGTCTTTGGTGCTCGATGAAAAGCGTGTGCAGCAGATCATTGCAGAGTTGATCGAGGAGGTTGAGGATGAGTCTTCGCCCCAGATGCGCTCGCGTGCACGGTGGTTGCCAAGGTTGATGAAGGGAACTTTGTTTGGAGATCGGCTTCCCAGAGCACGGATCGAAGAACTCAGGGAACTCAAACCCCAGCAGGTGCGAGGATTTGGGGATCGGCTGTATCATCCCGGGCAGGCGGTGGTGCTTGTGGTGGGGGATGTGGACGCCCAGGGGATTGCGCAGCAGGTGGATCAAGCACTGGGTTCGGTTGCTCGTGGGCAGCGCGATGTGATGGTTGATGGACGGATCAAGATTGATGTGTCGATGCGAGCGGTGTTCGATGATGAGCTTGGGCTTGAGAAGCATCAGGGAGCGATGATTTGGTTTCGTGATCGTGATGATGGGGCGGAAGATCGGTGGAGTGATCGGGCGAGGCGTTATCGTCTTTCCGATGCGCGTGAGGCGGTGATTGGTCGGGTTGCTGGTGAAATCGTTCGGTATCGTTTGGGGCGTCAGGGTGTAGAAGCCTTTGGCGGCCATGGGGAGGTTGGTGTCGATCAGTTAGATTTGTTTGGGCAGGTTGATTTGGTACAAATCGGGATCGAATCTTCGCAGGGACGGTGGGAGGATTCAATCCGTTTTTTGGTGCGTCAGTGTGATCGGCTGGCGCGTGATGGGGCAACGAGTGAAGAGGTGCGCCGGGCTCGTCGATCGTTGCTGTCGCGTTGGCATCGGGATGCGGATGATTGGGTGGGATTGTCGAATCGTGATCGGATGGGGTTGATGCATTGGTTGGTAACGACAGGCCGGCCGATAGTTGATATGGTGCATTGGGATCGGTTGGCGACGGAGCTGATGAACGGGATTCGTGACGAAGAGATTCAGCAGGCGGTGCGTGAGCTGGTGGATCCTCAGCGGGCGTGTTATGTTGCGCTGGTTCCTGAGGGAGGTTCTGGAGGGGCGCCTGGCGAGGGAGCCGGGCAGGCTCAGGGGGCTGGCGATGATGCTGAGGGGGTGATCAGGATCGTGACTCAAGCGATGGGTTCGGCGTTGGAGCCGATTGATCCGCGGTGGATGGAGCAGCTTGCCGACTCGTTGCTCGATGCTCAGCCTGATGGCGGTGAGGTTGAAGAGGTGTTCCGGCATGGGGCTTCGGGGGTGTGGAGTGCGAAACTCGACAATGGAGTCCAGATTTTGGTGAGGTCGATGGGCGATGGTGGTGATGATGATCGGGTGTATCTGACCGCGACCCTTTGGGGGATGGTGTTTGGTGCTGGTGGGTTTGATGATGACGAGGTGCTTGCGGGGTTGATCGCCTGGCGTGAGCCTGCGACCGAATCACGCGGAGGGCGCGCAATCTTGGCGTATCTGGGTGAGCACGGGATCGAGGTTGCTGCCAAGCAGGGCGATGGACATGTGCAGCTGCGTGTCGATGCGCCTGTGGAATCATTTGGGCAGGCGATGGAGCTGATGTTTGTGCTTTTGGACCGCCCGATGATCGAACTCGCAAATTTTAAGCGATGGCAGATCGAATGTGATCAGGTAGGGGCGGATCCGCTCGATGAGGCGATTGACGCTTTGTATGGCGACATGCCAAGAGATCGTGTGGATGATGAGGAGGTTTCGCTTGATCGGGCCCAGCGAGTCTTGACCCAGATCGTGCGCAATGCCCGGATCGACATCGCGATCGCGGGGGCGATTGATGCGTCTGCAGCGATCGAAAAAGGGGCTGAGCTTTTTGGGGCATTGGTTGATCGTTCAGACGATGAAACTGGTGCCGAGGTCGGGCTCGTTGATGCTCAAGTGGGCGAGTTTGGGAGCGAGCGAGTGATCCGGGTGGAGAATGATCGGGAGCAAGAGCATGGGATTGCAATCGGATATGTAGGTGAAGCAGGCCAAGATTTGCGTTCGTTGCGCTCGCAGATTCTCGCAGCGATGGTACTCTCGGAGCGGATGAAAGAGCAAGGGCAAGCCAGTGGGTTCGATGGATCGCTTCGCGCCAATATCTGGACATCGGATGTGTTGGTGGACAGGGTGTTTTTGCTTGTTCGGGTGTGGTGCGAAGAAGAAGCGTTTGAGCCGGCGCAGCAGGTGGTTGATGAAACGATCGAGGCGATGGTGCGCCTGGGGATCGGTGGTGATGAACTTGCAAGGGCAAAGGGAAGGGTTGATGCGTTGATCGGGCGGTATTTTGATACGCCTGGGTATTGGAGCGTGCGGATGAGCATGCTCGGGTTCCATGGGCGACAGGTCGATGACCTTTGGCAAATTCGGCAGGGGTATCGGGAGATTGATGCGCCGTATATCACGCAAGTGTTTCGAGCACTCATTGGGGGAAATGATCGGTTCCAGATTGAGATTGTTGGTGTGGAGAGGTGAGGAAAGAAAAAGCCGCCCGTGATGGGACGGCTGGTTGCTTTGGAAGATCACAAATGGGGTGTTTGTGTGCTTGGTTTGTGCAGCAGGGTGGCACTTTGGACACGACTTTGGGTGTTATTCGAGTGCTGCGGCACCAGAGATGATCTCGGTGAGCTCGGTGGTGATCTGGGCCTGACGCATACGGTTGAACTGCCGTTTGAGCAGGTGGGCCATTTTGCCGGCGTTGTCGGTGGCAGCTTTCATCGCAACCATGCGGGCAATGTGCTCGGAGACGATTGCATCGTTGAAGCACTGGAAGGTGACCGCTTTGATCGCGGCGGGGAGTAAATGATTCAGGAGTGACTCCGCATTAGGGGAAAACTCGTAGACATCGGAGAATCCGGTCTTGGGTTCATCGGTGGTGGCTGATTCGGTTGACTCTGGGGTTGAGAATGGGAGGAGTTGGAGGGTGGTGACGCGTTGTTTGCCTGCGGAGAAGTATTTCATGTAGATGATGTTGACCTTGGAGATTTCGCCTGCGATGAACCGGTCGATGTAGGTGGCTGCGAGTTTTTCGATGTCTTCGTAGGTTGGTTTGTCGCCGAAGTGTGCATGGAGGGTGTAGTCGGTGAATCCGGCGAACTTGAGGGCATTGGCGCCTTTTTTGCCGACCACTTCAAGGATGGTGTTGTTGTCGGTTTGTGCTCGAAGGTGTTTGATGGCGGCGCGGGTGATGGTGCCGTTGTATGGTCCGCAAAGTCCGCGGTCCGCGGAGATGACGAGTGTGAGCTCGGGTGCATCTGGGTTTGGTTCTTCGAGCAGGGGGTTGCCCTCCCCGACGCCTGCATCGCCGAGTTTGGCGACGAGTCCGAAGATGGATTCGGTGTACGGGCGCGAGGCGACGGAGGCAGATTGTGCGCGCGAGAATTTGGATGTGGCAATCATTTGCATCGTGCGCGTAATGCGCTTGATGTTATTGACAGCGTTCATGCGTTTCTTGATGTCTTGTGTGTTTCCCATGGGTCGAGATGGTAGGCGAGCAATGGGCTCGGTGGCGGGCAGTCGATGAGGCATTTGGACAGAAAAAGCCGCTTCTGAACGAAGCGGCCCTGCGGTTGTTTGGGTGATGATTGGTCTTTGTGCTGGTGGTGGGGGGCGAGAAAAGTAGGATCGGGTGTGCCTTAATTGGGAGGGGCTTGGGTATGAGGCGGGTTGATGGTGGGGTTCGGTTGGATTGGGCTTGGATGCGTGGTGGTTGGCCGTTTTGGAGTGGTGGATTCAAAGTTCATGGGGAAGGCGATCGAGAGGGCGGTGATTTGAGGGATCAGGTGGGTTTGGTTTGGATTGATGTTTTGTGCAGCGTCGGACATCGGTGGGTTCCTCTTTTTTCTTTGGGTGTGATTTGTCACCAAATGAACAGGTGATGTCTGGAGGATGGCACCGATGGCGTAAGGGTGCCAGTGGCTTTGTGCAATTCTGAGATCATGAGAGGACGAGGGTATCGAATGCGAGGGCGACGCCGGGTGGGAGGGTTGCGTTGGTCTTCGCGTGGAGGATGTCGTGAGTCATGTGGACGAAATAAGTCCGAAAAGGGTTGATTTTGGCAATGGTTTCGAGGGCTTGGTCGATGGTGAAATGGGTTGGGTGCGGGCGATAACGCAGGGCATCGAGGACGAGGGTTTTGGTGGGTTGGAGTTGGGTAAGGGTATGGTCGGGGATGTGGGAAACATCGGTGCAATAGGCGAGGGGGAGAAGGTTTGATTTGGAGCCGGGCATGTCGAAGATGAATCCGAGGATGGGGAGTTTGCCGTGGTTGAGGGTGATGGGGGTGATCTCTAGGCCGAAGAGGGTGAAGGGATGGTTGGGTTCGATGGTGTTGGGGATGAGTTTGGCGATGAAGGATTTCTGGATGTTTTTGTGAGGCTCAAAGATGTGTTGATAGACGCGGGTGAGTGAGGTCATGGTGTGGGTGTCGGCGTAGATGTTGATCGGGGCGTTCATGACCTCGTTGAATCTGCGGATCTCGTCGAGCCCGAAGGTGTGATCGACATGGTTGTGTGTATAGAGGATGGCGTCAATACGAGTGATTTTTTCGCGAAGGACTTGCTGGCGCAGGTCTGGGGAGGTGTCGATGAGGATGACACGGTCGATGCTATCGGGGTCGGTGAACTCGATGGTGGCGCTGGTTCGGGTGCGGGTGTCTCGGGGATCGGTGGAGGTGCATGTTGGGCAATCGCAGGCAATGATGGGGATGCCTGCGGAGGTTCCGGTGCCGAGGAAGCGGAGTTTCATGCGTGGATGATAGCGTGCATGAAAAAGGGCAGCATGGACACTGCCCTTGTGGGATCGGGTTTGGGGCCGATGGTGGGTAGGGTTAGGCAGCTTGTGTGTGGAATCCTGGGTTGTATGATGGGTTGAATCCGGGGTTGAAGGTGCCTGGGAATGGGGCGAAGCCGTTGAATGGTGTGTTGGATTCGAAGTTGCCTTCATTGTTCCAGTCTGAGCTTTCATTCCATGCGTTGTTCCATCCATTGTTCCAGCTGGCGTTGTTGTTCCAGTTGTTGAATGGGGTGTTCCCATTCCATGCACCTGGGAAGGCGTTCCAGTTGTTTGGGTTGAAGCCGTACCAGTTATGGGCGTTGTTCCACGCTGAGAATGGTGTGTTCCAGTTGTTGAATCCCTGGAATCCTGGGAAGGTGTTGTTGAATCCGAAGCCTGAGAATGGGGCTTGGTTGTTCCAATTCCATGGGTTTGGAAATGAGTTGTTCCAGTTGTTGTTGAAGTTGCCATTCCAGCCTGTATTCCAGTTTGATGGGGAGTTGCAGGGGAAACCCGGGAATCCGAATCCGGTGGCTGGGAAGTTTGATGCGAATGGTGTACTAAACATGGTGTGTTTCCTTCTCTGGTGCACATTCTCTGGTGCAGAGGTGTTTTGGTGTGATCATCGCGAAGCCGACCCATATCGGCGCCGTATGGGTGGAATCGGCGTGGCTCGGAGGGGGCTTTGGTGGGATGAGGGAGAAGGAGGTTGATTTGGGGATTGTGGGGTGGAGTGGTGTGGGGGGCGCAGAGAGTGCGCGAGCAGTGGAGCTTGGTTCGACGATCCTGTGGGTGTGCTCCCGGAGAGCCGGGGGAGACGAAAGCGTTATGGACGGTGGTAGGTGGCTTGGCAGTTGGGGGCTTCGGTGATGGATACCGAATGGACTTTGGCTCTTGGGGCGAGGGATGGGTCGAGTTTGGCGGCGAGCTGGTCGGCGATGTATTGGGCGATGTTTTCAGCGGTGGGGTTGAGGGTATCAAAGGGAGGGATGTTGTTGAAGGAGTTGTTGGTAAAGGGTTGGCAGATGTCGATCAGTGTTTTTTCGACGAGGTGGAAGTCGCAGAGGAGGCCTTCGTTATCGAGTTGATCGCCGGCGATGGTGGCGGTTGTTTTGAAGTTGTGGCCATGGAGTGGTTCGAGGTGGCCCATGAGGATGATGGCGTGGGCGGCGCAGAACTCGTGGGTGACTTGGGTGGTGAAGGTTGGGGGCATGGGAGGAGGATAGGCAATGGGTAATGGGCAGTAGGGAATAGGCAATGGGCAGTAGGGAATAGGCAATGGGAAGAGGGAGAGTAGAAGAAGGAGGGAAGAGGAAGACCCCTTCCGTCTGCGAAGACGCAGACACAACCGCCCGATGGGTGCTCCCCCGGAGGCCTGGGGGAGGCGGAAGAGGGGAGAAGATCGTTGTTTTATGGGTTTGGCTCGTTTGGAGGGGGTGGGGTTGGATGGGTTTTGTTCCAGGTGGAGAGGGAGCGCAAGGCCATGATGGCGATGATGATGTTGGCGGTGACGCCTGCGGGTGACTTGGCGATGAGGTTGAAGGCGATCCAGCAGATGGATGCGAGGGCGGCGAAAATGAAGCCGTCTTTTTTGTGGATGCCGAGGCGATACATAGAGAGAAACATGAAGATGGCGGCGGCCCAGTCGAGGCCGAAGTATCGGTCGAGGGCGAGGAAGTTGAAGATTGATTCTGGCATGGGAGAGGGTAGGGGGGAGGGGGAGGGCAGCAAAGCGAGAAAGCCACAGAGCAGTAAATAAGAGGGAGGAGAGGAGTGGATTGGCTACAGAGCATGTAGGGGCACAGAGAAGGAAGGCTGAGAAGGGATGGAGAAGAAGGAGAGAGGGGGCACCTAGAGTGTGGGATAGGAATAGGGAGTGTTGCGATGGGTGATTCTGGGTTGATTTTGGGTGTAAGTGGGTTGCGGGGGATTGTTGGGGAGAATCTGACGAGGGAGGTTGCAGAGGCGTATGCGGCAGCATTTGGAGAATGGCTTCTTGAAGTGAATGAAGCAGCGAGGAAAGTCATCGTTGTTCGCGATGGGCGTGCGGGAGGTGATGAGGTGTATCAGGCTGCAATGAATGGCGTGGCATCGAAGGGATTCGATGTTGTGGGGTATGGTGTGGCGATGACGCCGACGGCTGGGGTAGCGGTACATGGCGATGTAAGTGGCGCGATTGTGGTGACAGCGAGCCATAATCCGGGGGAGTGGAATGGATTGAAGTGTTTGATTCCTGCAGGGAATGGTATGAGTGGGCAGGCGCCGTCGAAGGATGACGCCGACGCGATTATTGCAGTTTATCGGCAGGTCGAGATTGATCGGGAATCAGTTGGTGGGATTGGTCGAATCGAAGAAAGCGATTCAATGGTTGTGACCGTGGGGCATTGTGATCGCGTGATGGAATGCTTGGGTTGTGTTTTGGATGAGGTGGGAGGGAGTGGATTCTCAGCGGTGCTCGATTCGGTGAATGCTTCTGGAGCAGCTGGTGCGAAGATGTTGTTGGAGCAGTTGGCGGTAGAATACAAGCAGATTTTTGGTGATGGCACCGGTATCTTTCCGCATACACCTGAACCTACGCGGGAGAACCTTTCGGGGGTGGGTGGGTTATGTGATGTGGTGCCTGGGATGAAGGCGGATGTAGGTTTTGCGCAGGACCCCGATGGGGATCGGTTGGCGGTGGTAGATGAGCTGGGGGGGTATATTGGGGAGGAATATACGCTTGTTTTGTGTGCGATGGCACTGATGGAAGCTCGGATGTGTGTGGAAGAGAGAGCGGAGAAGATCCGGCTCGGCGAGTCGAGTTACCAAGAGAAGAACGATAAAAAGAAACCTGTGTTTGTGGTGAATCTTTCGACTTCTCGGATGATTGATGATGTGGCGGCTCACTATGGCGCGGAAGTGGTGCGGACGGCGGTGGGGGAGGCGAATGTTGTGGAGGCGATGAAATCGCTGACCGCTTCTGGGCGCGATGTGGTGCTTGGGGGGGAGGGCAATGGGGGAGTGATTTGGGCACAGGTGACTTATGTGCGAGATTCGTTGTCGGGGATGGGGTTGATTTTGTCATTGATGGCTCGGACGGGCAAGACGGTGAGCGAGTTGGTGTCGATGGTGAACTCGTTTGGGCCTACGGCGAAGGTGAAGAGGGATGGATATACGATTTTGAAGATCAAATTGGATTTGGCGAGCAAGGCAGATGCGGAGCCTGTGGTTGCGCATCTCAAAGCGGTGTATTCGAATCGGAGGGATTGCCGGGTTGATTTGGTCGATGGGATTCGGATTGATTGGGATGATCGCGGGGTGTGGGCGCATGTGCGGGCAAGCAATACTGAAGCGATTATGCGGGTGATTGTGGAGGCTCCCAGTGAAGAGGAGGCTAAAATGGTGGTCGGGGAGATTGAGGGAGAGATTGGGAGGGAAAAAACCAAAGACTAAGAAACTATCTCAAAACCCACCCGATAGCCGATAAACGCTCTGGTCATGGATGACCAGAAGGAGGTGCCAGGATGGCTAAACGACATCAACGACGAAAAACG
>Ga0256839_1001290_pt1 | contig 30677 bp, 26 predicted proteins | sample 354166metaG_FD_185968 | JGI IMG/M metagenome (GOLD analysis project Ga0256839, IMG submission 185968) | Hydrothermal vent microbial communities from Mid Atlantic Ridge, Atlantic Ocean - 354-166 | ecosystem: Environmental > Aquatic > Marine > Hydrothermal vents | place: Atlantic Ocean: Mid... | reverse complement strand
GTATGCCCCACGCCCCCGAGCGGCCGCAGAGACAGAGGCCGTCGCGGCTTGGGGATTTGCTCGTAGGGTACCGGAGAGCAAATTTCCATAGAGCAGGCCCCTAATCGCAGCAGGTGTCAACCTGCTGCACCCATTTAGCCCTGCGTTTTGTTTTGATGCCATTGTCTGCTTTAGCCTTGAGTATAAAATCCTCGGGCTGGCGGGAGGGCCCTGGTTGCAGCGGGTGTCAACCCGCTGGCTCCATTTTATATCAATGCGCAGCCACCTTGGCCAGGCCTTGATTTTTTGCTTCTTTTTATTCTTCAGCGATGTCAGTGGAGGGACCTGGTTCAATTCTTGCCGGAGGGTACTGATTGATCACGAGCACACAATAGAAAGTTCTGTATCGTTCCTTTATTTGGCAAAATTTCAATCTTTTGCAGAATAGAATTTTCAGACACCTTTTAAAAAAGAGACGACAGGCCATAGCCTGCCATCTCTTGCTTGTTATGGGGATAGAGCTCTTCTTTTACATCCAGCCCTGTTGTCTCATCCATTCATCGTTATAGACTTTCCCCAGATAGCGACTGCCATGATCGTGAAAGATGACGACCACAAAGTCATCAGGTTGAAATTGACCGGCCATCTGATACAAGGCCTGGAGATTTGCTCCGGAGGAATAGCCCATCATGAGTCCTTCCATTTCAGCCAGTTCGCGGGTGCGGAAGGCTGCTTCGCGATCGGGCACTTTTTCATAGTGGTCTATGAGGTCGAAGAGCACATTTTTGGGAATGATGTTTTTGCCGGTGCCTTCGATGCGATAGGAAGCTATTTCGCTGGGGTCGTATTCTCCGGTTTGCCAGTATTTGGTCAAAACCGAGCCGTAGGCATCTACGCCTATGATTTTGACATTCGGATTTTGCTCTTTCAGATAACGGGCTATACCCGAGACTGTACCTCCGGTTCCCGTGCTGCCGATGAAGTGGGTGATGCGGCCTTCGGATTGCTCCCAGATTTCCGGTCCCGTGCTCCGGTAGTGGGCATCCATGTTGTCGGTGTTGAAATTCTGGTTGAGATAGACCGAATTGGGAATTTCACGAGCGAGAGTTTTGGCCTTTTCGTAATAGGATTCCGGGCTGTCCGGCTTGGCTTCTTTGGGGCAGATGACGATTTCTGCTCCCAGGGCTTTCAGCAGGTTAATTTTTTCTTGAGAAATTTTGCTGGTTACGGTAAGAACACAATGGTAGCCCTTTACTGCGGCGATCATGGCCAGGCTGTAGCCCGTATTGCCGGATGTGGCTTCTATGATAGTTCCTCCGGGTTTGAGGAGACCTCGGGCTTCAGCACGTTCGATCATGTATTTGGCTACGCGGTCTTTTGCGGAAGCTCCCGGATTAAACGCTTCTACTTTGGCCCAGACTTCGGTGTTTAGGTCTAAAGAGGCCTTTTCCAAGCGAACCATGGGGGTGTTGCCAATAGCTTCAATGACCGACGGAACGCGCCGGCTGCAAGAGGGGTGTAAGAGGCTGTTTGATAGCATCATAAGTCTTTTGTGTTATTTGTTTGCCCATGAGGGCCGGTTTGATTCTTTCTTTCGTCGCATGCCAGGGTTTGGCAGTTTTTTGGCGAAAGCCATGAGAATCGAATCCATTGCAAAGATACGCCATTGTCTAAGGTATGGTGCAAAATGTTGATTTACAATTTGATTTTAGCCTAAAATTTTGTGTTTTATTTATTGTTTTGTCTTTTTTTGCAAATATTTTTTAATCGCTATGCTTTTAGAGCTTTTATTTTTTGACAGTATTTAAGGAGCCGGCCCGGGGGTGACAAAAGTCACCTTTGGCATTGACGATTGTCATTCTTTGGGGGGGAGTCGTGGTTGTACCTTAGCGCTTGTAAGAGAAAGGGAAAAGTCTCTTGAAAGGGGAAAATGCTGAAATTGGGGTTTTTTCTCCTGCTTACAAAGAATTAAGTGCTATAATGGGTGACATTGGATATTGCTCTATCCTTTCGGGGCTAATTCTCTGAATTAGCCCTTTTTTTATGTTTGGTAGGGAGGGTTGATGAGGAGCTCGCGCCCCCCTCACTGTAAAGTGCGCAAGGTGGAAGGAGCTACGCCCAGGTTTTCGGGCAATGTGATGGTAGGGAAGGCCGTTTTTATTCCTATTTTGATGATGGCCAGGTGGTGTATGGTATGATCGAAGGCATAGGCCAGTTCGCGTCCCAGGGTAGAAGAGACGAGCCGGCGTTCTTCGGATTGTTCTGAGCTGAAATCAGAGAGAATTTGGAGCGGGCTGTCTTCGTTCAAGCCGGTGAGTTGTGTTATCAGTTGTTTAAGGCCCAGCGTTGCTGCGTGGGGGCTTTTTTCGACCTGTGTTTCGCGTTGGCGGGCGGCATAATCGATGATGCCCTTTTGCCAGTTAGCGAAGAGGATTTCGTAGAAGTTATAGATGTGGCGGAAGTGTTGGCCGATGGATGATCCGTTAAAGATTTCCAGGGGTTGGGCGTAGGCCTTTTCCGGGATCAGGGAGAGCACTTCGGTGAGTTGTTGAAGAATGAATCGGGTGCCTTCTTTTGGTGTCATGTTGCGTTTGGTCTTGTTGTTGTGTTTTGTGCGGCTTGCAGGGTATTTAGCAAGAGGCTGGTTACTGTCATGGGGCCTACGCCACCGGGCACGGGGGTGATGTAGGAACATTTGGGTGCGACGTTTTCAAAATCCACATCGCCGACCAGGCGATAGCCTCGTTGGGCAGAGGGGTCTTCTACGCGGTTGATGCCCACATCGATGACTACGGCACCTTCTTTGACCATATCGGCGGTGATTTTTTTCGGTTGCCCGATGGCGGCGATGAGAATGTCCGCTTGTCGGGCCAGTTCCGGCAAATTTTGGGTGCGGCTATGGGCCAGAGTTACCGTGCAATTTCCCGGATACCCTTTTCTCGACAGCAATAGACTTAGGGGCGTGCCTACGATGTTGCTTCGCCCTATGATGAGGCAGTTTTTACCCTCTGTGGGGATTTCATAGCGCTCAAGCATTTGCAGGATACCGTAAGGAGTTGCCGGCAAATAGCGAGGCATACCCAAGGCCATGAGTCCTACATTCATAGGGTGAAAGCCATCCACGTCTTTTTCCGGACTTATAGCCAAGAGTACTTCGTTTTCGTTGAGATGTGCCGGCAGGGGCAGCTGTACAATAAAACCGTGAATATCCGGATTTGCGTTTAGCTCGATCACAATATCCATCAATTCTTTTTGCGAAATATCCGCCCCGCGACGTATTAGGGTAGATTGAAAGCCCACTTGTTCGCAGGAGCGGACTTTGTTGCGCACATAGGCCTGGCTGGCCGGATCGTCGCCTATCAGCACGGCTGCCAGATGAGGCGGGCGCTGTCCAGCGGCTGTTCTTTTTGCCACTTCGGCAGCAATTTCGTTTTTGATGGTTTGGGATAGGGTTTTGCCGTCGAGGAGGGTCATGAGATAGAGAGTTTAAGGAGGCTTTGAGTTTGAGGTGAAAAAGAATTTAGCAGTCTTCCATTTAGCTCGGAAATCTGCCTTTTTATCTAAACCCCGGGGAGGGTAAGAGGCAGAAAATGTAAAGGTAAAAAAATAAGAGATTGAGCGACCTAAGTCGCCCAATCTCTCTTTTTTCACCTTGGGCAGTTTTTAGCCTTTTCCCTTTCACTTGTTGTCGTCTTCGACTTCTTCGAATTCGACATCCGTTACATCATCGGAGCCCGAGGTGTTTCCGGAATCCGTACCTGCAGTGCTGCCGTTGTTTCCGGCTGTTTCAGCGCCTTGGGTAGCTTGATACATTTCGGCGCTGGCAGCTTGCCAGGCGGTATTCAGTTTTTCCATAGCGCTGTCTATGCCGCTGATATCTTCGGCTTTGTGAGCTTCGCGCAGTTCGTTCAAGGCGCTTTCGATAGCAGACTTTTTGTCCTCGGGCAGTTTGTCGCCGTACTCGTTAAGCTGCTTTTCACTTTGGAAGATCAAGGAGTCGGCGGCGTTGAGTTTTTCAGCACGTTCCCGAGCTTTGCGGTCTTCTTCGGCATGGGCTTCCGCTTCGGCTTTCATCTTTTCGATTTCCTCTTTAGACAGGCCGGTAGAAGCCTCTACCCGAACGGTTTGTTCTTTGCCGGTTCCTTTGTCTTTAGCCGTTACTTGCAAGATGCCGTTGGCATCGATATCGAAGCTCACTTCAATTTGAGGTACACCCCGAGGAGCAGGGGGTATGCCATCCAGGATAAAGCGAGCCACCGTGCGGTTGTCTTTGGCCATAGGACGTTCACCTTGAAGGACGTGAATTTCCACCGAGGGTTGATTGTCGGTAGCCGTCGAATAGACCTTGGTTTTGTGTACGGGCACGGTGGTATTTGCCGGAATGATGACGTCATATACACCGCCCATGGTTTCGATACCCATAGACAGCGGAGTTACGTCTAGCAGGATGACATCCGATACATCACCACTGAGTACACCACCCTGTATGGCAGCACCTATGGCAACGACTTCGTCGGGGTTGACGCCTTTGTGCAATTTTTTGCCAAAGAACTTTTCTACTGCAGCCTGTACGGCAGGAATGCGGGTAGAACCTCCGACCATAATGATTTCATCGACATCTTTGGCCGTGATGCCGGCATCTTTCAGCGCTTGTTTTACCGGATCAATGGTGCGTTGAATCAGGTGATCCACCATTTTTTCAAACTGCGAGCGCGTGATTTTTTTCACCAAGTGTTTGGGTACACCATCTACAGCAGTGATATAGGGAAGGTTGACTTCCGTTTCTGTAGTGGAGGACAATTCGATTTTGGCTTTTTCCGCAGCCTCTTTCAAGCGTTGAAGAGCCATAGGATCTTTGCGCAGATCTATACCTTCTTCTTTTTTGAACTCATCGGCCAAATAGTCAATGAGCACTTGGTCAAAATCGTCACCACCCAAGTGCGTGTCGCCGTTGGTGGATTTCACTTCAAAGACGCCACCACCCAAATCGAGGATGGATATGTCAAAGGTACCTCCTCCTAAGTCGTAAACCGCTACGGTGATTTCTTTGTCTTTTTTGTCTAAGCCGTAAGCCAAGGCCGCAGCTGTAGGTTCATTGACAATGCGTTTGACCGTCAGGCCCGCAATTTCACCGGCTTCTTTGGTGGCTTGGCGCTGGGAGTCGTTGAAGTATGCCGGTACGGTTACCACGGCTTCCTTGACCTCATAACCCAAGTAATCGCTGGCCACTTTCTTCATTTTTTGAAGAATCATGGCTGAGATTTCCTGCGGAGAGTAAAGGCGGCCATCCACGTCGATGCGGATGGTGTCGTTGGGGCCTTTAACTACTTTGTAAGGGACTTTGTTGATTTCGTCCTTGACTTCCGAAAAACGCCGCCCCATAAAGCGCTTTATAGAAGATATGGTGCGTTCGGAATTGGTGATGGCTTGCCGCTTGGCAGGGTCGCCAATCTTGCGCTCTCCATTGTCTATGAAGGCAACTACCGAAGGGGTAGTGCGTTTTCCTTCTTCGTTGGGGATAACCACCGGTTCGTTGCCTTCCATAACGGCAACTACAGAGTTGGTTGTTCCCAAGTCAATGCCTATAATTTTTCCCATGTTCGTTTATTTTTTTGCGTTGGCAAATCGGGTTTTCTTTCCTGCTTTCAAAATCTTTGATTTTGAAAAAAGCTGGTCTGCAGACTACCTTTTTTGGGACGCTTTGTCACCTTATGCTGCCTCTAAAAGGCCTAAAGTGGGCAAAGCCCGAGACCACTTAATGCTCTGCAAGGGATATGCCAAGCTTGAAAAACTGCCAAAAAGTCAGGAAATCCTTGAAGATGTACTCGTGGTGAAGTGGTTTGGGAGGCGTCAGCCTCCCAAATTTCCTATCTCTCGCTCGTTTGCGGGTCGTAAATATCCCCAACCATTTCGGCTCGGGTATGATTAGGACTGAATTGGCGAAAAAGGGAAGCTCGCTTTCCGAGTTTCCTCCATGGAACGATTAACCTTCAAGTACAAATTGCAAACCCACAAGCTGTAAAGGATACCGGGAAGCTCAAAGTAGCCCCGGTATCGCTGTCATGACAAAGCCAGCAGCTTGTGTGGTTGATGTTTACTGGAAGTTTAAGTCAGCTGTATATTCGCCGTTTTTGAGTAAGTCCAAGCTGGTGCTGCTGAGTTGGAGACCGAAAACACCGCCTTTTGAAATGGAGCTAAAGAGGCCCAATCCACCTTCGATGTTGGTGTAAGTAGGGATATCTTGAGATGCCGTGATGCCGGTATTGGCTTGTGTGATGTTGATGTATTCTTCGATAGCTTGTCCGGCACCGATGACAATCAGATCCATGCCTGTAAATTGTCGAAGGGTGGTGGGTTTGGCTTCGAGGGAAGAGGCCAGGGTGGTATAAAAATCGATACCATCAACTTTGATGACGGTGGTAGAGCTGCTGCCGGAGTGGGCAACACCTCGGGCCATAGTCCATACTAAGGTTTTTGAGACGGCATCTTGGCTGTGACCGGCTTCCCATTCGTCGTAGTGGATGTGCATTTCTACATCGAAAATGCGAGCTTCAGTGCCACTAGTCCAGCGGAAGGAATTTTGTTGGTCGTATTTAAAAGTTACCTGGGAGCCGTCGATGAGGCCGGAAGGAGATATTTCGCCCAAAACGGTGGCTTCGGCCGTAACATCGTCCAAGTTGCCTTGCCGTTCAATGCTTAGGCCCAAAGGAGCGTTTTCATCCAAGGGGAGGAGGGAGGCTTTGAGCTTATAGAGGTAGTTGGGTTGGTCGGCAAAGGGGCCGGATTCTCTGGGATAGCCTTCCAGATTGCCGTCCACGCGTTGTAGTTGTTTTTTGGTGCCGCTTTCCAAATCGATGAGGAAGACGGTGATGGCATCTTCGGGATAATAGATGGAGTCGGGGTTTTGGGCGATTTCATTGATGTCGCCTTCGGGGTTGATGAAGACCTTTTCTACGCGAATGTAATAAGCTGTGTCTGTGCGGTTAATCATGCCGTACACCACGGGAATGTCTTTCCAGGGAGCATTCAGCTGAAACTCGTCTTTGCAGGCATTTTGCGACAGCAGCAAAGCCAAAGCCAGAATCAGGTATCCGATATTTTTCATGCGGCAAAGGTACACAAAAAAGGATTGAGTATCTTTGAGCTTGGAAAGCCATTTGCCGAAAGGCGCTAAAAACCAAGTTGTATGTCAGCAAGTAGCAAACCCGTTAAGCGCGTTACTACCCATATTTTGCAAGCCATGAAGCAGCAGGGGGAGAAAATCTCCATGCTTACGGCTTACGATTATTCCATGGCCCGGATTTTGGACGAGGCAGGTATTGATGTGCTGTTGGTAGGAGATTCCGCTTCTAACGTCATGGCCGGGCACGAGACGACTTTGCCCATTACCCTGGACCAAATGATTTATCACGCTGCTTCTGTGGTGCGGGCTGTGAAGCGGGCTTTGGTCGTGGTGGATTTGCCTTTTGGGTCGTATCAGGGCAACTCTAAAGAGGCTTTGAATTCGACCATACGCATTATGAAAGAATCGGGCGCTCATGCCGTGAAGGCAGAGGGTGGTGCCGAAATTCAAGAATCCGTCAAGCGCATTCTATCGGCCGGCGTTCCTGTAATGGGGCATTTGGGTTTGACCCCACAGTCTATTTATAAATTTGGCACCTATACGGTGCGGGCAAAGGAGGAGGCCGAAGCACAAAAACTAAAAGAAGATGCTTTGTTGTTGCAGGACTTGGGTTGTTTTGCCATTGTGTTGGAAAAAATTCCTGCTACTTTGGGGAAAGAGGTTTCCGAGATGTTGCACATTCCCACGATTGGGATAGGTGCCGGCCCGGATGTGGATGGCCAGGTATTGGTTACCCACGATATGTTGGGCATTACCAAAAATTTCCACCCTCGTTTTTTGAGGCGCTACTTGGAGCTATACGATGCTATGAAAGAGGCGGCAGAACAGTACATTGAGGACGTTAAGCGTGGAGATTTTCCGAACGAAAAGGAGCGTTACTAAAAGGCCTGTTATCTGTTCTTTAGGTTTTGCTTATACTTTTTGATGTTGCGGTTGTGGCCTCTAAGCGTTTTGGCAAAATTGTGTAGGCCACTGCCATCTCCCTTGGCGCAAAAAAAGATGTAGTCGTGTTTTTCCGCTTGGAGGACGGCGTCTATGCTGGCAATGGAAGCCATGCTGATGGGGCCGGGTGGCAGGCCTTCGTACAGGTAGGTGTTGTAAGGGGAGTCGTATTTGGTGTGGTAGTGGGTTACGCGTGAGGTGCCAAAATCGCGGCGGGCAAAGACGGCAGTGGGGTCGGCCTGGAGTTTGATGCCGCGTTTGAGTCGATTGAGATAGACGCCGGCGATGCGCTTTTTTTCTTCATTGCGGTTGGTTTCCCGTTCTACGATGGAGGCCAAGGTATAGACTTCTTCCGGGCTGAGGCCGAGTTTGCGGGCTTTACCGAGTCGGTCGTTCATTTTCCAAAACCTATCGTGTTCTTTTTTCATGCGTTCGAGAAATTTTTCAGGAGGGGTATTCCAGAAAAATTCATAGGTATTGGGAATGAACAGGCTCATGAAGGTTTCTTTGGTAAATCCGAGTGCTTGGATGAGGGAGTCGTTTTGAAAGGCTGCTTTTATCTCTGCTGCGGAAGGCTCGATAAAGCGAGCGACTTTTTCGGCTACGTCTTCCGGCAGACGTGCGTCTTCTGTGATAACCACTTTGACAGGGGCTTGTTTTCCGTTGCGGAGATGCCGTACCAGCTCGAGATTGGTCCAGCCCGGTTGAATTTGAAAGCGGCCGGCCCGCATCTTAGGGCGATGGTATTTGAGCTTTTCAGCTACGCGACGAAACGATGCGGTGTCTTTGATAAACCCACCCTTGTGTAACAGTTCTTTGACTTCTTCAAAGCTGCTGCCCGTGGGAATCAGGACAAAGGTTTCCTTGAGCTCTTTGGGTACGTTGGGCAGCAAGTAGTCTTTGTACTTTTGGTAGGCCCAGAAGCCGGCTACGAGGAGCAGGGTAAGGGCTGCAAAAAGAATGGATTTCTTCATGCTCGGTTTGGCGTTTCCCCGCAAGGGTGTGTGTTTAGTGTGTGGTGATTTTATCAGAAGTTTAGAGGTTGATAAACAGAGGTTCTCCCAAGCCTGCTTCGTTTTGCACGTAGATGCGCAGTTGTCCTTTGGCATTTGGCGGAAGCTCGACAAAGGCTTCTTGTCCGTCAGTTTTGGTTTTGAGTTGCCGGTTGTTCAACAGGGCAATGACGGCACCGCCTTTCGGCAAATGCAACCGGAGGCTCAGTCCGTCTTTTTCGCTCAATTCAACGGTCGGTAGATTTTTTTTGTTGCCTTCTCGCGCTTTAACCTGATAGACGGATACCTCCTGCCCTTGTTCGTCCTTGGTCTTGTTGGGGTTTTTCGGATCGGTCATGCTTTGGCCGTCAATGACAAAGCGATAGCGGTAGTTGCCGGGCGGCAACGGGAAGATGAGTTCCCAGACTTTGCCCTTTTTGACCATCAGACCGCGTGAGGAATCCCAGTTGTTCATGTCGCCTACGACTTGAACTTGGCTGTAGCCCTTGTCTTTTAATCGGAAGGGCACGGGGATGCTGCCGGCATCGCGTACGAGCAGATCGACTTGCCCTTCGGGGGTGTAAAGCGTTATGAGATTGACAAGTCCGATATCACCCACAATGTTAAATGCCAGGCCTTTCGGCAAACGTTCAACCTTGAGGCCGGGCACGGAGACGATGGAATCTACGGCGGATATACCGGTACCACTCCAAGACCACTCGGTGCGTATCCCGGTGAGTAAGACGGGAGCTATGGGAGGCAGATCAGCTGTTTTCTCTTGAGCTACTTCCGATTTGTCGAGATTTTTACCGCTATTTTTCTCCTGGTTTTGTGGCTCTGTATTGTTTTGACAGGCATACAAGAGCAACAAAAGGAAAAAAGCAGTAGAAGAGGCGATTTTCATAAGGCAGTTTTTTGTTTTCAAGGCAGGGTATCCATGAGTTGGAGGTAGGTTTCCAACTTGGCCTGGACGTCCGTTTGGTTGAAGCGCTCCGTACCTATCCAGATCATGATGGTTTTATCTTTGGTCATCTTGATTTTGTATTCGCCCTGAAAAGAAGGATCTTCGGTTCGAATGGTGAGTACGGCAATAGAAGGGTGATAAGTCCAGGTGCCTTTGGTAATTTCGTCTTTCCACTTGCCGGCTTTGAGGTGCCCGTCGGCAGTAAACTGGAACCAACGCCCCGTATTTTCTTTGGGTGCGTTTTCCGGGTCTTTGATGCTGACGTAGCCGGCGATGTACCAGTATCCGGTGGTGAGGCCTTCCAGAAAGTTTTGGGTTTGTTCACTGATGATGCCACCTTCGTAGGGTACTACACCAATGACTTCTTCGGTGGGTTTTTGCCCCTGAGTCTGGTTTTGGGATATTTCCTGATTTGTTGGTTCATTCTCTTGGCAGCTGGCAGATAGGAGCAAGGAGATGAAAAGAAGAAGGAAGTGGCTTGCTTTCATTGGGGGTTTTTGTGTTTGGTGTAAAAAGTTTGAGTTTTGGCAAAGATACGAACTCCTTGCAATTTCAGTCAGTAAACATACAGCTGTTTGGGTTGGCATGGAGGTGCAAAATGTGCTTTAGGACTTTTTCTTTACCTTTGGCGCGATGTGAAACCCTACTGAATAAAACCAACTGCAAAATGCCTACCGATCTCGACATTGCGCGCAAAGTACAGCTGAAGCACATTGCCGATGTTGCTGCTCAACTGGACATTCCTTCGGACGATTTACAACTTTACGGAAAGTACAAAGCCAAGCTGCCACTTGATCTCATTGATGAGGAAAAAGTCGCCCGCAGCAAGCTGATTTTGGTCTCTGCCATTTCCCCCACACCGGCAGGGGAAGGAAAGACAACCGTATCTATCGGTCTTTCCCAGGGCTTGAATCGTCTTGGCAAAAAAACTTGTGTGGCTTTGCGCGAACCGTCTTTGGGGCCTGTTTTTGGCATCAAGGGCGGTGCTACGGGAGGAGGTTATTCCCAGGTGCTTCCCATGGAAGACATCAACCTGCACTTTACGGGCGACTTCTCTGCTGTAGAGAAAGCACACAATCTGCTTTCTGCTCTGGTGGACAACAATCTGCACCAGCGCAAGCGCTCTTTGGGCATAGACCCCCGCACCATTTTGTGGAAGCGGGTGATGGATATGAACGATCGTTCTCTGCGTCATCTGGTCATTGGGCTGGGAGGGCGCACACAAGGTGTACCTCGTGAAGCCGGTTTTGACATCACGGCAGCTTCGGAAATCATGGCTATTCTTTGCTTGTCTTCCGGCATGGAGGATTTGAAGAAGCGCATGGGCAACATCTTTATAGGTTTTACCTATGAGAAAGAGCCGGTTTATGCTCGTGCTTTGAAGGCTCAGGGGGCTATGGCGGCTTTGTTGAAGGATGCCATCAAGCCCAACTTGGTCCAGACGCTTGAGGGGTATCCGGCCATCATTCACGGGGGGCCTTTTGCCAATATTGCCCAGGGTACCAATACCATCCTGGCAACGCGTATGGCCATGTCTTTGGCCGACTACGTGGTAACCGAAGCGGGTTTTGGTTTTGACTTGGGCGGAGAAAAGTTTTTGGACATCAAGTGCCCTACGGCCCGTATCGCCCCGCAGGCGGTTGTGCTGGTAGCCACGATAAGGGCATTGAAATACCACGGAGGCGCTAAACTCAAGGAATTGACCCTGCCCGATCCCGAGGCGGTAAGCAGGGGGTTGGTCAATTTGGAAAAACACCTGGAGAATACACAACACTACGGTCTTAAGCCGGTCGTGGCTTTGAATTTGTTCACTTCTGACACAGAAGAAGAGGTGAACATCGTCTTGGAGCACTGCAAGAGCTTAGGCGTGGATGCCGTGGTAGCTGATGTCTGGGGGCAAGGTGGAGCAGGAGCCGAAGATTTGGCGAAAGCCGTGGTGAGAATCGTTGAAGCAGGTGAAAGCCGTTTTCAACCGCTTTACGATTGGTCCTGGCCTGTAGAGAAGAAAATAGAGACCATAGCCACCCGCATTTACGGAGCGGAGGGAGTAGAATACAGCTCCACGGCTAAGGCCGATCTGCGCCGCATCGCCAAGCTGGGCTTGGAAGAACTGCCCGTATGCATAGCCAAAACGCAGAAATCGCTTTCCGACAATGCCAAATTAATCGGCCGTCCCGAGGGCTTCACCCTTTCCGTGCGCCAAATTGAAATAGCTGCGGGTGCCGGCTTTTTGGTGCCCATTACCGGAGACATCATGCGCATGCCGGGTCTGCCCGCTCTACCGGCTGCAGAGGGCATCGACATCGACGAGCAAGGCAACATCAGCGGCTTGTTTTAAGGGTGAAAATATACACCATGTTCGGTTTTGTCCATATCTTGCACTCGAAAGCCTTTGCTTTTTTCGTGCAACTACAGGCCTATGATTCGTTCTGTTTATGTAGCAGCCACAGGGCAGCATGTGGGTAAAACCACCAGCACCCTGGGTTTGGTCTCCGCTTTGGCTCGGGCAGGGATAAAGGTAGGATATTGCAAACCCGTAGGGCAGCAGTTTCTGGATTTGGGAAATCTGAAGGTCGATAAAGATGCGCTGCTCTTTTCCAAAACCATGGATTTCAAGTTGGCTGAAAATATCCACAGCCCGGTTATCTTGGGCAAAGGTGCTACGGCGGCCTATCTGGATGCTCCCGAAAAGTTTGATTATGCAGGGCGCATTCGCTATGCGGCAGATTATCTGCAGCAGCATTATGAGATGGTGGTGTATGAAGGTACCGGCCATCCGGGCGTGGGCAGCGTGGTCAACCTGTCCAATGCCGATGTAGCAAAAATGTTGGGTGCTTCGGTGATCATAGTGGTCGAAGGAGGTATCGGCAATACGCTGGACAAACTCTATTTGTCGCTTTGTCCTTTTCGCCAACTGGGCGTTCCCGTTATTGGCGTTATTGTCAATAAGGTGCGACCCGATAAAATCGACAAGGTGCGCTACTACCTCCAAAAGAAGCTCAAGGAGATGGATTTGCCCCTGCTGGGCATTTTACCTTACGACAAGCGGCTTTCTCATCCCATTATGGCGACTATTGTGCATGCCGTCAAAGGTCGTGTGCTGGCCAACGAACAGTATTTGGACAACAGGGTTGAGGGCTTTTTGTCAGGTACTTTGTTGGAAGAGGAGCAGATTACCCAGGTGAGCAATCGGCTTTTGGTGGTCAGCTATAAGCGTTTGGCGGAAGCCCTTGAACGCATTCGGGTGATTACCGAATCTATCCAATTGGAGTACTTCCCGCTTTCCGGTATTGTCATTACCGGAGATGGCGTTCACGAAAAACCCGTCGTGCATTCTTCTGTGTTTGAACATTATACCTCCCAATACAACATTCCGGTGATTACAACGCCTTTTGACACCTTGGGTGCGGTGATCAAAATAAGTCGTATCGAAGTCAAGATCAATACGCGTACGCCTTGGAAAGTAGAGCGTGCCATAGAGCTCATCAACGAACATGTGGATTTAGACGTGTTGTTACACTAAGGCTTCTACCATTTCTTTGATGGTCTTTTCCATGGGGGTATAAGTCAGTCCCAGCTCTTTGAGGCTGCGCTGATTGTTTAAGCTGATGGAGTACCCCACATTGCGTTTGATAAACGGGTAAGTCAAACCAAAGGCCCAGCCTATGAGATAAATCATGAATTTGGGGGATTCCATCAGCGGCAGCTTGAAGCGGAATTTTCCGGGGTAGAGTTTGGCTATCATTTGGCGAAGCTCCCAAATGCTCATCACGCGCTCTGCTAAGATGTAGCGCCCCTTGCTGTCCTCTCTTTCCAGGGCTAACAAATGAGCTTTGGCCACATCCCGCACGTCCACAAAGCCGAATTCCAAATGAGGGACACCAAGGAATAGCTTTCCACCGATGAGATCTTTCAAAAACTGAATGCTCTCCGAGCGCGTATGTGGGCTTAAGGGCGGCCCCATGACGAAAGAAGGATTGATGACAACCAATTTCCATTGGTCTTGTTCTCTTTCCATTTTCCAGGCTTCTTTTTCGGCCATCACCTTGGAGTAGGAGTAGGGTTGGTGCCTGGCGGAGCTGGAGGTGTTGAAATGCGCTTCGGTGAATTCCGCCAGCCCTTGCTCTTTCATGTCGATGTTGTCTCCATGAACAGCAGCCACACTGGAAGTGAGCACGACCTTTTTTACCGTTCCCGAGCGCTTGGCTGCTTCCAGCACATTCCGGGTGCCTTTGACGGCAGGCTCTATCAGCTCTTTTACGGGATCTTTAAATTTCAAGGAGAAAGGAGAAGCCATGTGAATGATGGCGTCGCTGCCTTTTGCAGCTTGGTCGAAGGAGCCTTCTTTGAGCAAATCGGCTTCAAAAGGCTCTAGGGTACCGGGGCTGTTTTGGGCTATTTCACTCAGGTGTTTGTATTTGTGTATCTTGTTGGGGTCTCGAAGGCTGAGGCGGAGATGGTATCCTTTTCCTAACAGTTCTTTCGCTACGTAAGAGCCCAAGTAACCGGTGCCTCCGGTGAGCATGATGGTTTTCATAATGGGTGAGGATTTGTTTTGCCTTTCGGCAAATGAAGAAAGTGTTTCGCTGCAGTTTGCTAAGAGAGGAAAAATCGCGCTATTTTTTCCTTCCATTTGCCGTAAGGCGGAAAGACAAAAGGCAGGTCGGGGCGGAAAGAGGTTTTGAGGATGCTCTTTTTGTGCGAGAATGTTTCAAAACCGTCTTTGCCGTGATAGGCTCCCAGGCCACTGGTTTGAAAGCCGCCGAAGGGGATATCCGGATCGGCCAGATGTACCAGGGTGTTGTTGATGCAACCTCCGCCAAAGGGGATGTCTCGGGTTAGCTCTTTTTGTAGTGTTCTGTTTTTTGAAAACAGATAAAGGGCCAAAGGGAAGGGGTTTTGTTTGATGATTTGTTTTAGTTCGTCGGGGGTTTCCCAACTGATGAGGGGTAGGATGGGTCCAAAAATTTCTTCTTGCATGATGGGGCTGTCGAGCCTCGGTTCGTCGATAAGCGTGGGTTCGATGAAAAGCTCTTCCGGCCAGCTGCGTCCTCCGTAGAGGATGTTTTGCCCTTCCAGCAGCTTGGTCAGTGCCAGGAAGCGCTTTTTGTTGATGATGTGTGCGATATAAGGGCTTTTCTGTGGGCTTTCGCCAAAGGTGTTTTTGAAGTAGTCGGCCAGGTGTTGCACCAGTTCGTCTTTGACGTTTTTGTGGACGAGCAGGTAGTCCGGGGCTACACAGGTTTGGCCGCCGTTGAAGGTCTTACCCCAGGCTATGCGTTTGGCTGCGATTGGCAGCGGTACCGTATCGTCCACGATGCAGGGGCTTTTGCCGCCGAGTTCAAGAGTAACGGGACAGAGTTGTCGGGCAGCGGCTTCCATGATGCGTTTGCCAACGGGGACGCTACCGGTAAAAAAGAGGTGTTGGAATTGATGGGCGTCGATGAGCTTGGGTATGACATCTCGCCCGGGGAGTTGTATGCTCGTTACATGGCCGGGCTCAAAACTTTCTGCAATGATTTTTGCGGTTACGGCAGCTGTAGCGGGCGTTTGGGAAGAGGTTTTTACCAAGGCGCAGTTGCCGGCAGCTATGGAAGCTACCAAAGGAGCCATAAGCAGTTGGAAGGGGTAGTTCCAAGGGCCCAGAATCAGGGTCAGTCCTTTGGGGTGGTAGCTTACCTCGCTGCGAGAGAGGAACAAAGCCAGGGGTGCCAGATGGTTTTTTGGCGGCTCAGCCCAGCGGGGCAGGTAGTTCAGGGTATGCTTGATTTCCTGGTACATGAAGCCCACCTCACTGGCATAACTTTCAAAACGGGGTTTGCGAAAGTCGCTGTAGAGGGCGTCCAAAAGCTCTTCTTCGCGTCTTTTTATGGACACTTTGAGCCTTTTTAGCGCTTTCAGGCGAAAGGAAATATCCCTGGTTTTTCCCGTATCAAAGAAGGCTTGCTGTTGCAGGTATTTGCTGCTGATGGAGTGCTCATCTGTAGCAGGCTGTATTTCTGTATGCATAAACTTTTTGTGGCTGGGGCTTGAAAGACAAAGAAAAGGTGCGTGCCTTTTATGAGCACGGTTTGCCTGAGGGCAAAGGCCTAGATTGTGTTCCAAAGATAACCTTTTTTAAAGATTTGCTCTTGAGGTGGAGAAATCTTCCTGGCAGGTAGAAACCTCTGAGACTCAACGGTCGCTGGGACCAAGCCGGGGGGCTGGGCATGCGCAGGCTTTGATTGCAAAGGAATCGGTGGAAATAAGTAAATCTATACCCAAACCAAAATGGTTTGGGATATTTACAACTCACAAAGGAGCGAAAGATAGGGAGTTTGGGAGGCTGACGCCTCCCAAACCACTTTGTCAGGAGTATATTTCCCCGATTAACCCTCAACTGCAAATTGAGGCACCTGCGATTAGAGGACTTTTACAGCAATTTGTAGTTTTTAAACTCACCTATGCGGTGGCCCGTTTTTTTTTCGATAAACTGCAGAAATTTGTCTTTTGCCGAAAGGCGTTTCATGGAAGGTTCGAAGAAGAAGTTCCAATCGGCTTGTTGGATGCGTTTTTGCATGAGGGCCGGGTGGCTGCCTTTGAAGCGACGTAAGGAATCGATGTTGGCAGCATAATCGTAGCTTTTTTTAGAGCCAATTCGCTTTTCGACCCAGCTGTCGGGATGCCAAAGTTTGTTGAAGTAGCGCTGTTTCTCTTGTTGCTTTTCCGGGTTTTTGACCCAGCCGTAATGAAAGATGCGTCCTCCGGAAGGTTTGACGCGGAGTTTCTTGCCCGTTTTTCTGAAGCCCTGGGCGTCGCGATAGGAGGAAATGGCCGGGTCTTGCCGGATAATGCGCACTTCCCTGCGGTACCAGCGGCGGCTGTCTCCCAGGTAGTGATAGGAGCCGTAAAAGTGCAGGTAGTCGAAGACCAGACCTTCTATGCGGGCATCGTCTTTATAGTGCAGCATACTTTGCTTTAGATTGGGGTAGTCCTCTTCGTGGATGAGCTCATCGGCTTGGAGGTAGATGCACCAATCGACTTTTTCTTTGATGGCTCGATAGGCCTTGTTGGTTTCTTCGGCCAGTACGCGGCCGCCTTCTCTGAGGTTATCGTCCCAGACGGTTTGAAGGATGCGAATTTTATCGGGAGCGATGTTGCGTACCAGTTCCAGGGTCTTGTCTTCCGATTGCCCTACGGCAACCACCACGAAATCGCAGAGGGGCAGCATGGAGCGTATGGATTCTTCGACAGGGTAATCGAAGCGTATGGCGTTGCGGATAAAGGTGAAACCGGCTATTTTCATGGGAGATACACTCGTGGATTCATTTCTCTCCTCTTTTCTTTGGGCGAAATCCTCTTCGGCGCTTATTTCGTTGGTGGCCCTTTCTTTTTTGATTTTTCGGCTTGAGTTGGGGCGCTTTGCCCAGTTCTTCGGGTAGAGGTAAGCGAGGTATTTGTCGTTCGATGAGCCGTTCGATACGGCGGAGTTTGTAGGCTTCTTCGGGGGTGACGAAAGTGAGGGCCTTGCCGGTGGTTTCGGCTCGGGCCGTGCGTCCTACGCGGTGTACGTAATCTTCGGCATCGTGGGGTACGTCAAAGTTGACGACCAGGTGAATGTCTTTGATGTCTATGCCTCGGCTGAGCACATCGGTAGCTACCAAGACGCGTGTTTGGCGTGCACGGAAGCGGTTGAGCACGTCTTCGCGTTCGCTTTGTTCGAGTTTAGAGGAGATGCCTTCCACGCGGTAGCCTTGTCCTTTCAGCGCTCGCACGATTTCGCCGACCATGCGTTTGGTGGAGGTGAAGATGAGGACGGTTTGATAGGGGTTGTCTTTTCCGGCCAGCAGTTGACGCAGTAGGGGAATTTTTTGCGAGCTATAAGCGATATAAACGCCTTGTTCCACGCCTTCTGCCGGTTTGGACAGGGCGAAGGTTATTTCTGCCGGTTTTTTGAGGATTTCCTTGGCGAATTTGCGGATTTTGGGGGGCATGGTGGCACTGAACATCAGGCTTTGCCTGTTTTTTGGCAGGTAGCTGATGATTTTCATGATGTCGTCGTGAAAGCCGATGTCGAGCATGCGGTCCGCTTCATCGAGGACGAGGTATTGCACCTGGCTGAAGTCGGTATAGCTGCCCGTGGTGAGGTGAGAAATCAGCTTGCCGGGCGTGGCTACGATGATGTCGGTGCCTCCGCTAAGGGCCTTTTTCTGTTGTTCCCAGTCGTCGCCATCGCCACCGCCGTAGAGGGCAAAGGAGTGCACGTCCAGGAAGTAGGAAAAGCCCTGGATTTGCTGGTCGATTTGTTGGGCCAGCTCTCTGGTGGGGACGATGACCAGAGCGCGCGTTTTGTTTTGGTAAGTTTGTTCTGCCAGGGCTTGTAAAACGGGCAGCATGAAGGCCGCTGTTTTGCCCGTGCCGGTTTGGGCACAGGCTATGAGATCTCTTTTTTGGAGGATGATGGGAATGGCTTTTTCCTGTACGGGGGTAGCCTCTTTAAATCCCATGTAAGATATGGCTTCTAGAATTTGTTCGTGTAAACCCAGTTCGTGAAATGTCATGTAAAGCGTTTTGAGGTTGAGACCTCGTTTGGAGTACTTTTGTCTTTTGGGGTAGATTACGCTGGTATCAGAGCAAGTCTTTTGCGCTTACAAAGAAAATGGTTCGGGCGATTTGAGAACCACCCGAACCCCTTCTTCCTACTTGCCAAGGCAATGGATTTTGTTGTTCCCAGCCCTGCTGCCGTTTGGTTTTGCTTGCCGGAATAAGGTAGCCGGCAATCCCACCAACACTGTCGTTTGCTCGTTTGCGAGTTTTTGACAGAGACAGCTTGTAGGGTTTGGATTGAAAGCATGAGGAAGGGGGGGGGACTTCCACAGATTCGTTATTTTCCTTTACTTGCCAAAGAACCCTTTGAGGATATTCATGCCCATACCGCCGATGTCGTCGATGATGCTTCCGTCGCCATCGCTGTCGAGGAATTTCATGGCCATGTTGAGCATGGGGTTTTGGGACTTTTGTTGTGAGACCGAACCTGTGAGCAGCGACATCAGGCCGCTTACGTCTAAGCCTTGTTGGCGTTTTTGGCGCCCGAGAGCGCCCATGATGACGGGAGCCAGCATGCCCATGAGGTTGTTGGTCTGATCACCACCCAGGCCGCTGAGTTGGCTGATCATAGACACGGCAGAGCTTTGCTTTTCGCCCAGCAGATGCTTGAGGATGCCCATGCCGTCCAGGGCTTTACTTTGAGCCGGCTCGGGCTGTGCCTGGCCACCGAGGAAGCCCATGAGGTTGTCCAGAATGCTGCCGTCATGGTCGCGATCCAGAGCATTGGCCAGGGCTTCTGCACCTTCGGGTTTGGACGCATTGCGGGCCAGGGCCGCTGTCAGGGTAGATACAATGGCCGTAGTCGCCTTGGCAGTCTTTTCTTTTTCCACGCCGCCGAGCTGTTGGCTAAATTGCTCAATTAGGTCTTCGGACAATTGGCCTTGCAAAAGGCTATTGAAGTCAATAGACATGGTGTTTGTTTTTGTTGATGCCGGTTCATGAAATATTTTCTCATTGTTTATCCCGAAGTTAAACCGGCAGAATCTGTTTCGGGAATTTCCGCTTTGTGAACGCGCCCAAAGATAGGAAAAATATCTGGTTTTCGGGCTTTTTTCCAAACGGAGGTGTTGGTATTTTTAAAAAGCCGTACCTTTACCGGCATGGAATTTAGCCATATTGTCCAGATGTCTTCGACTTTTTCTCCTTTGTTGGAGCGCATGGAGCGGCAGGCCCTTGCCGCCTTTAATCGCTATGCCGATGCCCGTAGGGTGTATAACCACTTTGCCCTGTGTAAGCGCACGGTGGAGCGCGTTTGGGAGTTGGGCAAGGGCGAGGGATTGAGTGAAGAGGACTTGGCTGCTTGCGTTTTGGCCGCTTGGTGGTTGCAAATGCCTATGGACCCGGAGGGCCTGAATTTGGCGAAAGCCCCACCCAGCCCCCTTCAAATGGCACGAGTCAAAGAAGAGCTAAAAGAGCTGGGATGCTCCGACAGCTTGCAGGAAGACGTATTGAATTTGTTGCGGGGGTTTGCCTCCGTTTTGCTGGTCAATCGCCCGCCTTCCGACAAAAAGCTACAAGTGCTGCGGGATGCTTATCTCGTAGCCCGTTTCGGGCCCGAGTTGGAAGACGAATGGCCTTATTTGATGCTTGAAAAGCAACTGCTCACCGGAGAGGAGCCGGATGTAGCATCGGAAAAAGCGCAATGGTTGCGCACGCTTTCGGGCTTGCACTATTTTACGGCTTACGCCAAATTGCATTACGAGCCGGTGCGAGCTCGCCATCTGCTGTGGCTGCAACGCGAGGTAAGCCGTGCCGCTCGGCGCAAAGCTGAACCGCCTGAACATCAACGCAAATTCCAAAAAATAGAGCGCAAAACGCCCTCATCCGGCATTCAAACCTTCTTTCGGGCCAACTACCGCAATCACATCAACCTCAGCTCCATAGCTGACAACAAGGCCCATATCATGATCAGTGTGAATGCCATCCTCATCAGTGTGCTCATCTCGGTCATCTCTTACAAAAACATTACCGAAAGCCAACCGGAAATCCTCATGCCGGTAGTCATCTTCTTGATTACGGGCCTGACCTCTCTCATCTTTGCCGTACTTTCAGCCCGCCCTAAAGTCTCTGCCTTTCGGCAAATGCCGGAAAAAGAGGAATACCGCAAAAATCTGGTCTTTTTCGGAAAATTTGTCTCCCGACCGATAGAGGATTACGAAGAAGCTGTAGATGAAATGTTTCAAAGCGGAGAACTGCTCTATACAAACCTGGTCAGAGACCTCTATAACCTGGGCCTGGTGCTCGACAAGAAATATCGCTACTTGAACATTTCTTACAACATTTTCATGCTCGGTTTTGTAGCTACCGTATTGACTTTTTTGCTGGCTGTTTTTCTCTAACCACAAGGCGCTTTAAGGGAAGTCGTCAAACAACATTTTTTGCGAAAAGCTGTTTTTCCTTAGAGGTGTTTGTCCAACGATTAAGAGAAGCTTGAATTGCAAGCCTGTGAATGGCCTTTTTTGTAGCCTGAAAGTATGGAGTCCATGTCTGCCTGTCTGTCGCGTTTTTTTATAGGACTTGGAGCACTGTTGCTCCTTTCCATGGGAGCCTGTCAATACACGCAAAAAATACGAGACGGGGCTACTGCCATGGAAAGGAAGCAATACAGTTTGGCCTATGAACTGTTAAAAAAAGAATACGAGAAGGAGAAGAGCCGTGTAGAACAAGGCAAATTGGCTTATCAATTGGGGGAGGCTTTGACTCGGATGCAGCGCGAGCGGGAAGCTGCCGCATGGTTCAAAAAGGCCTATGATTACCAATATGGCGTGGAGGCTCTAAAAGCTTATGCCTATGCCCTCAAGCAAAGTGAACAATACGAGGAGGCCATACAGGCTTTTAAAGAGCTGGGTATTGAAGTGGGTAGTCCGTATGAATATCGGGCCGAAATCAAAGCCTGTGAACAGGCCCTTCAGTGGTTGAAAAAAGAAAATTTTCCTTTTGAGATAGAGCCCCTTCCCTGCAACAGCCCGGCAGCAGATTACGGGACAAGCCTTTTTAAGCCTTCCGGATATATCTTGTTTACTTCGGATAGGCCCCGGGCTGAAGGAGCCGTTTATTTGTGGACGGGCCGGTCTTTCTCGGATCTCTATCTGGTCAAGGCCGATGAAGTCGATGCCTCTCCTTTGCCGGAGCCTGTGAATACGGCTGATAACGAAGGAGCGGCTTTCTTTCATGCTCCAACGGCAACGCTTTACTTTACCCGTTGTTTTGCCGAGGGGGAATTTGAAGATCGCTATTGCAAAATTTGGTCAACGCATTATCGGGATGGTCGTTGGTCTGTCCCTGAATTGCTGCCTTTTCAGAAAGAACACATCAACTACGGCCAACCGGCTATGACCGAAGATGGCAGCCGTCTTTACTTTTCTTCCAATGACCCGGAAGGTTGGGGAGGTTACGACATTTATTACGTAGAAGCTCTTGCCGGAGGAGGATGGTCGGAGCCTCACTTGTTGAGTAGAGCTATCAATACGCCGAATGGCGACGAGCAATTTCCCCGGCCCGAAGCAGATACCCTTTACTTCGCTTCCGACGGCCATGCCGGCATGGGAGGTTTAGACATTTTCCGCTCATATCAATTACAGACTAATCGCTGGACTCCGGCTCGAAACATGAAACCTCCGATTAACTCCGGTGCCGATGATTTCGGGCTTTGTGTACAACGCGATGAGCGTGGGAGATTAGCCGGCTATTTTACTTCTAACAGGCCTCATGAACAGCCGGGAAGTGGAGCAGATGACCTTTGGAGTTTTCGGCCCTCGGAAACTTTTCCTGAGCTGGCTGAAGAAAATAAAGACTCCACCCGGGGGCGTTGGATACTCGAATTGTATGTGCTGGAAAATGTATATGCCATAGCTGATGATCCGTCTTCGGAAATCCTCGCACGTAGGCCTTTGCCCCGGGCCGAAGTCGTTTTGAAAAGCGAAGGGGGGGGAAAGGCTTTGCTTACCGATGAAAACGGACTGATTCAATGGCCCCTTGATGAAGAAAAAGATTACCACTTTGTCGTATCGAAAGAGGGCTACCTCAGTTCGGAAGCGGTTTTTTCTTCCGTGGGCATGGCGCCTCCCTCTTCAGGTGATGAGTATGTCAGCTTGGAAGTGGTTTTGCAAAAAGTTTATATCGACAAAGAAATTGTTTTGAAAGATATTTACTACGACTTTGATCGGTGGGAGATACGCGAAGATGCCAAACCAACTCTTAATCGCTTGGCCAAAGCATTGCAGTTGAACCCCAACATTCGCATTCGACTCAATTCGCATACGGATTGCCGGGGATCCGCTCGTTACAACCAGGAGTTGTCGGAAAAGCGCGCTCGGGCAGCCGTGGATTACCTCATTTCCTTAGGTATCGATCCCGATCGCCTGGAAGCTAAGGGATTTGGCGAAAGCCAGCCCCGGGCAGATTGCAGTTGCTCTCGTTGTACAGAGGAGGAACATCAACTCAACAGGAGGACTTCCTTTTCCATTCTTAAGATGTGAGGAAGTCTATTGAAAAAGACCCAGTCGCCAGGGCTTCCACCAGCGAGGTGCCAAATTGATGCTTTGCTTCTTTTTGAGCTGCTTTCCGAAGAAGAGGAAACCGGCTCTCCAAGTGTCAATACTTAACTTTACTTCGGGCTGCTGACGTATCTCTTCCCAGGCGCGACTCATGCCTTTAGACCAGTGGATATCGTCAAAAACGAACACGGCATTTTCGCTTCGACGAGGCAAGACCGTTCGGAACAGCTCTAAGGTCGCTTCATAGCGGTGGTCTCCGTCGAAATAGACCAGATCCACTTGGCCCAATTCTTTTAGTGTCTCGGGTAGCTTTTGCCGAAAGGCACCGCACAAGATTCTTGCATCGGGAATGTTGAATTGTTTGAGGTGTTCTTCTGCCTTTCGGCAAAGGTAGGGGTGCCCTTCGATGCCGCGAAAGCGGGCCTGTGAAGCTCCACCGCTGAGATAGAGCGCCGACAGCCCGAGTGAGCTGCCCAGTTCGAGTATGGTTTGGGGGCGATACAGCAAACTGGTTTTGAAGAGCATGCGGCCTAAAGCCGGAGAACAAGCCGAATGGCGAACGATGTCTGCCAGGCTGTGTCCTTTTTTTTTGCTACCAGCGCCCCAGTCGGAAGGGGGAAAGGGCTCTTTGGATTGCAGCAGGGCTTTGCGCAGTTTTTTAATCTCTTCAAAGCGGTAATAATGGCGGCGGTCTTCTAAAACGCGTACGGCAAATTGGTAGGCCGTGGGGCTGTGCAGGTCGTAAACGACCTTGGCAGAGCTGTAAAAGCGCAGGAAAGCCGCGATGCGATGCAGCATAAAGTTTTTTGCAAGGATACGCACTTTTCAGAAAAATGCGGCATGCTCATAGCCCGGAGCCTGGCTACAGCAGGTGTCGGCAACCAACCTCGATACCCGTTTTTCAGTCATTTTATCTACAGGCTGTAAATCTTTTCATCTCAATTGATGGGGTGTAATAGGAACGGTTGAAATGGCGTTTGAAAACGGACTGGGGCCTTGGTGGCCTCCCTGAGGGATAAAACGTTTGGTATGCGAAAAATTTTCTTTGTCATTCTTTTTGCCGGTTTTGCAGCTCAAGCTGCAGCTCAGGCTTATTTTACAGCAGCCGGCTTGCGCCTGGGTACGGAATGGGGGCTTAGCGTACAGCATCGCTTTACCAAAAGTTGGACTGGCGAGGCTATTTTGCAGTCGGCTTTTTTAAATGATGATGTCCTGTTTACTCTTTTGGCCGAGCGGCACTTTCCGCTCATTGTGCGAAACTTCAACATCTATGGAGGCGGGGGAGTACATTGGGCTTGGTCAGGTGATGGAAGGGACTTGCACCGCAGTGGCGGGGGACTGAGTTTGATTGGAGGATTGGAGCTTTCTTTGGGGCGCCTGAACCTTTCTTATGATCTCAAACCGGCTTTGACCTTTTCCAGGCATCACCCCTTGCTTTTGCACACGGGTTTGTCGCTGCGCTATATTTTGGTAAAGGGGAGCGTCTTTAGGAAGCAGCAACGCAAGAAGAAAAGGGCTAAGCGCAAGTGGCCCTGGGAAACCTAAAGGGTATAAAAAAAGAGAAAGCCGATGCACCTTTTTGCCAAAGAAATGTTTTGGCTGGTAAACTTATGACAAAATAGTTTGACATGCTTTTACCTCTCTGCAGGCAGGTTCAAACTTCCTCTCTTTTTTTGCCCGTTTGCGAGTCGTAAATATCCCAAACCATTTTGGTTTGGGCATATACTCATGGCGAAGTGGTTTGGGAGGCGTCAGCCTCCCAAATTTCCTAACTTACGGAATTCATCAGATATGGAAAAGCGCAAGTACAAATTGGGTCTGACACTCTCCGGAGGAGGTGCTCGCGGTATTGCCCACATGGGTTTTATCAAAGCCCTGGAAGAAAGCGATGTAAAAATCGAGATGATTTCCGGCAGCAGTGCCGGAGCAGTTGTGGGAGCGCTTTGGGCCGGGGGCTTATCCGTTGAAGAAATGTTTGAGTTGGTGCGTTCAACTAAGATTTTTCAACTTTTGCGGCCGTCTTTTACCCGTAACGGTTTGCTTGAGCTGACCCATTTGCGGAAGGTGTTGAAAGAGAAATTGCCCTATGAGCGTTTGGAAGACCTACCGCGTCCGTTGTTGGTAACGGCGGTTTCTCTGGAGTTGGGGCGCCCGGAGTACTTCAGGGAGGGTATATTGAGCGAAGTTGTGGCGGCCTCTTGTGCTGTACCCCTACTTTTTAAGCCGGTGGAACTGCAGGGACGCTTGTACGCAGATGGTGGTTTGATGAAAAACCTGCCGGTTATTCCGCTTAAAGCCTATTGCGAGGAGGTCATGGCTTTTGATGTGCTGCCTCGAGGTCTGGCCACTTCCAAGAGTTTGCGCTCCAGCTGGAAGTTGTTGTTGCGGGTCGTGCAGCTGGGCATAGCGGCCTCTACCCATGCGGATGTGCAGGCGGCCGATTATTACATTCCGTGTCGCGAGCTGGGTAGTGTTTCGCCTTTGCGTCTGGATCGGGCGGAGAAGATCTTTCAGGCGGGTTATGAAGCCGGCCGCAGGGCTTTGAAAGAGCTTCCGGTTTCCTGTTGATAGAAGAGGAGAGGGCTTGGTTTTTTTCTTTCGTCTTCTTGGTATTTGTTGGGCTTTGTATATATTTGCCTGGCCAGTCTGTTTGTGTTTGGCGAATAGAGCAATGAGCTTGCCCGTGTTTGTTCTTCGGGTCTAAAAAGGTCAAGCGTACGAATGGCTGCACAGCCAGGCCTTGCCCGGTTTTCAAAGAGCTGTATCAGAGCTTGAGTCCTTGATATTTCCTAGGACAGAGAGATGCGGGAGGCGTGAGCACTACACCTATTTGCCCATATTGGGGTAGGCCATTTCATCACGAGATCTACTCATGACGAAATGGATTGGAAGGCATGAGTCTGTCAAGCTCCTTATCTTTCGCTCGTTTACGAGCCGTGGATATTCCAAATCATTTCGGTTTAGGTAGCTATACCGCTATTTTTTAACAAATTTGAGTTCATGAGACGCACCATCATTGCCGGCATAGGTCATTATGTGCCGGAGCATGTAGAGACTAATGACGACCTGTCGCAGGTCATGGAAACTTCCGATGCTTGGATACGGGAACGCACGGGCATTCAAACCAGGCGCTTTGCCGACAAGCACAAAGAAACCCCCGCCAGCATGGGGGCTAAAGCGGCAGAGTTGGCCATTGAACGGGCCGGCATTGCCAAAGAGGAGGTGGATTTTATCATTTTCGCTACCCTCAGCCCTGATTACTACTTTCCGGGCAGTGGGGTTTTGCTTCAAAGAGAGTTGGGCCTTTCGGAAACGGAAATCGGCGCTTTGGATATACGCACGCAGTGTACGGGTTTTATCTATGGCTTGACAGTAGCTGATCAGTTTATCCGTTCGGGCATGTACAAAAACGTTCTTTTGGTCGGAGCGGAGAAGCACTCTATGGGATTGGATTTCACCACGCGGGGTCGCAATGTCAGCGTGATTTTCGGAGATGGTGCAGGAGCTGCTTTGCTGCAAGCTACCGAAGATGGGCAGCGGGGCATCTTGGCTTCCTGCCTGCATTCCAACGGGCGTTATGCCGAGATTCTCTCGATGATTAATCCGGGTTCACACGGGGGGTATCACCACGAGAAGTTGGGCCTGGAAGCCGATTTCGGCTATGAAAGCGGGCGCTATATGCCCATTTTTGTTACGGAAAAGATGTTGAGCGATGCTCAGCTCTTTCCCTATATGGATGGCCCTGCGGTTTTTAAGTTTGCCGTGCAGAAGTTTCCCGCAGCCATTGTTGAAGTCTTGGAGAAAGCGGGTTTAGAGCCTTCCGATTTGGATCTGTTGGTGCCACACCAAGCTAATTTGCGCATCAGCCAGTTTGTGCAAAAAAAGCTCCGTTTGCGGGATGACCAGGTTTACAACAATATCCAGCGCTATGGCAACACCACTGCGGCCAGCATTCCCATTGCGCTTAGCGAAGCCTGGGAAGAGGGGCGAGTTAAGGAAGGAGATGTGGTTTGCCTGGCGGCCTTCGGCAGCGGCTTTACCTGGGGTGCGAATCTGCTGAGGTGGTGAGTGAAGTGGTGGGTGAAAAAAATTGCCCGTCAAAACCAAAAGGCCTTGGCGGGCAAGCTTTTGTTAGAGCTGTTGAAACTCGTAAGTACAGACGTTGAGAAAGGGCTCTGTGCCGAAGGTGAGCTCCAAAGTAAATGTGCCTTTGTCGTCTATGGTGCCTTCACCTCGCATTTTGACGGTGGGGTCCGGCTCGAAGTCTTGTTCCGGGATTTCCACTTTGTACTGTTCTGTGACGGTGCCCGTCCAAGTCCAATTGAGAATCTGGAAAATGAGTTTTTGTTCGTTAGCCGAAGAAGGTGTTACGCTGAGGTTGTCACCCGGCAGGTTTAGATCGGTAATGCAGCTGCCGGAAGAGGAGTAGGTTCCGATAAATTTGTTTCGCCAGGGGATGCAGGTGCCGTCGTCTTTTTTGGCATCGGCATTGTAGTTGTCGGACATGGGGTTGGTGCAACCCTCTTTTTTGCAACCCGTGCTGCTGATGCTCAGGCTGAGCAGGAAAGCCAGACCCAAAAGAGGGAACCACTTAGCTGAGAAAATTTTCATGTGAAAAAGCGTTTGTGTTTTTAAAATGGTGCAATGAGTTTTATGTGAAGGGATAACGTTGAAGTTCAACTTTTTGGTGCTTATAGGGCTGCTTTTTTGCTGCCTTTCGGCAAATGATATTTGGAAGAAACAGGGCTTGGTATGCCGGTATTCCCAACTTCTTCGCCTTTTGCCTATGGGACGGTTGAGAATATTTCGACTCTTTTCGGTTTAAAATTTTTCGGGATCGGCTTCTTCCCAATCTCTTCGCCAGGAGGGAGGGACATCTTGCTCGTGGATTAGACAGCCTTTCGGCAAAGAGGGGAAGATTTCGTCGTAGCGCATGATGCGGTTGCGGCTGATGCGGCGGTAGATGTGGCTGCGGTTGATTTGGCTGGCTTGGTGCAAGCCTGCTGCGGCCAGCAATTCGACAAAAGCTTCCATGGTTTCGCGATGAAAGTTGGCTACGCGCGGTGCCTTATCCGCTACGACCAGTCCGGCGACGAGTTCGGGGTCTTGGGTTGCTACGCCGGTGGGGCAGGTGTTGTTGTTACACTCCAGGGCATGGATGCAGCCCAAAGCCAGCATCATGCCGCGAGCGCTGTTGCAGGCATCGGCACCGATGGCCAGGGCGCGGAAAAGGTGGAAGGCCGTGAATATTTTGCCCGAGGCGAAGAGCCTGATGTGTTCCTTGAGCTCAAAGCCGCAGAGGGCATCATAGGCAAAGGCCAGGCCTTCCCGAAAGGGCATTCCCACCGAGTTGGAGAATTCCAAGGGAGCAGCTCCCGTGCCACCTTCTCCTCCGTCTATGGTGATGAAATCGGGATAAAGGCCGGTTTTTTGCATGGCTTTGCAGATGGCCAGGAACTCGCTCTTGCGACCGATGCAGAGTTTAAAGCCCACGGGCTTTCCGTTGGAAAGTTCCCGAAGTTGTTGGAGGAATTCGAGTAAGCCGATGGGGGTATGGAAAGCCGTGTGGTAAGGTGGTGAGGCCACAGTGGTGTGTGGCTCTACCTTGCGTATGCTTGCAATTTCCGGGCTGTTTTTGACAGCCGGCAAGATGCCTCCATGCCCGGGTTTAGCACCTTGAGAAAGTTTCAGTTCAATCATTTTTACGGCTTCGTGGGCGGCTTCTTCCCGGAAGAGATCCGGAGAAAAGCGCCCGTCCTGATCGCGGCAGCCGAAGTAAGCCGTGCCGATTTGAAAGATGAGATCGCCACCGGATTTGTGGTAGGGGCTGATGCCGCCTTCACCGGTATTGTGCGCAAATTGGCCGGCCTGGGCACCGAGATTGAGCGCCTTAACTGCGTTTTTGCTTAGAGAGCCGAAGCTCATGGCCGAGATGTTGAGCAGGGAAGCACTGTACGGAATCAAGCATTGAGGTCCTCCAACTTTAACTCTCGGATGTTGATCGAGTTTGTGGGCATCCAGGGCAGCAATGGAGTGGTTCATCCATTCGTAGCCCTCCTCATAGACGTCGAACTGCGTGCCAAAAGGCTGGGTGTCCAGCTCGGTTTTTGATCGCTGATAGATGACCTCCCGAAACATGCGACTGACGGGCTTGCCGTTGGTGTCGGATTCTATGAAATACTGGTAAATCTTAGGGCGCAGTTCTTCCATGATAAAACGCCCGCGCCCCAGCAAGGGGTAGTTCCTTCGTATGGTGTTGCGCTTTTGAAAAAAATCGTAGTACCCCATCAGTAAGAGAGGCACCAAAAGCAGCAAGGCCCACCAGAAGGGAGGCCAGATGAAAGAGGCTATAAAAGCGACAAAAAGCAGGCTGATGATGGAAAAAGAGACGAATTCGTTGCGCATAACAGTTGGGGTTGCTTTGCGCAAAGAAACGCAGAATTTTTCTTGTAAGCACGGCATTGCTGCAAGAGAGAAACGAGGAACCGGCAAATGGGAGAGGCTTAGTGAAGTGAAACTTCCTATACCATGCTTCTATTCCTATACCATGCTTCTACAAGTATCCCTATTTCCCAAACCATTTTTGTTTTGGTTCGGGGATTTTTCAATTTGGCGCTCCAGATAGCTGTGAAATGAGTCAGGAGTACTCGTTGTAATTCCGGTTTTTCTATCCATCGCGAATGGGTTTGGGAATGGTTCACTTGCCGTTGCGGCCTCCGCCTGCGTTTTGCATCTTGGCGGAAGCCACAGCAGCGGTGTGCTCGTTTTCCCAAACCACTTCGCTTTGGGAACCTTAGAATCTGAGGGAGATTCCCCCCAGTATGTTCAGGCCTACGGTGGGGTATCGGTACCAGCGTTGTCGTTTGTTGTTGGCCAGGTTGTTGATATCGAGAAAGAGGCCGAAGTTTTTTGCAATGAAATATTCTGCTCCTACGCTGATGTCGAACAAAGCATTGAGCAAGAGTTCTTTGCCTTCTTCGTCTTTGGTGAAGACGCCGTTTTGCATGAAGAGGCCGGCATAGACGAAGGCTTGGTCTTTGATGGCTTCGTAGCTGACTTTTCCTTTGAGTTCGAAAGAGGGCAGATGCCAGGGGCGAGCTTCTTGACTTAGGCTGAAGATGTTTTGGGAGGCCGTGAGGCTGAGTTTCAGCTCGGATATGGGGTGGGCCAGGATGCTGCCCTGGATGCGTATTACAGTTGCCGTGTCGTACAAGAGGTCGAAGCGCTTGCGCAGGGGGTTGAGCAGTTCATCTACGGGTAGGAAGAGCGCCAGGTTTTCAATTTTTTTGTAGCCGACACGACCCGAGTAAGTGAGGATGCCCACATCGCCTCTCAGTCCGCCGTAATATTCGGTAATTTTGCTGTTGCGAATATCCAGGCGGTTGTTGATGTAGGGGTTGTAGGTGCTGAGGTAGAGGAAGTTGTTTTTTTGCAGTCCTCCTCCGGCACCGGCAAACACAGCCAGGTTGTTGCCCAGCACTTCGTATTCGACTTCGGCATCGGGGAAGAAAAAGAAGTTGTCGTCGCTGGAGGCGATGTTGATGCCTGCTTTGATGCGGAATACGTCGCCGTGGAAGGTGAAGGCCGGTTGCAGG
>Ga0256839_1001289_pt1 | contig 30697 bp, 29 predicted proteins | sample 354166metaG_FD_185968 | JGI IMG/M metagenome (GOLD analysis project Ga0256839, IMG submission 185968) | Hydrothermal vent microbial communities from Mid Atlantic Ridge, Atlantic Ocean - 354-166 | ecosystem: Environmental > Aquatic > Marine > Hydrothermal vents | place: Atlantic Ocean: Mid... | reverse complement strand
CCGCAGGGATAGTCGCCTCACTTGACACGCCCGACGCGCCCAACGGCAGAGGTGGGGCGCCATCTCTGCCGTTTTTCGCGGTGCAGTCAGCCCTGCCGCCAGATGATCGGAAACCAGTCTTCGCGCAGGCGTTGGCCCGCCACCATGTCATGCCCCGGATAGGGCGGTGACGTGCGGCCGGGCCGCTCGACATAGCGCGCATCGTCACCGACCCAGCGCAGCGAAAGCGCCCGGCGACGGCTGCCCCCGCTGTTGCCCCGCGCGCCGTGAACGGTGCGGAAATCAAACAGCACCGCATCGCCCGGGTCCATCGCCCATTCCAGCACCGTGAAGTCTTCCGGGTTTGCGTCCGGGTCGGGCACTTCTGTCCATTGCTGATCGGCATCGTAGAAATCGCTGTCGTCGGCCCAGCTGACCGGACGCACCATGCCTTGCCAGCGGTGCGAGCCGGCGATCAGGCGCAGGCTGGCCTCGCGCACCGGATCAAGCGGGATCCACATGCTGACGGTCTGCTGCCCTTCGACGAAATAATACGGGCCATCCTGGTGCCACGGGGTTTCCTTCGGGGTGCCCGGCTCTTTCACCAGCACATGGTCGTGGAATATCTGCGCGGTATCCGACCGCATCGCCCGTGCCGCCACTTCAGCCGCCGGGCTTTCGCGGATCACCTGCTCGAATTCCGGGATGCGCGGCCAGTTGCAGTGGTCGTCAAAGAACCGCCCCTCGGTCACGGCATTTTCGCTGGCATACGGCCCCGGTTCGGCCATGTTGCGCGCGATGCCCCTAGCCATCACGTCAATCCAGTCGGCAAACAGCCCGCGCACCACAATGGCGCCGTCTCGCTGAAAGGCCGCGACTTCGTCTTCGCTGATCATCTTGCCCGCCATCGCTCCAGAATGTAGCGGCTGGTCATCAGGTCCAGATGCGCGCCGCCGCCGTTCTTGAACAGGGTGATCTCGGTTTGCGAGTTGCGCGCAAACGATCCCGACGCGATATCGTAAAAATCCGCCACCACGTCGTCGCGGGTGATGGCACCCGATTTCAGCGGCGCGATCAGTTCGCCGATGTGGTCAAGCGTGGTTTCACGGCTGTCCACGAAAACGCGGGCGCGGCGCATGGCGACATCGTCGGCTTCGCGCATGTCGGGGCGATAGGCACCGATCAGGTCCACATGCTGGCCCGGCTGCAACCAGTCCCCAAGGATCAGCGGCGCGTTCGTCATTGTCGCGCAGGTCACGATGTCGGCAGCCCGCACGGCCGCTTCCAGATCATCGGTCACCGTCGTGTCCGGGTATTCGGCCGCAAGGGTCTGCGCAGAAACCGCGCTGCGGCTCCAGACGGCGAATTCGGCCTGTGGAAACAGGCTGGCGTAGGCCTCGCGCAACGACCGGGCCACGGTGCCCGCCCCGACGATCAGGATGCGCCGGCTGTCGGGCCGCGCCAAAAGCCGCGCCGCCAGCAGGCTGTCACCGGCGGTCTTCCACCTGGTCACAAGATGGAAATCGAGCACCGCCTCCAGCATCCCGTCGGTATCGTCATACAGGCTCACGCCGCCGTTCACCGTGCCCTTGCCGCTGGCCGCATTCGCCGGAAAGATCGTCGCGGACTTGACCGCGAGGCCCAGCCCGTCGATCCAGGCCGAACGCGAAAGCAACGTGTCCTCGCCACGCCGCAGCAGGCTGTCCTCGACCTGCGCGCGCGGCAGGGTGTGGCCGGCAACGATCGCCTCGCCCAGCGCCTGCCAGTCCAGAAGCGGCTCGCATTCGGCAAAGGGAACGGTCTCGAATGTCACAGCGCGGCCTCCTCGGGGCTCAGCAACCCTTCCTGCACCAGCCGTTCGGCAAAGCCGCGCGTGTGCACGAACTGGTGCACGTTCCATCCGCGTGCCGCCGCCGCCTGCACATTGTCGGCGCGATCATCGGTGAACAGGAGCGCTTCCGGCGCGTGCCCGGTTTCTGCCTCGACATGGGCATATATCGCGGGATCGGGCTTCATCATTTGCAGCTCGCCCGATACGAAGCGCCGGTCAAACTCGCGCAGAACCGGATAGTGCTGTTCCGCGATCCGGATCGTCTGCACGCCAAAGTTGGTCAGGGAATAGACGGGAACACCGCGCGCTTTCAGCGCCCGCAGCAGACTGGCGGTCAGGTTGATCGGCGGCGCCGCCATCTCGATCCAGAGCTTTTCCCACAGCATCACTTCGTCGTGCCAATCCGGGTGTTCGGCGGCCTTGACGCGGACCGCCTCGTGAAAATCGGCCCCCCGGTCAACACTGTCGTTCATTGCCCACAGATCGACGGCGTCAAACAGGGCCCGGCGCCGCTCGGCGCCGATGGCACGGTCAAACGCCCCTTCGGGATCCCAGTTCAGCAAGACCATGCCGATGTCGAACACCACCGCTTCAATCGCCATTCCCGGCCTCCTTTTTCGCGCTCTGAACGGCGCGCTCCAGACCCTCCAGAAAGCGCGACCGGTCGGCCCTTGAAAAGGCCCTGCCGCCGCCCTGCCTGAACGGGTCCGCCGCCCGCAGATCGGCCATCAGATCGCGCGTCGCCAGCACATTGCCGATATTGGCCCGCGTCAGTGCCTCGCCGTTGTGCTTGAGAACCCGCGCCCCGGCTTCCACGCATTTCGCGGCCAGCGGAATATCCCCGGTAACGACGACATCACCCGGCCCGGCACGCTCGGCAATCCACATGTCGGCCACGTCCGGCCCGTCCGCGACGAACACCATTTCGACCAGCGGGTTCTGCGACGGGCGCAGCCCGCCATTGGACACGATGAACAGCTTCAACCCGTGACGCGTGGCCACCTTTTCGGCCTCGGCCTTGACCGGGCAGGCATCCGCATCGACATAGATCACCCCCAGAGCGCCTCGGCATGGAAATTCACATGATCTTCCATGAAGCTCGCGATGAAGAAATAGCTGTGGTCGTATCCCTTCTGCATGCGAAACGCGCCTTCCTGCCGACGCGCGGCCATCGCCTGTGCCAGGGTTTCGGGACGCAGCAGGTCAAGGAACTGATCGTCGCTGCCCTGATCCACCAGAACCGGGCCGTCAAACCCGGCCTCCGCCATCACGCGCGACGCATCGTGACGCGCCCAGGTGCTTTCGTCATCGCCAAGATAGGCGCCCAGTTGCTTGCGCCCCCAGTCGGACCCGGTCGGGTTGCAGATCGGCGCAAAGGCCGAGACCGAGCGGTAGCGCCCCGGATGCGCCATCGCCAGGGTCAGCGCGCCATGGCCGCCCATGGAGTGTCCGCAGATCGACTGCCGTTCATGGTCCAGCGCGAACTCGGCGAACAGGACCGCCGGCAGGTCTTCCGCCACATAATCCCACATCCGGAAATGCGGCGCCCATGGCTTTTCGGTCGCATTCACGTAAAAGCCGGCGCCCTGGCCCAGATCGTAATCCTCGTGATCGGCCACGCCTTCACCGCGCGGCGAGGTGTCGGGAAAGACCAGTGCAATGCCCTGCTCGGCGGCCCAGCCCTGCGCGCCAGCCTTGACCATCGCGTTTTCATGGGTGCAGGTCAGGCCCGACAGATACCACAAGACCGGCACCGGGCCGTCTTGCGCTTCGGCTGGCAGGAAAAGGCCGAATGTCATGTCGGTGCCGGTGGCTCTGGACGCATGGGTATAGACCCCCTGGACCCCGCCAAAGCACCTGTTTTCCGAAACTGTCTGCATCTGTTTGCTCCTTCAAATCTTGCCAGCCTGTTTCACATACCTTGGCTGACCATGGCAATGACAAGTGATACCGTCAGGATCGAGGCCACCGTCGAAAACAGGATCGCGCTGGAAACGCGCTGCGGCGCAACGCCGAAATGCTGGGCCAGGATATAGACATTGCCCGCAACCGGCAGCGCCGCCGCGGCAATGATCACGCGCGCGGGAAACCCGTCGGCACCGGCAACCAGCAGTAACGCAATCGCAACCGCGCCGGGGTGCAGCACCAGCTTGCAGAACGAAAGCCAGGCCGCAACGCTGATCCGTTCGGCCGATTTCGAGGCCAACGAGGCGCCGATGGCAAACAGCGCGCCCGGCGTTGCCGCGCCACCAAGAATTTCCAGGAACTCGCCCATCGGCACCGGGATCGGCAGGGCCAGCGCCGACCATGCCAGCCCGGCGGCCAGCGACATGATCATCGGGTTCTTCAACAGCCCCAGCCCCACGGTCCCAAGCACCGCCGGCGAGACCCGCCCATCGCGCGCGCCGGTGATCAGGATCACGATCAGGCTGCCAAAAACCATCAGGTCGATCGACAGGACCAGCATCACCGGGCCGACGGCGGCCTCGCCCATCAGCAGGGCCAGCATTGGCAGGCCGAGAAATCCGACATTGCCGATCACCGCGCATTGCGCCTCGACCGCAGCTTCTTCAAGCCCGCGTTTGCGGATGAGCGCCACGAAGGTTGCCAACAGGTAGATGGCCCCCGACGCCCCGAGGTAGGCCGCCACCAGTGTCCAGTCAAGCACATCGGAAATCGCAAGATTGGCGGCAAAGCGAAAGATCATCGCCGACAGCGCAAAGTAGAACACGAACCTCGTCAGATGTGCCGTTGCGGTTTCGTTGAAAAACCGCGTGCGCCCGGCCCAGTAGCCCAGCCCGATCAGCGCGAAAAACGGCAGTGTCTTGAGAAAGATCGCCAGCATCCCAGCCGCTTAGCACGGCGCGGGCAGGCTTGCTAGCCGCCGCCGATCAACGCGCCCGCGGCAAACACCAGCGCGCCGCCAAGAACCACCTGGAAAATTGCCCGGTGCAGCGGGGTTTCCATGAACCTGTTCTGTATCCAGGCAATCGCCCAAAGCTCGACGAATACCACGATCAGCGCAATGGTCGTCGCCGTCCAGAAATCGCTGATCAGATAAGGCAGCGCGTGGCCCAACCCGCCGACCGCCGTCATCACGCCCGACGCAAGCCCGCGTTTGAGCGGCGATCCGCGCCCCGAAAGCACGCCGTCATCCGATGCAGCCTCGGTGAACCCCATGGATATGCCCGCGCCGATCGAGGCGGCCAGTCCGACCAGAAAGGTCGTGTGCGTATCCTGCGTCGCAAAGGCCGTGGCAAAGATCGGCGCGAGCGTCGAAACCGAGCCATCCATCAGCCCGGCAAGCCCCGGCTGAACCCATGTCAGCACGAACTGACGATGTGCCTCGCGGTCTTCGCGGGCCTTGGCATCCGGGTCGAGGTATTTTTCCTCAAGCTCGCCCGCCTTCGCCCGGTGGCCGGCTTCGGCGGCGGCAAGATCGGCCAGCAGTTTGCGGGTGTCGGCATCTGTCGTGCGTTCGGCCGCGCGCAGGTAGAACTGCTCGGCGTCATGCTCCATCGCTTCGGCTTCGGCGCGGATACGATCAAGCGTCATGTTTTCCATCAGCCAGACCGGGCGACGGGCGTAAAAACCCGAGACATGCTCCCGGCGGATAAGCGGGATGACATCGCCAAAGCGCTTCTTGTGCAGGTCGATCAGCCGGCGGCGGTGCTCATCTTCTTCCAGCGCCATCGCGTCGAACATCTTGGCCGATTCCGGATAGTCCTTGCGCAGTTTCTCGGCATATTGCCGATAGATGCGTGCGTCATCCTCTTCGGATGAAATCGCCAGCGCCAGGATTTCCTGCTCGCTCAGGTCCGAAAACCGCTTTCTGCTCATCACTCCGGGAATCATTGCGCATCCTCCAAATTAGAATCATTCTAAATTACGGTAGCCGGCCAAAAGAGCAAGACCCCCGATGTCGCATCAATCCAGCCGGCGCACCTCGAGCATGTTGCCTTTGCGCCTGATCTCGAACTGCTTGAGCTGGCCAACCAGATCGCTCAGCTTCCTGAACCCGTAAGTGCGTGTATCGAAATCGGGATGCGCGGCGGTAATGGTCTGGCCCAACTGGCCCAGATGATACCATTCGCCTTCCGGGTCGACCTTTTCCATCGCCTCGCGGATCAGGCGTGCGGCCTTGTCGGGTGGCAGCTTGCTGGTTTGCGCGCCCTTCTTGCCCTTGGCTTGTGGCTCGGACTCTTCAACGATGTTTTCAAGAAAGATGAACCGGTTGCAGACATTGCGCAGCGATTCCGGCGTCTTGCGTTCGCCGATGCCGATGACTTCCAGCCCGTTTTCCCGGATGCGCGCCGCCAACCGGGTGAAGTCACTGTCGGACGACACCAGCGCAAACCCGTCAAACCGGCCCGAATGCAGGATGTCCATCGCATCGATCACCAGCCCGATGTCGGACGCATTCTTGCCGGTTGTATTGGAGGTCTCCTGATACGCGATCAGCCCCAGGTCGCGCACTTTCTCGCTCCAGTTTCTCAACCGGCCGCTGGACCAGTCGCCATAGACCCTGCGCAGGGCCGGTTCACCGAAAGAGGTGATCTCGCGCAGGATATCCTCGGCGAATTTCGCCGGGATGTTGTCGGCGTCGATCAGGACGGCAAAAAGTGGCTGTGTGCGCTGTTGCGCCATGGCCCTAGCCTTTCAGTTCGTCAACGGACGTGATCACCTTGCCAAGCAGGCCGTAGTCGATTGCCTGCTCGGTATTCAGCCAGAAATCCCGCATCGTGTCCTTGCGGATCCTTTCCGGTTTCTGGCCGGTCGCCTCGGCAAACATCTTGTCGAAACGCTCGCGCATCAGGCGCAGTTGCTCGGCCTGGATCTGCATGTCCGTCGCGGTGCCGCCGATCCCGCCAGAGGGCTGATGCAGCAGGAAACGCGTGTTGGGCAGACAGAACCGGTTTTCCTTTTCCGCCCCGATGAAAATCAGCGCGCCGGCACTGGCAACCCAGCCCGAACCGATGGTGCGCACCGTCGGGCGAATGAAGCGGATCATGTCATGCACCATGTCGCCGCTTTCGACGTGGCCGCCGGGGGACGAAATGAACAGGTTGATCGGGTCGTCTCCATCCTCGGCCAGCGCCAGCAGATGCGTGACCGTTTTTTGCGCCAGCTTGTCGTCGATCTGGCCGGCAATGATCACGTTACGGCTCTTGAAGAACAGCGTGGAGATTTGCGCCGCGCCTTCTTCTTCGTCCTTGTCTTTTTTCTTGCTGCTCATGTTCTCTGTCCTTTTCCCAATTTGCCACGACAGTTACTGTCTTGCTTGTCGAAGCTCAATGCGAGGGCGCTCACCGGATCGTCTCCAATGGCCGCGCATGTTCTTGAGGGGTTGCTCCTTGGTTGCCGGCGGTTCGTTGCGGCAAGTTGGGCGAAATTGCACGCGGATTCAATGTGCAATTCAGGATTGTCTTGCCCAAATCCACCCTGAATGGCCAAATCCTGAATTTGAAGCATGTGATCCTTTCCATTTGCACCGCCTTTTTCCTTGTGCCGTCCTTGGCACCGGCAACACCGCCGCCCGAACCCCCCAGCAAATCCTGTAGCGCCGATGTTTGGGTCGGGCTGGGGGAACAGACTCGACTCGGGCGCCGCGCGGGAATAATCTGGAACAAATCAGGAACATCTGTTACCCCCATGCCCAACCGCCGCATCCTTTCCCTCTGGTTTCCCCGTCTTGGGGCCGAACGGATTCTGCGGCTTGAACCGGGGCTGTGCCTGATGCCCTTCGCCGTGGTGCGCGACCAGAACAACCTGCAGCAACTTGACAGCCTGTCGGCCGAAGCCGAAGCGGCGGGCCTGCACGCGGGCCAGCCGTTGCGTGATGCGCAGGCGATGTGCCCGACCCTGGTGACGCGGCTTTCAAATGAACAGGCGGAACGCGCTTTTCTCAGCCGGCTGCGCCGGTGGGCGGGAAAGTATTCGCCCTGGGTTTCAGATGCACCGCCAGCGTCTCTGATGATCGACCTGACCGGATGCGCACATCTTTTCGATGGCGAAACAACACTGCTGGCAACCGTGGAAAGCGACTGTGCTGCACTGGGCCTGACGGTCTGCACCGGCATTGCCGATACCGTCGGAGCGGCGTGGGCACTGGCACGGTTTTCAGGCCAGAGCGCGAGTGCGGCACGCAGCGGCGACGCCATTGACCAGGAAGCACGTGCAACCCGTGCCCGCGCGGTCAAGCGGCGCAACTGGGAACGTGGCGGAACACCACCACGCCCGGTCACCGGGGCCGAGGCCGCCGGCCGTATTTCCGCACCGGGCAAGACCCGCGCCGCCATCGCACCCCTTCCGGTTGCAGCCCTGCGCCTGCCGGAAGAAACCGTGACCGCCCTGACCCGGCTTGGCCTGCGCCGGGTGGGCGATCTGATCGGCACACCGCGCGCGGCTCTTGCGCGGCGCTTCGGCGTGGATCTGGTTCGCCGCCTTGATCAGGCGCTCGGCGCCGAACCGGAACCGGTGTCCCCCGCCCGTCAGACCCACCGTTTCGCCGTGCGTCTAACCCTGCCCGAACCGATCGGGCTGGAAGCCGACATCCTTGCCGGCATTGACCGGCTGCTGCCCGCACTTGCCAGACATCTGCGCGACAAGGGGCGTGGCGCACGCCGGGTGCGGCTGCAGTTGTTTCGCACCGACCAGACCATGCAATCGATCGAGGTCGGGTTGGCCCGACCCTCGGCCGATCCTGAACGCATCCGCCCACTTCTGGCCATGAAGCTGCACGAGGTCGACGCCGGTTTCGGCATCGATACCCTGCGCCTCGAAGCCCACCGGAGCGAGCCTGTTCACAGTCACCAGCACCGGGGCCACCTTGACGCGGCGGCCCATGCCACCCGGCAACTGGCGGCCGACACCGCCATCGACGATCTGATCGGCAGGCTCGGGGCCCGCATCGGGCTTGAAGCAATCACCCGCCTGCACCCGGCCGAAAGCCATATTCCCGAGAAAACTGCGAAAACGCTGGCCGCCGCATGGTCGCAACCGGCGCAAGACTGGCCCCATCCGGCCGCCCCACGCCCACTGTTGCTGTGGCGCCCCGAGCCGGTCAGCGCGCCGCAGGTGCCAACCCTGCCGCTCAGCTTTCGCTGGCGCAACCGCACCCTTGCCACACGCAGCGCCCGCGGCCCCGAACGCATCGCCCCGGAGTGGTGGCTGGATGATCCCGAATGGCGCACCGGGCTGCGCGACTATTGGCAAACGGTCACCGACAGCGGCGAACGGCTGTGGCTGTTTTATGCCCATGGCGGCGCGCTTTCGCCCGGCTGGTTCTGTCACGGGGCGTTTGCCTGACGCCAATGCCCTTGATTTGGCAGGGCAAAGCCGCCAATCTCGGGGCATGAACGTGCAAAACCCCACGCCGCTCCCGAAAAAACCGACCATCCCGGAACGCGTTGCCTTCGACCGCGTAGAAATCGCACAGATCATGATGCTGTACGGGCGCATGGTCGCCGCCGGCGAATGGCGCGACTATGGCATGTCCTTCCTGAAGGACGCGGCCATATTCTCGGTCTTTCGCCGCACTGCCGAGCATCCGATCTACCGGATCGAAAAACACCCGAAGCTGCGCCTGAAACAGGGCCAGTATTCAGTGATCGGAATGGACGGACGCATCCTCAAGCGCGGGCATGAGCTGAAAGGCGTGCTGCGCGTGCTTGAACGCAAGCTGATCCGCGCGGTCGACTGACCCAAAACCGTCGCTCTAAAGCCGTCGCCGGGACGTAACAGGCCCGCCCCCCTGCGCCACGATCCGCGCCACCGCCTGCTCTGTCGGCTCACGCGCCACGGCCATGTCCTGCGCATTGGCATGGATCAGCATTTCGTGGTCCAGCGCCATCGCAACATGGCCTTTCCAGAACAGCAGATCCCCCCGGCGCTGTGATTTGCCGCCACCCAACTCGGTGCCCAGCGCGGCCTCTTGAAGATCACTATCGCCCGGGCAGACGATTCCACAAGACAACAGAGCGGCCTGCACAAGCCCGGAACAATCGACCCCCCGGCTGCTGTTACCGCCCCAAAGATACGGCACACCCAGAAACTGCTCGGCCACCCCGGCCGGATCATCAAGGGGATCATCCAGGCGGCGCACATGCTGGCCGGGCAGAAAGCCGCCGCCGGCAAGTTCGACGAAACCACCAGTTTGCCCGACAACGCGCACCCGGCTGCCGAATGACAGTTCCATCGTATCGGCGGCCTTCAGGTCCGGCACCCGGTAACAATGCGTCGACAGGTTGCTCACGAAATGGGTCGGCTCGAAAGACGAGCCAAGCATTTCTCGGGCGACATAGCCTGCATAACCGTCTCTCTGCGAGACGCCGAATGCTCTTTCCCCGACGTTTTCCAGAACCAGAAAGCCCTCGCCGAAGAGCAACTGGCGTTGCCGCGGGCCGGATTGAGCATCGCGCCACAGGTCCGCAATCGCGCGGTTCACACGCATCAGCCGCCCTTCGACAAACCGTTCCGAGGTCACGGCATTTTCAAGCGAGACATGCGCTACCCGCCCGTTGGCCGCTGTCAGCCGTGGGTCCCTCACAGGTCCAGAAGATCCGGCAGCGCCTGAAGGATGGCACGCGCACCCTGTCCGACGCCGCCCTTGGGGCGAGCGGGTTCTGCCTTGGGTTGCCAGCCGTAGATATCGAAATGCATGTATCGCGGAGTTTGCGTCACGAAGCGGCGAAGAAAGAGCGCTGCTGTAATCGACCCGGCAAACCCGCCCTTGGGTGCATTGTCGAGATCGGCGATACCCGGCTCTAGCATTTCGTCATACGGATCCCAAAAGGGCATCTCCCAAACTGGATCGCGGACTGTTTCCGCGGCAGTTTCCAACGCTCGGATATCTTGCTTGCGTGTCGAGTATACTGGCGCGAGGTCAGGGCCCACGGCCACCCGCGCAGCCCCGGTCAATGTCGCCATCGAAATCAGAATGTCCGGCTTGTCCTCGTCCGCAAACGCCAGAGCGTCGGCCAGAACCAGCCGCCCCTCTGCGTCGGTATTGTTGATTTCGACGGTCAGGCCCTTGCGGGACGCCAGGATATCCTGCGGGCGAAAAGCCGATCCGGAGATCGCGTTTTCAACTGCGGGGATCAGAACCCGCAACCGCAGCGCGAGACCAAGATCCATGATCATCTGCGCAAGCCCCAGCACCGTGGCAGCACCGCCCATGTCCTTTTTCATCAGCCCCATCGACGCGCCGGGTTTGATGTTCAGCCCACCGGTGTCAAAACACACGCCCTTGCCCACCAGCGTCAGCCGCGGGCCAGCCGCCCCCCAGCGCAGGTCGATCAGCCGGGGCGTTCGTACCGAGGCCCGCCCAACGGCGTGGATCATCGGAAAATTCTTCGCCAAAAGCTCATCGCCAAGGGTCACATCAATTTCGGCCCCATACCGTTTCGCCAAGGCGCGCGCGGCCGCTTCCAGCTCATCCGGGCCCATGTCGGACGCCGGGGTATTGATCAGATCGCGGCTCAGCGCTTCGCCTGCTGCAATCGCCTCCAGCCGCGCCGCATCGACGCCATCAGGCACGACCAGTTCGGCCAGTTTTCTTGATGGTTTGACATATCGGTCAAAGCGGTAACCGGCCAGCAACCAGCCAAGCGCCGCTTCATCCAGATCCGGGCCGGGGGCGGCGCCTTGCAAGGCAAAGACCCGAGGCGGAAGCTTGGTCCGGGCACCGCCAAGCAAGAACCGCTTGCGCTTGCGTGTCTGCGCATCTCCCATGCCGATCGCGGCAAGTTCAATGCCGCCGCCACCGCTTGGCACGACCAGAATTTCGCCCTGGGCTGCAGAAAACCCCGTGGCCGTGGCGGCGTCCCGGGCCAGCGGCGACATGCCCGCAAGCCATGCGTTCAGCTCAACCATTTCCACCGCGTGCAGCGGCGTTGCATTTTCGGTTTCCGTGGAAAACGTCAAGGACATCTGCAAACCCGTTTCTGAGATTTTGTGCAACAAGTCCTAGCGGTCTTTGGCCGGGCCGAAAACCCTCAGCCCGACAAATCCTGAACGTCCCATACTTCCATCAGCGAAGACTCTCCTATCCGGCCGAGGCGCGCAACCGTCGCGCTGATTGCGGTTGCGTCGCCGCGGGTGGACAGGGCCACGACATCGCGCGCGACCCGCGCGACATCTGGCATGCCCATTCTGTGCGCAAGCACCTCAACCTGTTTGGTCGCGAACGCCACCTCGTGCAGATTGCCACGCGCAAAAGCCCGGTGAACCTTGGCCAGCTGGACCGCGAGATCCTCCATCGCGCGCGAAATCATGTCTTCCGCGCCCCGCGGCCCCAGCCGCGCCACGATCTCGGAAAGACGGGCGGTATCCAGATGTGCCCGATCTGCCAGTTTCAATTGAATAATCATGTCACTTACCCCGATCATGTAACCCCATGCCAAGCGGTTTCGCACCCGGGACTCAAGATTTGGTTTAGAGGGGTAAGAAAATGTCTCGAATTACGCCAAATTCCAGACTACACCGGGTGGGCAAACAACAGGTGAAACGATGCAGCCCATTCGCCCTCTTCCTTCCTACCTCGTCCAGCGCTTTCATGGCTGGAAAGCAACCAGCTATTCCGAAAACAAGGCCTGGTACCGGCGGCTGGCCGAAGGTGGCCAGCATCCGCGCGCCATGGTCATTTCCTGCTGTGACAGCCGGGTTCATGTAACCTCCATCTTCGGAGCCGATCAGGGTGAGTTTTTCATTCACCGAAACATCGCCAACCTCGTGCCGCCACATTCACCCGACGGCGACCATCACGGCACCTCTGCGGCCGTCGAGTTTGCCGTGACTTCGCTGAAAGTCGCGCATGTCATCGTGTTGGGCCACTCGAATTGCGGAGGCGTGAAAGGGTGCCGTGACATGTGCTCGGGCGACGCCCCCGACCTTGAGGAAAAAACCAGCTATATCGGGCGCTGGATGGATATTCTGCGCCCCGGGTATGATCGCGTGGCCAGCATTTCGGATGTGGCGGAGCAGCTTCAGGCGCTGGAAAAAGAGGCCGTTCTGACGTCGCTCGAAAATCTGCTCAGCTTCCCGTTTGTCAAGGACTCCGTCGAAGCTGAAACACTCACCCTGCACGGCCTCTGGCACGATATCGCCGAAGGTGGGCTGGAATATTTTGACGCCGAAGCACGACGGTTCATGCCTGTCTGACACTAGCCCTTTTTCAGAACCTCGCGCCCCAACAGTTCCGCGATCTGGACGGCGTTCAATGCGGCCCCTTTGCGCAGGTTGTCGGATACACACCACAGGTTCAGCCCGTTATCGATCGTGCTGTCCTGCCGGATGCGACTGATGAAAGTCGCATACTCTCCGACACTCTCGACCGGGGTGACATACCCGCCGTCCTCGCGCTTGTCGACGACCAGAATTCCCGGTGAAGTCCGCAAGATTTCACGCGCTTCCTCATCATCAAGGAATTCCTCGAATTCTATGTTGATCGCCTCCGAGTGGCCAACAAACACCGGGACACGAACACAGGTTGCCGTGACCTTGATCGACGTGTCGATAATCTTCTTGGTCTCGGCAACCATCTTCCATTCTTCGCGGGTTTCGCCACTATCCATGAACTGGTCGATATGCGGTATCACGTTGAAGGCAATCTGCTTGGTGAACACCTTTGGCGGCACATCCTTGACCGGGTTGTAGATGGCTTTCGTCTGTTCCCACAGTTCATCCATCCCGTCCTTGCCGGCGCCGGAAACCGACTGGTAGGTGCTCACGACGACCCGCTTGATCCGCGCCCGATCATGCAGCGGCTTGAGTGCAACCACCATCTGCGCCGTCGAACAGTTCGGATTGGCGATGATGTTTTTCCTGGCATAGTCATGGATCGCCTCGGGGTTCACCTCGGGCACGATCAAGGGAACGTCAGCGTCATAGCGATAGAGCGATGAATTATCGATGACCACGCAGCCGGCCTTGGCAGCAAGGGGTGCGTATTTCCGGGTGGCATCGGAACCGACCGCAAACAGCGCGATATCCCAGCCTTTGAAATCAAAGGTGTCGAGGTCTTTGACAAGAATGGTCTTGTCGCCAAAGCTGACTTCGGTCCCGAGCGAGCGCCGCGACGCCAGCGCCGCGATTTCATCAACCGGAAATTCGCGCTCGGCGAGAATGTTCAGCATTTCCCGGCCCACATTTCCCGTGGCACCGGCAACAACGACTTTATAGCCCATCTCGGCTCTCCTTGGGTCAGTCAACCGGACCGGTGATTAGAGCAATCCCGCGCGCGGGGAAAGGCCAAATACGAGAGCCATCAATTGATGGTCAGCCGAACATCGCCTGCGGCGCGCGTCTCGACCCACGCCTTTTCCGCCGCAAAGTCATGCGGCACCTGTGCCGCCGTCCGGCTTCCGGTCAATGACAGAGAACTGAAAAAGTCGAACCCGAAAAGGTTGATCTCGCTGGCATCGGATTTCAGGACCATGTCGATCATCATCGCCCCGGTCGTAGGTGGCGCGCCCAGAGTGGTCTTCAGGGCTTCAAATGCCTCCAGAGGGTAGAGGAAAAAACCCGGTCGTGTAGCCACCCAATAGGGCAGGCGCTTGCGTTTGTGCGACATCCAGAGAATGCGTTCCGGGGCAATTCTGTCGGCCTCTGCCTTGTCAAGGGATGTCGCAAGCGCCAGCCAGTTGGTGCGGCTGCCATGGGAAGCAGCTGATGGCATGGGCGCGCGATTGATCCGAATGACCAGATCGGCCCCATCGATGCGCGCGCCCTCGCTACGCTCTTGAAGCGACCGCGCATTGCCGACGATTGCAACGCTCTTGCCAGCAAGCTCATCAAGCAGCTCACCGGCAGGGACAGATCGGGCCCGGAGGGCTTTTTCATTCCATCGCCGTTCGAACCGGAACGCCATTTTCCGGACCAGGCTAGTCATCTGCACGCCCTGTCCGGGTTGCCAGCAAGTTTCGATATATACGAACCAGCGCCGCCGCTTCGGTTTCAATTGTAAAGTGTTTTTCGACATGCCGGCGCGCCGCAGCGCCCATGCGCCCAAGCGCCTCGCGATCTCCAAGGATGGTTTCGATAGCCCCGGCAAACTCACTGGCGCCGCCTGCGTTCACCATCGCACCGGTTTCTCCGTCAACAATCAATTCGTCGAATGCGCCGACCCTGCCGGCGACGACCGGAACACCGCAGGCCATGGCTTCGAGCGGCGTCAGGCCAAATCCTTCCCACCTTTGCGGCGCTACATAAAGGTCAAGCGCCTGATACCATGCGGCCATTTCAGAAACCGGAACCTCCGGCAGAAAAAGAATACGCTCGGCCAGCCCGGCCGTGGATACCTGTGCTTTCAGGTTATCCAGAAACTTTTCGTGCGCCTCGGTGGCGCGCCCCATCACGATGCCGATCAAATCGGGGTGGTGCGGCAGAATTTCGACAAGTGCTTCTACAAAAACATCCGTGCCCTTCTGATGCCGGACACGGCCATAGCAGCCGATCAAGAAACCATCGGGCAAACCCAGCCGTTCACGCAATGCCGCGCGATTTTCTGGTGGCGAAAATTGCCTGGTATCGATCCCGTGCATGACCACGTGCGCAGGCCGGTCCAAATACCCGGCCGTCTTTTGGGACGTGGCAACGACATCATCCATCTGTCCTATCAACCACTTGGTAAACCGCGTGTGGTGACGCTGCGATGCCGAGGTGAAAAGCAACCTGATCCGCCGACGAAACAAGTGTCGCAGCACGAGCCCAAGCAACATTTCAGTATTGCGCCGAGCGTGCCAGACCCGCCATCGATTTCGCGGCAGGAATGGCAACCGCCACATGGGTATGCGCGGCATTTCAACGGGCAAGCCCGGGCCGGTTACCGCGATGGCGATCATTTTTGCCTGCACCGGAACCAGGCGAACGATCGTCGCGGTTACCCCGGACAAACGCCGTTTCAGGTTTGGTGCGATGACCTCGACGTCAGCGGGTCGGATGTCGCGGTTTGTCTCGTGCAATGGCCTGCTGCCCTTTTCCGGCAGCAAGCCAAAAAGCTACCGCCCAACCGAATCGTATTCTGCAAAACCCGCTTTTTTCGCTTCTTCGGCCGAATAGACATTGCGCAGGTCCGCCATTTTCGCCGTGGCCATTGCGCCTGCCAGGCGCTTCAAGTCCAGTGCACGAAATTCGTTCCACTCAGTCAGAATGACAACGGCGTCCGCATCATTGCAGGCTTCGTAAGCGTCTTCAACCCACGCAACGCCCGGCAAGAGGGCCTCACCCTCGGCCCGGCCCTGGGGGTCGACAATACGCACGTTCGCGCCTTCGGCGATCATCGCAGGAACGATCGTGAGCGCCGGCGCCTCGCGCATATCATCCGTATCGGGTTTGAACGTCACGCCAAGCACCGTGATGTTCTTCCCGTTCAGATCGCCGCCAACCAGAGCGCGTATCTTTTGGACCATCCGAAGTTTGATTTCGTTGTTCACCCTGATGACGGTCTCGGTGATCTGCATCGGAACATCCTGAGCGCGGCCGATATGGGCAAGCGCACTGGTATCCTTGGGAAAGCAGGATCCGCCAATCCCCGGCCCGGCATTCAGAAACTTGCGGCCGATGCGTTCGTCCATGCCCATGCCTTCGGCCACTTTCGTGATGTCCGCGCCGACACGTTCGCAAAGTCCGGCCATTTCGTTAATGAACGTGATCTTCGCGGCCAGAAAGGCGTTGGCGGCATATTTCGTCAGTTCCGCGCTTTCCAGATCCATCACGAGAAGCGGGAACCCCTGCTCTGTCTGCGGCTTGTAGATCTCCCGCATGACAGACTCTGCGCGGTCATTTTCAACCCCGACCACAATACGGTCGGGGGCCATGAAATCTGAAATCGCGGCCCCTTCGCGCAGAAATTCGGGGTTGGACGCCACATCAATCTCGGCTTCCGGATTGGTTTCCAGTATCACGTCGCGCACCCGCTGGTTGGTTCCAACCGGCACCGTCGATTTCGTCACGATCACGGCCGGGCCGGACAGGGCCCGCCCGATGTCTTGCGCAGCGGCGAAAACATACTTCAGGTCAGCCTGGCCATCCTCTTCGCGCGGTGGTGTGCCGACCGCGATGAATACTGTATCGGCCCCATCGACAGCCGCGGCCAAATCGTTTTCAAACGAAAGCCGTCCCGCAGCCACGTTGGTTGCCGCCAACTTGTCCAGACCCGGTTCGAATATCGGCACATCGCCGGCTTTCAACAGGGCAATTTTTCGAGGATCGTTGTCAACGCACACAACGTCGTGGCCCAACTCCGAAAAACACACCCCAGACACCAAACCGACGTAACCGGTTCCCACAATTGCAATTTTCATCAAACGTCCTCGTACCACTACCCTGCGGCGTGAGATGCGCGATACAATTCCAAGTGTCAATAACAACACGGGACAATGGAAAATTGTGGTTCGCATTGGAAACATTGCCCAGGGAAAACCGCCTTTTGGGCATCCCGGGTTGCCACGACGCAGACTTTTGCCATCGCAAACCGTGCAAACGGGGCAATCTCAGCGCGGCTATCCGGAATCAATCTGCTTGCTGGACAAACCGGATACCCCCATCCGGATCAATCACGGCAGCCGTCAGGCACCCGGATTTCCACGCCCCGGTATCGACCGAAACACGCGCCTGTCCAACCGTCGGACGGTCCCGCGCCCAGTGACCATGGGCAACCCAAAGGCCGTCCGGTCGCGGATCCCGCAGAAATCGCTTGTGGCCCCACAGAAAATTGTGGCCCGGCTGGTTCGCAATGGGCAACGCCGGATCAGCCCCTGCGTGGGCCACCAGCAGGTTCCCGGATTGCCACCACAGCGGTCTGGCGCCAAGCCACGCCAACGTGCCGTCCTGCAGCCGGCGTTCCAGAGCATCCCTGGCCTTGAGAATATCTTGATGCCCGGAACTTTCATCAAGCGTGACCGCATAGCTTGCAAGCGTGGCAAGGCCCCCGTTGCGGAGCCAACGGGCCCCCTTCTCGATCGGGCTCTCAAGAAAATCCAGCATCATGGCTTCATGATTGCCCAACAGGCAAATATCCGAAGGCGCCATCGCCTGAAGCATCTCAAGGACGTCGCGGCTGGACGGCCCGCGGTCAATGTAGTCGCCAACGAATACCCTGGTTGCCGCGGGTTGCTGCCTGTCCAGCTTTTCCATCAGGCCGGCAAGCAAATCGGCACGCCCGTGCACATCGCCTATGATGGCAACACAAGTGTCCGGGCGCGGCAGGTCTTTTCTGCCTGACCCCGTTCGCAATCGGCCGCGAAACCAGGTGTAAAGATTCGCAAGATGGCTCACGCCTCGCCTCCAGAACAATCGGCGCGCACAGCGCGCGGTCACCGGCCAGATGCGGTTTCCCGACTTGCCGAATGAACGCCCGATCACATCGGCCGGAACCTACCCGCGCAAATCCGGGGCCACAATGCGCAAAAACCGCCCGCAATGCTGCGGGCGGCTCTCGTGGCTCGGCAACCTTGCGTCAGGTCGACAGTGCCTTGATCTCGGTGTCGCCCAGTCTCTGCGGATAGTAAACGACACTTTCCGCCAGCATCAGGCCCTGTGCACCCCACACCGAACGCCCGAACCGCATGGTCGTCAGCCCTGACGGCAGAATGCCCGAGGTATCCCGGACCACGTCGCTTCCGTTCAGGGAAACCGCAAAGTCATTGGCCGCGTAGCAGACAACCACGCGAAACGGCGTCCCAAATCCGATTGAACTGCCGGTTGGCGCCACAGCCGCCTGCAACGCGCCTGCCTCCCACACCTGAAACTGCGGCTTTCCCAGTGAACTGTTCCACAAGATCGAGTAACGCGTCGAGGTTGCGCCTCCGTCAATTTCAATGATGCGGTCATTTGCTTGCGCACCATTCAGCCAGCCGCTGAAAACCAGCGTCCCTTGCGTGGGATCGAACCAGGTTCCCAATCCGATCGTGGCGATGTCCTGGGCCCGGGCCGTGGCCGTTGCCCCCGACGGAATGAACGAAGACGCCGTATTGCCCTCTTCCAGTTGCGGCGCAAGAATGGCTCCGCTCACGGTGATCGACAGGTCGCCCGCACCCGGTGTGAACTCGACAACCGTTCGAGCCGGGAAATCACCTGTTCCCGTTATTGTCGTGCTGTATGCGCCGGACATCGTGATTGTCCCGGTGCCGTAGAACGACAGAACATGTGGCACGTTGGAAACCGAAATTATCTGGTCGGCAGGGGTTGCGCTTTGGGTGAACAGGTTGCTGCGCCCGGTTTCGAGCATGAGGCCCAGGCGGCCCAGAGAGCCGGGATCGTGGTCAATGCGGCCGGTGTTCGGACCGACAGTATCCAGCGCACCGGTGTCATCGATCCTTGTGCCGTCGCTTGACCGCACAAGCGACATGACGGCCTGCAGGTCATTGCTGGCGTTTTCAGCACCGTAAACCCCTGCCGCGAAGTCCAGAACCAGACCCGGAGCGGTGCCGCTCAGCGGTGAATTCCAGGCACTGTTCCATGGGGGGGATGCCCCGAAGGGCCGGTGGCGCGCCGAGGTCACGGAAAAATCGCAGGATACCTTCATGCGATCACCATGCCGTGAATTCCGGCAGCCGTGGTGCCCGTCATGTTCACGCGGCGCACGCCAACCGGCAGGATGGAAAAGTCCGCGACCGCAACATTTCTGGTTTGACCCTCGGCCGTCACCACGGAAATGACGCCGCCGGTTTCGATATAAAGTGCGATGGCCACATCGGCCAGATCAACGGAATCGTCCGGCGTGACAGGCACGATATCGGTTGCTGGCCCGGACAGGGATGATGCTCTTGTGTTGAATGGATTGCTCAAGGTTCTTGGCTCCTCAATTTCGGAAATACCCAAACGCAGAAAACACCCGGCAACTGCGGGTTGGATTCTGCATGCTCTTTCTGGAAGTGACCACGACGTTAACGCCGCTGCGTAAAATAAGTGTAAATCTGAACGATTTTTTCAGTGGCCAGCCCGTAGATACCAGGCTCGCCGGCCTGGAGTCTTCGGGCGAAACAAGCCTGTCTGGGGCCTCATCCGGCCAGGTTGGGCAACCAGAGCACAATCGACGGAAACGCCACGAGCAGGGCAATCGTCACCGCATCGGCCAGGAAAAACGGCGTGACGCCCTTGAACACATCCTGCACGCTCAGGTCCGGGCGCACCCCGGCCACGACAAAGCAGTTCAGCCCGATCGGAGGCGTGATCAGGCAGAACTCGGCCATCTTGACCACCAGGATACCAAACCAGATCGCGCACATCGGCCCGCTCATGCCAAAGGCGCTGTCTGCCGCGCTCACCGCCTCACCTCCGTTCAAGGCCATGACTGCCGGGTAGACCACCGGAAGCGTCAAGAGCAGCATGCCGATGGCATCCATGAACATGCCCAGCACCGCATAGGCCAGCAGGATGAACACCAGCGTCAGCATCGGCGACTGCTCCAGCCCGCTGATCCATTCGGCAAAGGCCTGCGGCAGGTTTGCGAACCCCAGAAACCGCACATAGATCAGAACACCCCAGATGATCGTGAAGATCATCACCGACAGTTTGGCTGTTTCCAGCAGCGCGCTTTTCAACTGCTTCCAGCGCATACCCCGATAGAGCGCCATCAGGAACACGACGAATGCCCCAAGTGCGCCGCCCTCGGTCGGGGTGCCCCAGGCGTCGCCGCCGAATGGGTTGTAAACAAAGAAGATGATGGTCACGATAACAAAGATGATCGGCAGCACCGGCGGCAGCGACACGAACCGTTCCTTCCAGGAAAATCCGCCCACCGGCGGGCCAAAGCCCTTGATTGTCAGCGCCATGCCAATGATCAGCGCCGCATAGATCACCGCCGAAAACGCCCCCGGAACGAAGCCGGCCAGCAGCAGCTTGCCGACGTCCTGCTCCACGATGATTGCATAGATCACCAGAATGGCCGACGGTGGGATCAGCGACGCCAGCGTGCCGCCTGCGGCCACTACGCCCGCCGCGAATCGCTTGTTGTAGCCGACGGCAAGCATCTCGGGGATCGCGATGCGGGCAAACACCCCGGCGGTGGCCACGCTCGCCCCTGACACGGCCGCAAAGCCCGCGGTCGCAAATACCGTTGACACCGCCAACCCGCCCGGCACCCATCCCACCCAGCGTTTTGCAGCCTCGAAAAGCGCTTTGGTCAGCCCGGCATAATAAGCCAGAAACCCGATCAGGATGAACGTCGGAATGAGGCTCAGCGCCTGGCTGGATATCTTCGAATGCGGCACCTGCCCCGCCGTTTTCGCGGCAATGGTCAGCGCCTTGGTGAACTTGTCGGGCGCATAGCCGAATTTGGCCCAGAATATCCACACGAGGCCGACCAGTCCCGCCAGGCCCGCGGCAAAAGCCACGCGCATGCCCAGAACCACAAGCACCAGCATTCCGGCAGAAACGGCCAGACCAATGTCAATCGGTTCCATCAGCTTTGCCCCGCATCGTCATCCAACAGAACCTCTGTTTCGTGCATTGCCTGTGCTGCAACATCCTCGATCAGGGGCACCGCAACGGGTCGCCGATCATTGCGGGCAAGCGCGCGTGCATAGCCCCAGATCTGCAGCACCAACCGCAGGGCCAGAACAGAAAACGCAACCGGAACGATCAGCTTGGCCGGCCACAGCGGCAGCGCGATGTCCATGGAGCTGTCACGGCTCCACATCGGGGCGGCCAGATCGAAGCTGCGCAGAAAATGCGCCCAGGACCCCCAGATCAACAACACGACCAGCAACAAGACAAACACCGTTGTCACAAGTTCGGCGGCCCACAACACCCGGCCATGCAGGCGACCGACCAGCATGTCCATGCGGATATGCCCGCCATCGCGCTGGGTATAGGCCACACCCATGAAGGCAATCAGCGGCATGACCTGTTCGATCCAGTCGACATAACCGGGGATCGGCGCGTTGAAAAAGTTTCGCCCGGAAACCGAGATCACCGCCAGCACCATCAGCGAAAACACCGCCAGTCCGCTGATCAGCGCCATGATCCCTTCAAGCCTGTAAAGTGCCCGGTCCAGCCGGCTCAGGGTCGAGCCGTCTTCCAGAACAGATGTGCTGCCTGCCATATCCTGCCCGCCTCGGGAAATGGCCGCTGCAAAGCTGCAGCGGCCACCTCGTTGATATTATTTGCCAATCATGCCCGTCACGAAGTCATACAACTCCTGCGCCGGCAGCCCCTTGGCCGTGTTCTCGGCAATCCACTCCTGCGCCGCCGGTCCGGCGACCTTGTCGCGAAACGCCGCGAGTTCGTCCTCGGAATAAGTGATGCGCTCGATGCCCCGCTCATCCAGCGCCGGGCCCCAGGCTGCCATGGTCTTGTTGTTGTAGTTGTCGATGTAATAATCCAGCGCCTCGTCAACCGAGCCCAGAAGCGCTTCGCGCTCACTGTCGCTCAGGGCGTTCAGCGCATCGGTGTTCACCACCACGGGGCAGTTCACCGTGCCGGGGTTCAGGTTCGTTGTCCACCACTTGCCAGTCTCGATCGTGCCAAAGGCCATATGCGCATGCGGTGCAAACGCCACCGCCTTGACCACGCCGCTGTCAAGCGCCTGGCGCACCTCGGTCGCGGTCATCGAGGTGGGCACCGCGCCCACAGCCGCCATCGCCTTGCCGATGCCGCCGGTCGCACGCACCGTCATGCCTTCGTAGTCGGCCAGGGTGCGCGGCGCATCGCCCACACCCACAAGGTTGTATTGCGGCAGCGGCGAGGGCATCAGCAGCGTCGCGTTCCAACGCGCCATGTCGGCTACGGCTGCCGGATGCTGATACAGGGCCTGGCTGATCTTGCGCTCTTCCTCCAGCGAGGACACGCCGAGGAAGGGCAGTTCAAGAACCGTGATCGACGGGTTCTTGTCGCGGTGATAGCCGGCGCAGAACTGCGCCATCTCGAAGGCCCCGATGGAAATCCCGTCCAGGTTTTCCTTGTTCTTCGACAGCCCGCCGTAGTTCAGGGTGATGATGAATTCGTAGTTGGTCTTTTCGGCCACCAGTTCTGACAGCTTCTCGATATGTGCGGTAAATGCCCGGGGCTTGCCCCACACAGAGACATTCCATTCCGTGGCCGCCGCCGCTTCTCCCGCAAAGGCCATCGCCGTTACGGCCAGAAATGCTTTTCCCAAGGTCTTGTTCATGTAGTCCTCCCAGACATCTTTTTTGAATTCGGTGCCCACACAATAACGCAAGGGCACGATTTGCCTACCGGAAATCTGTGCCGTATCCGGTTCCGGGCGGATGGTCCTTGCTTCATGCCGCCATGGCGGGCATTTTCCGGATGATTGGCCCTGTTGCACGCAAAACCGCACGCAAAACTGTTCCGGAAAGGTCCGCAAATTGAGTGACACTCCCAACCTCGGCCCGCTTGCAGGCCTGCGCATTCTTGACATGTCCCGCATCCTTGCCGGGCCGTTCTGCACCCAGCTTCTGGCCGACATGGGCGCCGATGTGATCAAGATCGAACGCCCCGGCACCGGCGACGATACCCGCAGTTGGGGGCCCCCTTTCGTCACCGGCACAGATGGCAAGCCGACGGGCGAAAGCGCTTATTACCTTTCGGCCAACCGCAACAAGCGCTCGGCGGCCATCGACATGGCAACACCGGAAGGCGCCGAAGCGCTGCGCGAGATTGCGGCGCAGGTGGACGTGGTGATCGAAAACTTCAAACCCGGCGGGCTGAAGAAATACGGGCTGGACTACGCCACGCTCGCGAAAATCAACCCGCGGCTGGTTTATTGCTCGATCTCGGGCTACGGCCAGACCGGCCCGCACAGCCACAAACCCGGCTACGATATCCTGGCCCAGGGCTACGGCGGCATGATGAGCCTGACGGGCGAACCCGATGGCGAGCCGGTCAAGGTCGGCGTTGGCATCGCCGATGTGATGTGCGGCATGTATGCCTCGAACGCCATCCTCGCGGCCCTGCGCCACCGCGACGCCAGCGGTGAAGGCCAGCACATAGATATCGCGCTGGTGGATACGCAAATCTCGTGGCTGATCAACGAAGGCGTCAACTATCTGCTGTCGGGCGAAGCCCCCAAGAGGCGCGGCAACCAACACCCCAATATCGTGCCCTATCAGGTATTCGAAACCTCGGACGGTCATGTCATTGTCGCGGTCGGAAACGACGCACAGTTCGCCCGGTTTTGTGACATCCTCGATCGCGCCGATCTTGCACGCGACGCCCGGTTTGCCACCAACCCGGCGCGGCTGGAAAACCGTGATGCGCTGATCGCCCTGCTGTCCGAGCTTGTCTTGCGACGAGGCAAGGACGAGCTGCTTGACGCAATGGAACGCGCCGGCGTTCCCGGCGGGCCGGTCAACACCGTCCCCGAGGTATTCGAGACCGATCAGGTCGCCGCGCGCAACATGAAACTGTCCGTGCCGCACCCGCTCGCCGCAAGCGGCGCGGTCGAGCTGATCGGCAACCCGATCAATTTCTCGCAAACACCGGTCACCTACCGGCGCCACCCCCCGACCTGCGGCGAGCATACCGAAGAAATCCTGCGTGAATTCCTGAGCCGCCCCACGCTGACCCCCAGGGACTGACCCCATGTTCTACCTGAGCGACGACCGGAAAGCACTGCAAGAGGCCGCCCGCCGCCTTGCCGAAAGGGAAATCGCCCCGCGCGCCGCCGAGGTGGACCGCACCGAAGAATACCCTTGGGACAACGTGGAAAAGCTAACGCAGGCCGGGTTCATGGGCATGACCATCCCGCGCGACTACGGCGGTCAGGGCCTGACATACATGGACGCCATTCTGGTGATCGAGGAAATGGCCAAGGTCTGTGGCGTCACCGGGCGCATCGTGGTCGAGGCCAACATGGGCGGTGTCGGTGCGATCATGCAATACGGCTCCGAGGCCCAAAAGCAACTGGCCGCCGAACTGGTGCTTGCCGGTGACAAACCGGCGATCTGCATCACCGAGCCGGGCGCAGGCTCGGCCGCCACAGAGATGACGACGAAGGCGGTGAAACGGGGCAACCGCTATATACTGAACGGCACGAAACACTGGATCACCGGCGGCGGCGTGTCGAAACTGCACCTGATCTTCGCGCGCGTCATCGACGATGGCCGCGACATGGGCATCGGCGGATTCATCGCGGTTCGCGGACAGGCCGAGGGGCTGAAGATCGGGCGGCGCGAGCCGGCCATGGGCCTGCGCGGCATCCCGGAAACCGAGATCATCCTCGACAACCTGGAAGTGCCCGCGGACATGATGGTCGCGCCGCCCGAAGGGCTGAACCGCGGCTTTGCCGGGCTGATGCGCGCCTATAACGGTCAGCGCATCGGTGCCGCGACAGTTGCGCTTGGCATCGCGCAGGGCGCCCATGAACTGGCGCTGGACTACGCCAGGACCCGCCGGCAATTCGACCGCCCGATCGCCGAATTCCAGGGCCTGCAATGGATGCTCGCCGACATGTCCATCGGGTTGGCCGCGGCGCGCGCGTTGATCCACAACGCGGCGCTGAACGCCGGCCACGGCTTCCCGGACATGCGCGAAGCCGCGCAGGCCAAGATCCTGGCGTCTGAAACCGCGATCAAGGTCACCAACGACGCGCTGCAAATCCATGGTTCTGCCGGATACTCGCGCAACCTGCCGCTGGAACGCATGGTGCGCGATGCGCGCATGTTCACAATCGGCGGCGGCACTGCGCAAATCTTGCGCACGCAGGTTGCCGGCTCGATCCTTGGCATGAAAACCCCGCAAACCCGTGGCGGCTATACCAAACCTGGGGCACCCCCATGACCCAGAACGCAGCACAGGCCATCGCACGCGGGCTTGCCGGTGCCGGCTGCCGCCATGTCTTCGGCATGCCCGGAGGTGAGGTTCTGATCTTGCTTGATGCGCTGGCCGAGGCCGGCCTGGAGTTCACGCTATGCAAGCATGAAAACGCCGCCGGCTTCATGGCCGAAGGAAGCTGGCATGCCACCGGTGCACCCGGTGTGCTGCTCACCACCATCGGCCCGGGCCTGGCGAACGGCGTCAATTCCATCGCCAATGCCTTTCAGGAACAAGTGCCGCTGATCGTGCTCTCCGGCTGCATCGCCGATGCCAATGCCGAACAGTTCACCCACCAGGTGATCGACCAGTCGGCGCTGCTGGCCCCGATCACCAAGGCGCGCTTTCGCGTGGCCCCGGGCACCGCGTCGCTGGTCATCGAAAAGGCGCTGTCGATTGCGCTGGCCGACCCGCCCGGCCCGGTGCACATTGACCTGCCCGACACGCTGGCCAAGACCGAAGCGCCCACACTTGCGTCCCCGGCGCGCGTGCGCTCTCGCGGGCAGTGGGGCGACGAAAGCGACCGCCGGGACGCGATCGATCGCCTCAAGGCTTCACGGCGCCCGATCATTCTGGCCGGCATCGGTGCCCTGTTGCACGACGCGGGGGATGCGTTGCGCACAGTTTGCGAAACCCATTCCATCCCGTTGGTCACCACCTACAAGGCCAAGGGCATCCTGCCGGAAGACCATCCGCTTTGCCTTGGCGGCCACGGCCTTTCGCCACTGTCGGACAAGACGATCCTGCCGCTTCTGGCGCAATCCGACTGCGTGATCCTTGTGGGCTACGACCCGATTGAAATGCGCTCGGGCTGGATACGCCCGTGGAAGGCCGGGGTCGCCATCGAACTGACCCACACACCGACGGAACACGGCATGCACGGCAGCGCCATCAGGTTTGTCGGCGACGTGGCGCAGGCTGTCGGCGCGCTTTTTGCCGGGCTGGACGGCCCGCTTGCCGACCCTTGGCCGGACGGTGAAATCGACGCTGCACGACGCCAGCTTGCCAAGGCGTTCTCGCCACCTGACGCATGGGGGCCGCAGGCCCTGTTCCTGGCCCTGCAAGATGCCCTGCCCGAAGGTGCCGTGACCACCGTTGACAGCGGCGCCCATCGCATCCTGCTCAGCCAGATGTGGCATGCGCCGGCCCCGCGCCGCCTGTTGCAATCGACCGCCTTCTGCACGATGGGTGTCGCGATACCGCTGGCCATCGGCTACAAACGCGCCGCCCCGGAGACCCCCGTCATCGCCGTTGTGGGGGATGCGGGTTTCGACATGACAACCGGAGAACTCGCCACCCTCCGCGACCTGCAACTGCCCGTTGTCATTCTCGTTTTGGTCGATAACAGCCTGGCCCTGATCGAAAAGAAGCAGGCGGCGATGCAGCTTGAGAAACACGGTGTTTCATTCGAAGGTACAGATTTTGTTGCAGTTGCAACGGCTTATGGTGGGCACGGCGCCCTTGTCACTTCGGCCGAAGCGTTGCAGAATGAACTGGAACAGGCGTGGCACAGACCGGTATTCACCGTTTTGGCCTGCCCGATTGAAAAGGACGCATATAACGGAGCATTCTGAAGAGCGCTCAACACCGGATGTTCCGAGGCCGCAATGGCCCGGACCTTGCATGGGTTTTCCGTGGTGAATGCGGAAGCTCAAATACCGACTACAACCCAGGGAGAAAAACATGAAGATAACCCATTTCCTAGCCGCAGCGGCACTTGCCGTATCGGCCCAGGCCGCAACTGCACAACAGCAGTTCGTGTCGATCGGGACCGGCGGCGTGACCGGCGTCTATTACCCGACCGGCGGCGCGATCTGCCGTCTCGTCAACAAGAACCGCAAGGAACATGGCATCCGCTGCTCGGTCGAGTCGACGGGCGGTTCGATCTACAACATCAACACCATTCGTTCCGGTGAGCTCGAATTTGGCGTTGCCCAGTCCGACTGGCAGTATCACGCCTACAACGGCACCTCGAAATTTGCCGACCAGGGTCCGTTCGAGAAACTACGCTCGGTCTTTTCGGTCCACCCCGAGCCGGTGACCATTCTCGTGCGTCGCGACAGCGGAATCGACAACATCACCGACATCAAGGGCAAGCGTTTCAACATCGGCAACGATGGGTCCGGCACCCAGGGAACCTGGGAAGTGATCGAGGAAGCGCTCGGGTGGGATCGTTCCGATCTGGCTCTGGCTGCCAAGATGAAATCGTCCGAGACAGCCGGCGCGCTTTGCGACGACAAGATCGATGGATACTTCTGGTTGGTGGGTCACCCTTCGGGCCTGACGCAGGAAACCATCGCTTCGTGCGACGCGAAAATCGTGCCGGCGGTGGCCCCGGAAATTGATGCCCTGGTGGCCGAGCGCCCCTATTACCGCAAGGCCGTCATCCCCGGCGGCATGTATCCGAACCACCCGGACGACATCCAGACTTTTGGTGTCGGCGCAACTTTCGTGACTTCGGCCGATGTGCCTGACGAGGTTGTTTACGAGATCGCCAAGGCGGTTCTTGGAAATCTCGATGACTTCCGCAAACTGCACCCGGCATTTGCCAATCTGAAGGCAGAAGAAATGATCCGCGACAGCCTTTCGGCGCCGCTGCATCCGGGCGCCATCAAGGCCTACAAGGAACTGGGCCTGATGGACTAAGACACTGACAAGGTGGGGGTTGCGGCCCCCACCTTGCATTCAGGGGCCCGCCAAAGAGGCCCGGGAATGAACCAGACAAGTTCAACCTGATGCGAAACAGATCAGGACAGGGAGAGTAAGAATGACAGATAACCTGGGCAAAAGCTCGGCAGTCCCGGAAGACGTGGAAGCCTTCGCCGCCGATTTGGACGTAGGCGCACGCAACCCCGACGGCTGGCAAGGAAAATTCATTGCGGGCACCGCCCTGATCTGGGCGATCCTGCAAGTATTCAACGCCTCGCCCCTGCCCGCGATCATTGCACAAAAAACCGGGTTGAACTGGATCTATGTAACCTCGGACACCGAACGAGTCATTCACCTTGCCTTCGGTCTTGTCATGGCCACCGTGGCCTTTCCGCTGTTCAAGTCATCGCCCCGAAATTACATCCCCTGGTATGACTGGATACTGGCGTTGGCCGGCGTGACGGCCACGCTTTACCTGATCGTCAATTCCAGCGCCATCGCCGTGCGCTCGGGCCTGCCAACCACCGGCGACCTGATTGCATCCGCAGTCGGCCTCACGGTTGTTCTGATCGCCACGTTCCGGGCGCTTGGCCTGCCGATGGTCATCGTCGCCTCGGTCTTTCTTGTCTACGTCTTTTATGGCGACCGGGAGTTCATCCCCGATGCCATGCAGTGGAAAGGCGCAAGCTTCGGAAAGGCCATGTGGCACTTCTGGATGCAGACCGAAGGCGTCTTCGGCCTCGCGCTCGGGGTTTCGGCCTCCATGGTTTTCCTGTTCGTTCTCTTCGGCTCGCTGCTCGAAAAGGCGGGTGCGGGAAACTACTTCATCAAGCTCGCCTTCGCGCTCATGGGGCACCTCAAGGGCGGCCCGGCCAAGGCGGCCGTTGTCGCCTCTGCGGCAACCGGCCTGATCTCGGGCTCATCCATCGCCAATACGGTGACCACCGGCACATTCACCATCCCGCTGATGAAACGTGTCGGCTTCTCGGCTGAAAAGGCGGGCGCGGTCGAGGTTGCATCCTCGACCAATGGCCAGCTTACGCCGCCTGTCATGGGGGCCGCCGCCTTCCTGATGGTGGAATATGTTGGCATCTCTTACCTTGAAGTGGTGAAGAACGCGTTTTTGCCCGCCATCATTTCCTACATCGCGCTGGTCTATATCGTGCATCTGGAAGCGGCCAAGATGGGCCTTGAGGGCCTGCCACGCAAAGGCGTTGCCCGCACGATGACCCAGAAGATGATCAGCTTCCTGTTTGGCGTCATCGTATTCTGCGCTCTCAGCCTTGCGGTTTACTACGGCCTTGGTTGGCTGAAACCGGTGTTGGGCGAGTATTCCATGATCGGCATGATGGTCCTGTTTCTGATCGCCTATCTGGCAATGCTCAAATGGGCGTCGAACTACCCGGATCTGACGGTGGACGATCCGAACGCACCGTTCACCGAACTGCCCGAACCCGGCCCCGTCGCCAAGACCGGCGCATATTTTGCCCTTCCGGTTATCGTGCTGATCTGGAACCTGATGATCGAACGAAAATCACCTGGCCTTTCGGCCTTCTGGGCGACCTTCGCGATGATGTTCGTGATGCTGACCCAGCACCCGCTCAAGGCGTTCTTCCGCGGCGAAAGCGCGGCTGGAGCAAGGTTCAAGGCCGGATGGGACGAACTGATCGACGGCATGATCGCCGGCTCGCGCAACATGATCGGTATCGCGGTCGCCACCGGCACCGCCGGCATCATCGTCGGCACCGTGTCATTGACCGGCGCGCACCAGGTCATCGGCGAATTCATCGAGGCAATCTCGGGTGGCAACCTTCTGTTGATGCTGATCTTCGTGGGCCTTTTCTCACTGATCCTCGGCATGGGCCTGCCGACAACGGCAACCTACATCGTCATCACCTCGCTGATGGCGCCGGTGATCATCGCGGTTGGCGCCAAGTCAGGCCTGATCGTGCCGTTGATCGCAGTCCACATGTTCGTGTTCTACTTCGGCATCCTCGCCGATGATACGCCCCCCGTGGGCCTTGCGGCCTTTGCCGCGGCCGCGATTTCCAAGGGTGACCCGATCAAGACCGGCATCATCGGCTTCAGCTATGACGTGCGCACGGCAATCCTGCCATTCCTGTTCATCTTCAACACCGAATTGTTGTTGATCGACGTGACGCCATTGAAAGCGGTGTTCGTCTTCATTGTCGCAGTGATTGCCATGTTGCTCTTTGCGGCAGCCACGCAGAACTGGTTTCTCACGAAATCCCGAGTATGGGAAAGCCTGGCATTGCTGTTGATCGCCTTCACCCTGTTCAACCCTGGCTTCTGGTTGAACAAGATTGCTGATCCTTATGACAGGATCGACCCGGCGCAAATCATTCAGATCGCAACCGATGCCCCTGATGATGCCACGCTGCGGGTGCGCCTGCGGGGTGAGGACTTCCGAACCGGCAAAGAGGTGGAAACCACCGTCGCCCTTCCGCTTGGCGCCAAGGCTGA
>Ga0256839_1001288_pt1 | contig 30701 bp, 29 predicted proteins | sample 354166metaG_FD_185968 | JGI IMG/M metagenome (GOLD analysis project Ga0256839, IMG submission 185968) | Hydrothermal vent microbial communities from Mid Atlantic Ridge, Atlantic Ocean - 354-166 | ecosystem: Environmental > Aquatic > Marine > Hydrothermal vents | place: Atlantic Ocean: Mid... | reverse complement strand
AAAAGCCTCAAAATAGCACTCAAATTTAAGCATTTCACAACAGCAAAAATAACACAAAAAATAACTACTTTTCAATTACATAAAAAGTATCTACAACAATCAACCATCAATACCCCCCTGAAATCACCGCGCTCGGAAACAAAAAATTAACAAAAAAATAGCAATTAGGCCTTTATCCCTACAAGCCCGCAACTTCCAGCAACTCGCCTCTTACATACAACAACGGCAGGCGATTTCGCTGCCAAGGGGGTACGCCCTGTTTCTGAAACAGCTTTTTAAGTGAGGTGTGGTGGCGCTTGTTTGGTAGGCGAATAGCCTCACCACCTTGGCGGAAGCGTATTTGAACCTCATATTCTTGAACAATATTGAGCTCGCTGCGCTGCAATGTTAACCCCAACGACTCAATGAAAAACGAGGGTTGCTGTGCAGACCACTCTAAAATCTGGCGGGTGTCATGGGGTAGCAACGGCGAGAGCAAATAGAGTTTGCCAGAGAAACGCCGCACTTCCGCCCCGCGCCAAGCCACCTGTGGCATGGCATCTGTTTTAGCAATGAGCAGCCTTGTGGTTATTTGTTGCAGTTGTCGACTGGTGGGCAGTGGCAGCCCCTGCCTTGAGATCCAGTAGCGCAGTAGATTATTCTGCCGCGCACAATTCAGCGCCAGTAGTTCGCTAACCGGCAGTGTCATTGGATCCGCCAGCGCTATATTGCACAGATCCTGCGCCGCCAACTCATTGCAAAGCTGCACACTTTCTGCACAGTGTGAGGCGCTACGACTCAGGGTAGCGTTCATACTCGGCCAGCGCGATTGTAGCTGTGGAATTATCTGGTTACGCAGGTAGTTTCGATCATAATCACTGTTTTGATTACTCTCATCCTCTACCCAGCTGAGCTGGTGATATTCAGCATAATCTTGTAATTGTTGGCGTGAATAGGCGAGTAACGGGCGGTTGAGTTGACCCGCCGCAAAGGGTTGAGTGGCTGGCATTGCGGCTAGCCCTTTGATGCCACAACCTCGCAATAGCTGTATTAATACAGTTTCTGCTTGATCATCCTGGTGATGCCCGGTCAGCAACACATCACCCACCTTCATCTTTGCCGCAATGGCCTGGTAACGGGCTTCGCGTGCGGTTGCTTCAGGGCTTTCACCGGTTTTTGGCTGAGCATCCACCGCCGTTGATTCAAAGCAGACACCCATGTTGTCGGCACTGCGGGCACACGCCAACCGCCACTCATCCGCATTAATGCTCAGACCGTGGTGAATGTGTATGGCGCAGAGAGGGTTTTTCAGGTGATCCGTAGCCGCGAGTTGACTCAAAGCGTGCAGCAAAACGGTTGAATCCAGGCCGCCACTATAGGCGACCCAGAGGGTTTTCTGCGGTGAAAACTCAGGCAGTTTGGCGAGTAGTTGCTGTGGAGAGAGCGTCATAAACAGAGTTTTTCATCGCGATACAGAAGAGTTGATTTACTGCTCTTTAAAGTTGCCTAGTGACATCAGGCGATCGTAACGGGTCGACAATAGCTGCTCTTCTGAGAGCTGATCAAGGCTGTTCAAGTTATCAAGCAGCGCCGCTTTTAAGCTCTCTGCCATCGCATCCATATTACGATGCGCGCCACCCAGTGGCTCAGAAATAATGGTATCAATGAGTGCCAGCTCTTTAAGACGCTTGGCGGTGATACCCATCGCTTCCGCTGCATCAGAGGCACGCTCTGCACTTTTCCACAAAATAGTGGCACACCCTTCGGGAGAGATAACCGAGTAGGTAGCGTGCTGCAACATCATAATGCGATCACCCACCCCGATTGCCAGCGCCCCACCTGAGCCACCTTCACCAATAACGGTACAGATAATCGGTGTTTTAAGTCGCGCCATCACTTCAAGGTTTTTGGCAATCGCCTCCGATTGGTTACGCTCTTCTGCATCAATCCCCGGATAAGCACCAGGGGTATCGATAAAGGTCAAAATCGGCATTTTAAAACGCTCGGCCATCTCCATCAGGCGCAGAGCCTTGCGGTACCCTTCAGGGCGTGGCATACCAAAGTTACGGCGTATTTTTTCTTTGGTATCACGCCCCTTCTGCTGACCGATCACCATGACCGGGCGACCATCCAGGCGACCAATTCCACCCACCAGAGCAGGATCATCTGCGAAGTGACGGTCACCGTGCAACTCTTCAAAGTCCGTCAAGATACGTTCGATGTAATCCATGGTATAAGGGCGCTGAGGGTGGCGTGCCAATTGAGAGACCTGCCACGCATTCAGTTTGGAGAAGATCTCTTCAGTGAGTTTTTTACTCTTCTCCTGTAGCGTGCTGATTTCGTCGGAGAGGTTAATCTCAGAGTCATTTCCAACATGACGCAGCTCTTCTATTTTCGCCTCTAATTCGGCAATGGGGCGTTCAAAATCCAGAAAATTCATATTCATTCTTTATCACTCAAGTTTTACTTGCTCTCGAATCGTTGATTGTAAGGCTTTTTACCGTAAAAGACGACATAAGGCGGCCACCATGAAAAACCAGCGCTCGATCACTGCGCATTTTTACGATAGACAATCTCTACATTTTTATCGCCCAGCAGCTCACGCAGTGAGTCTAGCAACGGCTCTTCCGGGCGCAGTCGCCAGCCGTCACCAAAACGGAGTTCAGCTTTGGCATCACTATTATGATACTCAACAAGCAGAGGACACGCCCCTTTTCGATAGGGAGTTAAGCGCTGACTGAGGTTATCCAGCAAACCATCGGCCGCACCGGCATGGTCAAAACGAATCACCATCTGCTTGGCAAACTGCTCCCGTGCCTGGGTCAGGTCGTAGAGTTCTTTGCAGTTCAGCCGCAGGCCGCCACTGTAGTCATCATTGCTGACATCCCCTTCAACCACCAAGATATTATCTTTCAACAGAATATCACTGTGGCGTTCCAGCGCCTCGGAGAAGAGCGTAAATTCAATGCGTGCACTGCGGTCATCCAGCGTTATGATCGCCATTTTCCCACGGCGAGAGTTGATCATACGTATCTCCAGCAGCAGGCCAGCCACCACCACACGACTACCTCGTGCCGGTTTCAGCTCAACAATACGTGAAGTTGTCATGTTACGCAGCTCTGCCGCGTAGGGCTGGATCGGGTGACCGGTGAGAAAGAGTCCAAGGGTCTCTTTTTCCAGTTTCAGGCGATAATCCTCTTTCCACTCCGGTGTCACATCGTAGTAGCCAGCACTCTCACCAGCCTCTGAGGCTTGCTCGACAAAGCCGAACATATCCATCACCCCAGAGAGCTGGTCTTTGTTGTGTTTATCGGCCATGCGCAGTGCGGTTTCGATGTTGTGCATTAGCGTGGCACGGTTGGGGCCAATATTATCCATGGCACCACCCCGTATCAGCGCCTCCAGCACCCGCTTATTGACCTTACGCAGGTCGCTACGACGACAGAAATCAAACAGATCTTGATAGGGGCCATTTTGCTGACGCTCGTTGATGATATTCTCGATAGCGCCCTCACCTACCCCCTTAATCGCCCCCAGCCCATACAACACCGTCTGCTGATCCAGCACGGTGAATTGATAAGCACAAGCATTCACATCCGGCGGCACCACCTTCAATTTCATATCACTGCACTCATCCACCAAAATTACCACTTTATCGGTGTTATCCATATCTGCCGACATCACCGCCGCCATAAAAGCCGCCGGATAGTGCGCCTTGAGCCAGGCCGTTTGATAGGAGACCAACGCATAGGCGGCCGAGTGTGATTTGTTGAAACCGTAACCAGCAAACTTCTCAACCAGATCAAAGATCTTCATTGCCAGCTCGCCATCAACACCATTATTTATGGCACCCTCTTCGAAGCTTTTACGCTGCTTGGCCATCTCTTCAGGCTTTTTCTTGCCCATAGCACGACGCAGCATGTCGGCACCACCCAGGGTATATCCTGAGAGTACTTGGGCGATCTGCATCACCTGCTCTTGGTAGAGAATGATGCCGTAGGTAGGCTCCAAGATCTCCTTTAGAGAGTCGTGTTGCCACTGGGCATCGGGGTAGGAGACCCGCTCGCGGCCATGTTTACGGTTAATAAAGTTATCCACCATGCCCGATTGCAATGGACCCGGTCGAAACAGCGCCACTAGGGCGATAATATCTTCAAAACAGTCGGGCTGGAGCCGTTTAATCAAATCCTTCATACCCCGGGATTCTAGCTGAAATACTGCGGTGGTTTTGCAGCCTCGCAACAACGTAAATGAAGCGCGGTCATCCAGCGGAATCGAGATAATATCGATCTCTTCACCTGTGGATTTTTTGATGTTTTTAATTGTCCAGTCGATGATGGTAAGGGTGCGTAGCCCCAGGAAATCAAACTTCACCAAACCGACTGATTCCACATCATTTTTATCAAACTGTGTGACCAGTGACGCGCCACCTTCCTCACAGTAGAGGGGGGCAAAATCAGTGAGTTTGGTGGGACTAATAACTACACCTCCGGCATGTTTACCGGCGTTACGGGTCAGCCCTTCCAGCTTAAAGGCCATATCCAGCAGCGCTGCGACCTCTTCGTTCTCTTCATATTCACGCTTGAACTCCGGCTCCATCTCCATCGCCTTGCTCAAGGTCATACCCGGTTCAAACGGAATCATCTTGGAGATGCGATCAACAAACCCATAGGGGTGGCCCATGACGCGCCCCACATCCCTCACCACGGCCTTCGCCGCCATGGTGCCATAGGTGATAATCTGCGAGACCTTATCGCGCCCGTAAAGCTGCGCCACATAATCGATCACGCGGTCACGCCCATCCATACAAAAATCGATATCAAAATCGGGCATTGAGACACGCTCTGGATTCAGAAAACGCTCAAACAGCAGGTCATATGCCAACGGGTCAAGATCCGTAATATCCAGTGCATAGGCAACCAGTGAACCAGCACCCGAACCACGCCCAGGCCCCACGGGTACACCGTTACGCTTACCCCAGCGGATAAAATCGGCAACAATCAAAAAGTAACCGGGAAACCCCATACCGATGATGACACTGAGCTCAATCTCTAACCGTTCATCATAGGGCTTGCGACGCTCGGAAAAATCGGCCGCCTCGCGATCAAACAGAAAATCGAGCCGCTTCTCCAGCCCTTCGCGGGAGAGCTGGCGAAAATAGTCATCCATGGTCAAGCCTTGCGGCACCGGAAAGTCAGGCAGGTAATAGGTACCCTGACTCACCTCAACACTACAGCGCCTAGCTATTTCAACCGTATTAGCCAGCGCCTCTGGAATATCCGAAAATAGCTCAGCCATCTCCTGCGGGGTGCGCAAATATTGCTGATCAGAGTAGTTTTTAGGTCGATGGGGGTCATCCAACACCCGCCCTTCATTGATACAGACACGCAACTCATGCGCTTCAAAATCATCCCTGGTGATAAAACAGACCTCATTGGTGGCCACCACGGGGGTATCCGTTGCTGTCGCCAACTCAACCGCCAGATGCAGATACTCACTCTCCTTAGCGCGCCCGGTCCGCGTCAGCTCCAGATAGAAGTGATCAGGAAATATCGCCTTCCATTCACTCAAATAGCGCGCCGCCTGCTCGCGATTCCCCGCCAGCAGTGCCTGACCAACATCACCCTGCCGCCCCCCCGAAAGTGCAATTAACCCGGCTGACTTCTCGGCAACCCACGCACGGCGAACAATCGCTTTTCCGTGGTGCTGCCCCTCGGTATAGCTTTGTGAAATGATCTCAATAAGGTTTCGATACCCCTGCTGATTTTTACTCAATAGCAGCAGATGGAAGGGTTGATTGGGTTCATCTTCATTATTCAACCAGATATCACAGCCGATGATCGGCTTCACACCGGCGGATACCGCCGCGTTGTAAAACTTCACCAAGCCAAACAGGTTGCTCTGGTCAGTTAAGGCCACCGCAGGCATATCAGCCGCCGCCACCGCTTTAACCAGCGGCTTAAAGCGCACCATGCCGTCAACCATAGAGAATTCGGAGTGGAGTCGAAGATGTACAAAGGTAGGATTCATGCGGGCACTTTACGGCAATGGAGAGAGCGGTTCAAGCCGGAAAGAGAGGCGTGTGAAGTCAACGCGAACGGATGACAAATATCACTTTTTACGCTGTTTGAATAAATTCGCCATATCAAAGCCAAAATAGCGCAGGCAGGAGATCAGCAAAAAGACCGCAGTTGCCTCATCCAAGTTGCCGATCCCCGGGATATTATCAGGGATCAACTCCAGCAGACCTGCGGTCGGATTGAGTAGGTAGAGGAGAGACAAAAGTGCCACGATAACCACTAAAATATTTTTTTGCATGCTGCCCCCCATAAAACCTAGTCAGGTCAGACTAAACACCCACACCGACCTCAAGCGCTTCAAACCAATCCAGGAAGCGTTTCACATCGGCTCCTCGATACAGGCGACCGTGCTGGGGTGCTAGAATATCTACATCCAAGCGACGTACTCGGCTGACCCAGTCATTTTTTGCCCGATTAGAGGGCATCCAGCGCTGGTGGAACATTTTCATTTTCGGGATATGCTCATCAAAATCGTCAACAAACATCGGCGCACCATCCGCTTCCAGTGCAGCGCCCACATCGCCTGAAAATAAAATTTTGGCTTGTGGGTCGTAGATATTGAAGTTGCCGGAAGAGTGTAAATAGTGTGCAGGAACTAATTGCAACGATAGATCACCCAGATCAATGGTGCCTCCGTCATCGGGAAGTGGAACATACTCAATATTATTTAAACCAAAGTGACGAATAAAGCTCTCCCACAACCAGGGGGAGTGCAACCGTGCATTGGGTAAAACCTGATCCCACAAGCCAAGGGATGAGATAATATCGGGATCTTGATGTGAGGCAAACAGATCGGTAATCTGATCCACCGACACATGATGCAGCGTAGCGGCCAGCATGGATGAGAAGATCTCAATACCGCCGGGATCAATCAGCAGCGCACGACTGGGGGTAGAAACAAGATACTGATTGGTATCAATAATTTTTTCAGGCTTATCCGGATCACGCCCAAAAACAGTCCACTGGTGCTTTCCTTCATAAAGGATGGTAGCTTTCATCGCAACTCCTCAACTATATTTGTCACTACTCAGCGTATTCATCATTGGCCTCAACTTAAGGCCAATGATGAATACGCTGAGTAGTGATCTATTTTTTATAAATGGCTTGTTTTAATCGCTGTGCATGTTGCAGCCGTGAAGAGCACTCTTTTACATGCTTTTTGATCACTTCAACCGCCTGTTCAAGATTATCGGCAACCACCCCCAGCCCCTCACGAAACTCTTCCGCACGGGAAGCCTCCACCCGACAGCTGGATGAGATAGCGGTGGCGGCACGCATATCACTGTTAATGCTGTCCAACAACTCGGCCAAGTGATCGAGACGTTTATCGAACTCTCGGCGCAACGCGATCAAACGTGCGTCAATATCAGTGACGACACCTTGGAATGACTTTAACAATGAGGGGTGTTCGACACGCCTGATAACGTCATGCATACGACGCTTGGCATCATTGGTACGAATCTCTTGGGAGCAGATCCGCGAGACACTCAACGCCTCTTGATCTATCTGGCGCACCATGGTCAGTGTATGGCGTGCCATATCATCTATGAAGTTGGTAATGGGTTGAAAACCACGGGCTTTATCGCCAGCACGTGCGGCAATAGCCTTGGCATTTTTGGCACCAATTGAGATCTCTTTGGCAATTTTCATCACCTCGCTCAACTCAGCAGCAATAACAGTGACAGAAACCAGAACCTCGCCTTCAGCCAATCGCTCATCTTTTATTCTAGCCATAGCGCATTATCTTTTTGGTTATTATATTGGGTATCCATCGGCATCGTCCATATAAGGATGATCTTTAGCACGGCACACAATTTATAGACTACCTGAGCTAGGATTAACCTCGGTTTCCAACCAAAAAGCTGCAACTACCTTGCCATTTTCACTGCTGCTGTAGGATTATTGACCTCACCTCCGCCAGATCACGGGGAGTGTCCACCCCCAATCCTGGCTGTTCGCTCGCCTCCTCCACATAGATACGCTCACCATTCCATAACACCCGTAGCTGCTCCAAAGACTCCATCTGTTCTAAACCAGAGAGCGGCCAAGTTACATAGCGACGCAGAAAGCCACAGCGGTAACCATACAGGCCGATGTGTCGATAGTGATCGGAGCGCTCGGGTAGCATTTCACTGGTGGAGGAGAAGGCATCCCGATCCCACGGGATAACAGCTCGACTGAAGTAGATGGCGTAATCATTAATATCACGCACCACCTTCACAACATGAGGATCAAACAACTCACCCGCCGTGGTAATCCGCTCACAGAGTGTGGAAACACTGGCCTGAGGCCGTTCTGCAAGCCCCTGCGCTACCTGTCGAATCAACGCGGGGGGGATCAATGGCTCGTCTCCTTGGACATTGACCACAATCTCATCATCAGCCAGCGCTTTTTTTTCAATCACCTCTGAAAGGCGATCAGTACCCGAAGCGTGATCCGCCGATGTCATACAACACTCGCCGCCAAAACCGCTGACCACATCGGCAATGCGTTGATCATCGGTGGCGATAATAACCGATGCCGCACCCGCCTCACTGGCACGCTCGTAAACATGTTGAATCATCGGCTTTCCCGCAATATCGAGCAACGGCTTACCTGGCAACCGGCTGGCAGAAAATCGTGCCGGAATAACCACATGAAAGGTCATTCAACCTCCTCATCAGCAGGGAGTTGGCGAGCATCGCTCTCCAGCATCACCGGGATATCATCCTGGATGGGATAAGCCAACCGATCAACCTTGCAGATCAGCTCTTCGCTGCTTTTTTGATAAACCAAAGGGCCCTTGCAAACAGGACATGCCAAGATATCCAGTAGACGCTTATCCATTATTGATCCTCTTTAGCAATAGATTAAGACGATGTACAAAAACATCATCCAGTTCAGCACTCACCGGCAAAACCCAGTGATGTTCATTCACAAATCCCTGACATTTTACCGCATCTTTTTCTGTCATAATAACCGGAAGGTCATCCGAAAACTGAATATCAGACGCATCATAAGGGTGATGATCTGGCATCGGGTGTTCGATAACCTCCAGGCCACTGGCACGTAGCTGGTCAAAAAAACGTTTGGGATTACCAATGCCTGCAACCCCATGCACACGACACCCTGCCAGTGCTTTCAAGGGTTGAACAATATGAGGCTTGTCAATACGGGTCAGCTGATCACCCTTAAGTTTCATAGAGAACTCATTGCGCCCTGCCACACCATTAATCACTACCATATCCACGCTGTTGAGGCGGCTAACCGGCTCACGCAATGGACCTGCGGGCAGGCAGTGACCATTGCCGAAGCGCCGCACCCCGTCCACCACCGCAATCTCAAGGTCACGATGCATATCGTAGTGTTGTAAACCATCATCTGAGATAATAATGTCACAATCAGCATATTTGAGCAGTGCGCGTGCCGCGCTGATGCGCTGGGGTGCGGCGGCTACAGGACACCCACAACGGCGAGCAAGCAGCACTGTCTCATCCCCTACCATCTGCGGGTCACTGTCACTACGCACCTGCTGCGGCCATTTTTTGGCTTTTCCGCCATAACCACGGCTAATAATTGCCGGCTTGTAACCCTGCGAGCGCAAATGATCCACCATCCAGGCAACCAAGGGTGTTTTACCGGTACCACCAACAGAGATATTGCCAATAACAATAACAGGAACCTTCACCTTTTGTGGCTTGATCAAACCGAGGCGATAGGTCCACCGTTTTAGTGTTGAAAGCAGACAAAACAGCGCTGAAAAAGGGAGTAACAGATAGCGCCAGGGTGACTGGCCATACCAGATATTTTCAATTTTATTCATTACACAGGGTCAATGTTCAATATCGTGGAACTGTAGCTTGTGCAGTTTTGCGTAGTAGCCCTGCTGGGCCAGAAGCTCCTGATGACTCCCACTCTCGACAATACCGCCATCGTCCATCACCACAATCTTGTCGGCCCGCTCTATCGTCGAGAGTCGATGTGCAATCACTAAGGTGGTTCGGTTACTCATTAGCCGTTCGAGTGCGCGCTGCACCAGACGCTCTGACTCAGTGTCCAACGCCGAGGTGGCCTCATCAAGAATCAGAATGGGAGCGTTTTTCAACAACGCCCGGGCGATGGCGATGCGCTGACGCTGTCCTCCCGAGAGCAAAATACCGTTCTCACCCACCATGGTGTTTAGCCCTTCCGGGAATTTACCGATAAACTCCATGGCATTGGCATCTTCGGCGGCTTGCTCAACTTCCTCCTGAGTGGCTCCACGCAGCGAGCCATAAGCAATATTGTTCGCCAAGGTATCATTGAATAGTGTGATTTGCTGAGTCACCAGAGCGATGTTATCCCGCAAGTTCTCCAGTTGATACGCCTCCACGGGGTGGCCATCAATCAACACTTCGCCCTCAGAGGCTGGGTAGAAGCGAGGCAGCAGGCTCACCAAGGTCGATTTCCCGGAGCCTGAGCGACCAACAAAGGCGATGGTTTCACCCGGCTTGGCCTCAAATGAGATATTTTTAAGCACATTTTCAGCTTGCCCCGGGTAGTGGAAGCTCACATTGCGGTACTCAATACCCTGGGTTAATCGCTCAATTCTCAAGCTCCCCTGATCAACTTCGGCGGCGGTATCCATCACCTCAAAAACGCTTTCACAGGCGGCAATACCCGCCTGCAATTGCACATTAACATTGGTTAAACGCTTGAGTGCCGGCATCATCAGCATCATTGCCGCCATTAAGGACATAAAGGTACCGACACTCACCTCCTCCATCATGTCGCCAGAGGTCGCAATATAGATAACGGCTGCCAGGGCAAAGGAGGCGATCAACTGTACCAGTGGTGCATTCATCGCATTGGCAACCGCCATTTTCATATGTTGGCGGCGGTTGTATTCAACATTTTTGTGAAAGGTCTGATACTCATGCCCGTGACCACCAAAAATCTTAACCACCCGCTGCCCCTCGACAGACTCCTTGGCTGAATGTAATACATCACCCATGGAGTTTTGAATATTCCGACTGATGACACGAAAACGCTTGCTGATTATCGCAACCACTAACGCAATGATGGGGCCGATCACCAGGAACACCATCGCCAACTGCCAGTTGAGATAAAACATCCATGCCAGCAATCCTATTACAGTCAGGCTATCCTTCACCAACACCGTCAGTACAGTAGTTGAAGCGGAGTAAAGCTGCTCCACATGGTTAATCATTTTTACCGTCAAATGAGATGAGGTTTGGCTATCAAAATAGCTCACCGGCAGGTGAAGAATGTGGGCAAACATCAGCATTCTCAGATCACGAATAACATTGCGCCCCACCCAGGTCATACAGTAGGTTGAGATAAAACCAGCTACCCCGCGCAGTAGGAAAATACCCACCAACAGAAAGGGCATCCATTTAATAACGTCAGGATCTTTTTCAACAAAACTGCCGTCAAGCAGCGGCTTCATCAAGGCGACAAAGCCGACTTCAGTTGCGGCAATCACCATCATGGTAGCGATTGCCAGCAAAAACCCTTTCCAATAGGGTTTTACATAACTGAGCAGGCGACGGTAAGCATGAACTGAGGTGTTGTTATTACTTGGATTATTCATTCACTACTTTTCATCTTGGATGGTGGCAAAAGCGAGCCGGCCAAAGCCGAGTTGACGACTGGCATCCATCGCCATAATCACCGCCTGATGGGGGGTCATTGCATCGGCCTTAACAATCACCAGTGGATCTTTGTTACTGCCCGCAACTTCTTGTATGGCACGCTTCAGGGTGACCAGCTGAGCATTCACCAGTGGACGGTTATTAATAAAGAACTGCCCCTGTGCATTAATCGTAATATCGATGCTATCGACCTTAATCTCTTTGGGTTCTTCAGAGGCTGTCGGCAGACGAATATTGATCTCCGACTGATCTTGAAAGGTGGTTGAGACCATAAAGAAGATCAGCAGCAGAAACACCACATCAATCAGCGGCGTGAGGTTAACATCTACCTCCTCGCTCTTTTGCGGACGAAAATTCATGGTTTAGACGCCTCCCGCTCACCATGAATGATCTCAACCAGCTTTATAGACTCCTGCTCCATTTCAATCACTAACGCATCGACCTTAGCGCGGAAATAGCGGTAAAAAATCAGTGTTGGTATCGCCACTGACAAACCGGCGGCGGTGGTGATCAAGGCTTCGGAAATACCACCGGCCAATACACCCGGATCACCCACACCCTCATGCAGAATGGCGTTAAACACTTTGATCATACCGACAACCGTTCCTAACAGGCCAAGCAGCGGTGTAATTGAGGCGATGGTGCCTAATGTTGTCAAGTAGCGTTCCAGCGAGTGCGCCACATGTCGCCCCGTCTCTTCAATGCTCTCCTTCATCACCTCGCGACTGTGGTTCATGTTAACTAGGCCTGAAGACAAAACCGCACCCAGTGCAGATGATTTTCGCAGCGTGGCCAGCTTTTCGGCATTCAGCTGTTTCGATTTTTTCCAGCCCCAAATCTGAGCGACCAGATGCTCAGGAATAATGCGGCTCTTACGCAGTGCCCACAAACGCTCTCCAATCAGCGCCATTGCCAACACCGAGCACAGCATAATCGGCCACATCAACCAGCCACCTGACTTAATAATTTCTAGCACCTAGATACTCCTGCAACGGTGATAAATTAAAATATAGATACAACCCTGTGTGGCAAGCACCTTTTTCAATGGCGGTGCCACAAGCGCCTCATACGCAAGCGAAACTCTTCTACTGCAAGGATACCCTGTTGAGGAGAAATCTTAAACTGTATAGCACCACTCTCAGCACTATTTAGCTGTTTTGTCTGCTGATCGACAAAGCGCTGCACCACGTCCGCATGGGGAAATCGATATCGATTGCGATAACCTGCTGCATAAAGCACATATTGAGGCGAAACTGCTTCGATAAAGCGGGCAGATGAAGAGCTATTACTGCCATGATGCCCCGCCACCAAAATATCACTCGCCAGGCTGCCATTGAACTGCTCCACCAACTGTCGCTCAACTCGCCTCTCAATATCACCCACAATCAACACCGTGCCACCTGAAGATTGGATTTTCAACACACATGAGCGGTTATTATCACCGCGCCACTGAGCCGGCTCCTCCGGGTGAAGAAATGAAAACTGAACCCCATCCCAGTGCCATTGATAACCCGCCTGACAGGTTCGGTGTCGATCACCCATAAAGCGTTCAATATCCGGTGTCATGAGTTCGCCCACCGCAACCCCCTCCAGTAGTGAGGCCACCCCACCCGAGTGATCCCGATCATCATGGCTGACCACCAGCCGGTCAACATAGGAGATGCCCTGTGAGCGTAAATAGGGCAGTAACACCATCTTGGAACTATCCATCCGCCCACTGGCGGCTCCGGTATCATAAATCAGGGTATGGTGAGCGGTCTCCACCACCACGGACAACCCCTGCCCCACATCAAGCAGTGTAAACCAAAGCGCGCCATCGTGAGGGCGTAGCGGTGAAACCAACAAAATTGGTGCAATCCATAATAGACCAACCCAGCGCCCCGGCCAGCTGCGGGGGGCGAGCAGCAGCAACACACCCAGCAAAGCACAAAACAGCGTCCAGAGCGGTGGCTGTTGCTGAGTCCATTGTGCAAACGGCCAATTTGAAATTGCCTGCAACAGCGGCCAGAGCCACTGAAAGAGTTGATTCGCCACCATAAGCAGCCCACCGCCCAGCGCGCTACTCAGCGGCATCAACATCACCGCCAGCAGTACCAGTGGAACCACCAGCAGACCCACCACCGGTACGGCAATAAAATTAGCAACAAAGGAGTAGAGTGGGACTTTCAGGAAGGCGAACAGTAGCAGTGGTGCCAAACCTATGCCAATAATCCAGTGTATTCGGGCGTAGCGCCAGCTTAACCCACGAGTGTGAGAGCGACCGCCCATGCTGTAAACAATGACCGCAACGGCTGCAAAAGAGAGCCAGAAACCCATTGAAAGGGTTGAAAATGGATCGATCAATAGCACCACTAGCCACGCCATTGCCAACACCGGCGCTACCGTGATCTGGCGCTGCAACAGCACCGCGCCCAGCGCTACCGCCAGCATAATCAGTGCGCGTTGGGTAGGGATAGCAAAACCTGCCATGGCGGCGTAAAAAAGCGCGGCAAGCAAGCCTGCCACGGCTGCCGCTTTTCTAGCGGGCAGTCGCAAACAGAGCGTTGCCGACAGTCGCCAGAGTCTGCCGACCATCAACATTGCCAGCCCCGCCACCAGCCCCACATGAAGCCCGGAAATTGCCATCAGGTGATTAGTACCGGTTGCGGTAAGCACCTGCCACTGCGAGTCACTCATTTGCTGACGCATACCGATCGAGAGCGCTTTGATCATCCCGGCATACTCACTCTCCGGCAGTCTCTGATCAATTTCATCACTTAACCAGTGACGGTAACGATCCACCCAGTGCCCACGGCTGGCCGCTAAACGCTGATTGGCATCCTGGTCATTTTTCCCACTGCGCACATACCCTTTGGCACGTATCTTCTTCTGAAACAGCCACCCTTCGTAATCAAAGCCGCCAGGATTCATAAAACCATTCGGTTTTTTTAAACGCACCTTAAGCTGCCAGCGCTCGCCTATTTGCAGATCAGGCACCTGGCCATACCAGTTGAGCTGAATTAACCCCAGTGGCCGAGTGATTTTCGGGTGAGGATCAACAGAGAAGAGAAAGCGTAACCCACGCTCACGTGGTTCGGGAATCGAGACAATTTTGCCGTTAATCAGCAGATCTTGCCCTTCATCGGCATCATCAATCCCTTGGTGCAGCAACCATGCGGTATGCCCCGCACACCACAACATTCCGAGCATTATCCACAGCGGCCATTGCAAGGTTCGGCACCACTTGAGCGCCAAAAAGGCCATTGCAAACAGCAGCAACCAATACCATGATGGAAGCTGAGAAAGCTGCTGTAAAATTAAAATACCTAAAGAAAAACAGGCAATCCTTGCCAACATGGTTCCGATCCATCAGAAAGTATGGATAATAGGCTAGCACTATTATCCACAAAAAACGTAAGTAGGATGCCTCGGAAACTTATCAAACGGCTTTTACCTCACCACTCTGAGGTTAAGAAACATAAATACCTTAAGCACCTGGGTAGTCATCTGCACGACCCAAATTTGTGGCACCTGAACCGTCACTCCGTCTCCAAAGCGGTTGCGGTCGGCCTGTTCATCATGTATATCCCGCTCCCATTCCAAATGTTACTGGCCGCCATCGTTGCTATTTGGTGGCGTGTCAACCTGCCGATTGCGGTAGCGGTTGTCTGGATAAGCAACCCGATCACCATGCCTGCGATGTATTATGCCGCCTATCGGCTAGGTGCCTGGGTTATGGGAATACCCCCGCAAAACCTTGAGTTCGAGGCCTCGTTCGAGTGGCTCGCACAGAGCCTGAATGGTGTTATGGAGCCGTTGCTACTGGGCAGCTTATTGACTGGAACGATACTCGCCATTCTAGGGTACCTCAGCATCCAGCTGCTTTGGCGAATAATGGTGGTGCGTAGTCTTAGCAGACGAAAAGAGCGCCCACGCAAAGCCCCCCCCCCCTAAAACAAAATACGCCACACTTACAGTGAGCACTCTCTCAGTAACTTATTCAGCGCCCTCAAAAGGCTTTAACTCCCCCGCTTCCAGATAGAGAGTGCGATCCATTCGTGCCGCCAAATCATGATTATGGGTAACCACCACAAAACTGGTGTTCTGCTCGCGATTAAGCTCCAGCATCAACTCATACACACCATCCGCCGTGCGGGGGTCAAGATTCCCGGTGGGTTCATCAGCTAAAATACAGAGTGGACGACTGACCATGGCACGGGCAATCGCTGTTCTCTGCCGCTCACCGCCAGAGAGTTCTCCCGGTTTATGGTTTACCCGTGGCTCCAAACCCACACGAGCCAATATCTCCCGCGCCTGTTGATTCGCCTGCGCCGGTGAATCACCCCGAATACGCAGTGGCATCGCCACATTTTCCAGCGCGGTAAACTCCGACATCAAGTGGTGAAACTGGTAGATAAACCCCAAATTTTTATTCCGCAGGTGACCTCGTGCCGCTTCACTCAGCTTGGCAATATTTTGACCGGCAATGATGACCTCGCCATGATTGGGTAGCTCCAGCCCACCCAACAGGTGCAACAGGGTCGACTTACCCGATCCTGAGCTGCCCAGAATGGCTACCTGTTCACCCGCCTCTATCTCGATAGAGACATCTTGCAACACCTTGACGCTCTCCCCCACATCATCAAACTGCTTTGAAATATGCCGACATTCAACCACTCGATTACTCATGACGCAGCACCTCCGCAGGTTGCATTTTTGCCGCATTCCAGGCGGGGTAGAGTGTCGCCAACAGGCTGAGTGAAAATGAAATTGAGGTAATTTTTATCACATCATTCCAATGCAAATCAGATGGCAACTCGGTAATATAATAGACACTGGCATCCAGGAACTTGGTATTTAGTAACGACTCCAACGCGGGCACCAGCGTATCCACATTCAGCGCCAGTGAAACCCCGCCAATCAGCCCCAGCGTGGTGCCGACAAAACCGATCACACACCCCTGCACCATAAAAATCAGCAGCACCGTATTGGGTGTTGCGCCCAGGGTTCGGAGAATCGCAATATCCGCCGCCTTATCGGTGACCACCATCACCAGTGTCGAAACGATATTAAAAGCCGCCACCGCAATAATCAGCGATAAAATCAGAAACATCATAGTTTTTTCAATCTGGATAGCGCGAAAGAAGTTAGCATGTTTGCGCGTCCAATCACTCATGTAGTACCGACCAAACTGCCCCTCAACCAACTCCTTCGCCACTTGCGGTGCCATAAACATATCGTTCAATTTCAAACGCAGCCCGGTCACCTCACCTTCCATTTTATAAAGCTTAGCGGCATCCTCTATCTGCAAAATGGCGAGGCCACTATCATACTCGTACATGCCCACCTCGAAGATGCCCACCACCGTAAAACGCTTCATCCTCGGCATAATACCGACCGGCGAGATATTTGCCTTTGAGACAATCAGGCTCACCTTCTCCCCCAGTAGGAGACCCAGGCTACGCGCCAAATCGACACCCAAAACAATGCCATACTCACCCGGCTGTAACCGCGCCAAGTCACCGGCAATCATCTTTTCAGAGACCTCAGAGACCTCACTTTCATGAGCCACATCAATACCACGCAGCGCGACACCACTCACCCGATCACCGTTACTCAACATCCCCTCACCTTCTATATAGGGTGCTGCCCCCACCACCTCGGGGTGTTGATGCGCAAGCTCTGCCAGACTCTGCCAGTTTTGTAAGGAGTTATTATGGCCGGTAATCGTCGCGTGGGAGGCCATCCCCAAAATCCGCTCACGCAGCTCCTTCTCAAAACCATTCATCACCGATAGCACCGTAATCAACGCCGTGACACCGAGCGCGATACTCATCATTGAGATAAGGGAGATAAAAGAGATAAAGTGATTGCGGCGCTTAGCGCGGGTATAGCGCAGGCCAATAAACAGCGGTAGGGATTTAAACATAAGTCCTGATCTTCATTAGGGGGCAAAACAGCCACCGCACATATTGTAACGGTGACACGCGGATAACAGCAACCTGATATCCCTCCTAAGGCAGGACAATATTGAGCAATAGGCATTAACAACCGCTTTCTGTTAAAATGCGCCACCGCACCACCAAGAGGCCATTCCGTTGTTCGCACATTTCAATTTCCATCGCTCACTGTTACGCGCTCTTAACGAGATGAACATCAAGGATCCGACCGCTGTTCAGGTTAAAGCGATCCCACTGGCGCTAGAGCAGATTGATCTACAGATCAATGCTGAAACCGGCAGTGGTAAAACCATCGCCTTTTTGGTGCCGATGCTGCACACCATGCTAAGCAAAGCCAGCCCCGGCGGCACCCGTGCTCTGGTACTGCTACCCACACGCGAGCTGGCCGCCCAGGTCTATGGCGTTTGCAGTGAGCTGGCAAAATTCACCCGCCTGAAAATAGATCTCATCAGTGGTGGTGACGATATCAATGCACAGCTTGAACTACTCCAACACAACCCCGATGTCATCATCGCTACTCCGGGGCGGCTACTGGAGTTATTGAAAAAAGGTGCCGCCGATTTTCTTGACCTTGAGATGCTGGTGCTCGACGAAGCCGACCGCATGTTAGATCTAGGGATGAGTGATGATGTTCTGGCCATTGCCGAACAGTGTAATAGTGAGCGCCAAACCTTGCTGGTATCCGCCTCCAGCAAAGGGAGCATTAGCGTCATTGCTCAGCAGATAATGAACCAACCTGAGTTGGTTTCACTCAACACGGTGTGGGATCGACACGCCAACATTCTGCAACAGATGATCCTCAGCGATAATGCACAGCACAAACAAGAGCAGATCTACTGGTTACTGCGTAACGAGCGCTATCAAAAGGCGATTGTCTTTGCTAATAGCCGTGAAAAGGCAGAAAAAATTGGTAGCTACCTGATGCACAGGGGCCTGCGTGCGACGGTTCTACACGGCAGTCTGGAGCAGAACCACCGCGACCGGGCTATGGATCTGCTGCATGACGGTAAAGTTAATATACTGGTGGCCACCGACCTCGCGGCACGCGGCTTGGATATCGAAGGTGTCGATTTGGTGCTCAATTCCGCCATGGCACGCCGTGGTGACAGCTACCTACACCGTATCGGTCGTACCGGTCGTGCGGGCAACAAAGGCCTTGCCATCACTCTAGTTGACCCCACTGAGTGGAATCTTGCCGCCAGCATTGAGCGTTATCTAAAGCAGAAACTGATACGGCGCATCATCGAAGAGCTACCCGGCCACTACCGAGGGCCCGAGCGAGTCAAAGCATCGGGCAAAGCCTATGGTGCTAAAAACCCAGACAAAAAGAAGCTAACGGCGAGAGAGAAGCGCCGTAAAAACAACAAAAAAATTAAACGGCAGCGTCGTCAAAAAACAGACCAAGGGTAGCCAGCGGCCACTCAAACCCCAAAATATTGAATGGAGCATGAATATGCGCACCAGAAAAAACATGAGCAAATACGCGGGTATTTATAACGACAAAAATGGCGGCATGACCGACACGGGCAAGGTTATCCGCGATGCTTGGGTCTTTGGGCTGATCCCCGAAACTGAAACCTGTGAGGGGTGGCTCTCAACGGCCATTCAGGATCTGTGGGATAAAACCAGCAAAGAGTGGGAAAAATATGGCTTTTTGGTCAGCAATCTTCCAGAAGAGAAAAGAGCGTGCTTTGAACGCATCCAGAGTGAAGCGATTAAACGTGCCAACAAAGAGGGCTGGGATCCGCAAAAAGATATTGATGATGACGTATTGTAGTCTGCCTCGCGCTATCGAAACAGCTGAGACAAATACACGCGAGCTAAAAACAGCATGACTTGCCCGACCGCGCCTCAAGCGTAGTACACTAACCACAGTTTTTTAAAAAATGACCACTACATAGTCAATCAACAAATGGAGTTTCCATGTCTTCAAAGAGCACAATGACCACCAAGATTTTAATCTGGATGGTGGCCGGTCTCATCTTAGGCAGTATCATCAACACCTTCCTATCGGATGTTGAGTGGGTGCAGTCGTACCTGGTTGAGGGGCTGTTTCATGTGGTCGGGGCACTCTTTATCAGCACGCTGAAAATGCTGGTAGTCCCCCTGGTTACCTTCTCACTGATCTGCGGTGTTTGCGGCTTGGGCGATGTTAATAAGTTGGGCCGAGTCGGCCTGAAGTCATTCCTGCTATTTTTACTCACCACCGCACTGGCAATCTCCATGGCCATTGCTCTCGCCACCTTAATTGGCCCTGGCAAAGGGTTCGATATGGCAGAGGGTGCCACCAGCAGCTTCGTTGCACCGGAAGCACCGCCGCTGAGCCAAGTCATTATCGACCTGGTACCAACCAACCCAATTGCCGCCTATGCTGAAGGCAATATGCTACAAATCATCTTTTTCACCATTCTGTTTGGTATCTGTATTTTGATGATTGGCGAGCGTGGTAAACCCTTAATTGATATCACCGAGCGCCTTAACGAGGTGATGATGCAGGTGGTCAACATCGTGATGCACATCGCCCCCTACGGCGTGTTTGCACTGATGTGCAAAACATTTTCCCAGCAAGGGCTAGACCTTATTATCCCAATGATGAGTTATTTTTTGACCGTGGCACTGGTGCTGTTACTACACCTCACCGGCACCCTGATGTTAATACTCAAATTGCTGGGCAAAGTGAACCCCCTCATCTTCTTGAGAAAGATGCGTGCCGCGCAGATTTTTGCCTTTAGCACCTCTAGCTCCAATGCCACCATTCCGGTGACACTCACCAGCGTTGAAAAGCGTATTGGTGTCGACAACTCCACTGCCTCATTTGTGGTTCCGTTTGGCGCGACCATTAATATGGATGGCACCGCAATCATGCAAGGGGTGGCCACCGTCTTCATCGCTAACGTCTACGGCATTGAGCTTGGCTTGATGGGCTATCTTACTGTGGTATCCATGGCGGTACTCGCCTCCATCGGCACCGCCGGGGTGCCGGGGGTCGGGCTGATCATGCTGGCCATGGTGTTAAATCAGGTGGGTCTGCCGGTTGAAGGTATTGCGCTTATCATCGGCGTTGACCGGCTATTGGATATGATGCGTACCGCAGTCAATGTTACCGGAGATGCGGTAATCACCACCGTGGTTGCCCGTTCGGAAAAAACCTTAAATATGGATACCTTTAACAATCCAGATGCGGGGGCTATCGATAAAGGTATTGAGCTGCCTCATCAAAAACCAGTCAGCACTCATCAAGCCTGAACACGGCAAAGAGAAAACTATGAGCAAAACAAAAATTTATTTAGGTAACCTCAGTCAGTCGGTCACCCAAGATACCCTGAAACAACACTTTTCAGAGTATGGCGAGATTAAAGAGGTGCTTTTGCCACAAGACCGAAAAACCAAACAGATCAAAGGCTACGCTTTTATTATCTTTGACCAAGAGTCATCCGCTGAAAAAGCGCTGACACAAGACGGACAGGTGGTTTTTGGCCAAGAGATCATCGTACAGATTGCCACTGAAAAATCACGAGCAAAAAAATCACAATGACCAATAACGAAATCATCAAAAAACTACGCATCGCCCTCGACCTGAAAGAGATCGATATGATTGAAATATTTGAAATGTCAGGATACGAAATAAAAAAATCGGAATTGTCCGGTATTTTTCGTAAAGAGGGGCATAAAAACTATAAGGAGTGTAGTGACCTGCTGCTAAATCACTTCCTGAATGGCTATATCATCCACAAACGCGGTGTGCAGGAGCAGAGTGGCTAATCTCTAATAAAGGCGTTACTCTCAACCTATGAACAGACGCAATCCCATCACTCTCCTTGGCACACCTGAGCAGGAGAGTTTCCTGATCGGCAGCCAGAATCAGCGCCAAAACCTGATCAACATGATCATCAACAAAGAGATTCCGGTCACGGCTTATCTTGTTGATGATAACAAAAAAACCACCCTACACTTCTCCACCCAGCTACTCGGTATTGAACCGGAAAACGGTGCTCTGATATTCGGGGTAACAACTGATAAGGCGCTCAACAAGCAGATCAGCGAGGCGACAATGCTCTATTGCGCATCGACAATTAATGATGTGCCCATCGAGTTTATGCTGGATACTCCACAACAGGAGAGGCGAGCCGATAAAATGTGCTTTCTCAGTCCCTTTCCACAGCTGTTGATACGCATGCAGCGGCGGGAGTTTTTTCGCATCAATATTCCCCAGGGCATCTCCGCTATTTGCTACTTTCCAACCGAGGCAACCCCGGTGAAGACCGAGTTAGCCGACATCAGCATTGGTGGCTTTTCGATTCTGGTTCATGGCGATTGCCTCCTACCGTTCAAAGTGGATGACATTATAGAGGAGTGTGAAATTCAGCTCTCACTAAACGATGGCTTTAAAACCACTTTGAAAGTAAAAAATAACATCGTAAAATCAAATAATAACAGTGAAATAACCACCCTGATCGGTTTCACCTTTATAGATATACCGGCATCAATAGAGAGCCGGATCCAACGATTTATCTTCAACATAGAGTCGAAGCGACTGCGTACACGTTAAACCCATGGAGAGCGAACCACCGTGTCAAACAACATAGAATCTACCCTCATCGAAGAGCGCCTATTCACTCCATCCGCAGCATTTGCCAAGCAGGCCCGCATCACCCCGGAAAAGCTGCAACAGCTACGGGCAGAAGCGGATAACGATTACACCGGGTTCTGGGCCAACCGAGCCAATCAAGAGATCAGCTGGAAAATGCCGTTTAGCGAAGTGCTCGATGAGAGCCAAGCACCCCACTATCGTTGGTTTGATGATGGCACCCTCAACGTCTCCTACAACTGCCTAGATCGTCACCTTGAAAGCCGTGGCGACAAAACCGCCATCATTTTTGAAGGTGAGCAGGGTGACACCCGCCACATCAGCTATAAAGAGCTGCATGGCGATGTGTGCGCAATGGCCAACACCTTGAAAAGCTACGGCATTGTTAGTGGCGATCGGGTTGTTATCTATATGCCAATGACCCCAGAAGCCGTTATCGCTATGCAGGCCTGTGCGCGTATCGGTGCCATACATTCGGTGGTCTTTGGTGGTTTCTCCGCTGAATCACTCAAAGATCGCATTGAAGATGCCCAAGCCAAAATCCTGATCACTGCCGATGGCGGTCATCGTGGTGGAAAAATCGTACCGCTAAAAATCGCTGCCGATAAAGCACTCGCCGCAGGCTGCCCAAGCATCGAAAAAGTCATTGTCCTGCAACGCACAAAACAATCGATCAACATGCAGAGTGATCGAGATATCTGGTGGCACGAGGCCACCTCAGAGCAAGCCCGCCACTGCGAGCCTGAGTGGGTTAACAGCGAACACCCGCTCTTCTTACTCTACACCTCAGGCTCTACCGGCAAGCCAAAAGGCATTCAACACGCCAGCGCCGGTTATCTGCTAGGAGCCATTACAACCTGCAAATGGGTCTTTGACGTACAAGAGAGTGACATCTTCTGGTGCACCGCCGACGTTGGCTGGATTACCGGCCACACCTACGTCGCTTACGGGCCACTGGCTATCGGTGGCACCGTCGTGATCTATGAAGGTGCGCCCACCGTTCCCGATGCTGGGCGCTTCTGGAAGCTCTGCCAAGATCACAAAGTGACTATTTTTTATACTGCCCCCACCGCCATCCGCGCACTCATGAAGCAAGGGGATGAGATTCCCAACCAGTATGACCTCAGCTCATTACGTCTGCTCGGCACCGTGGGAGAGCCGATCAACCCGCAAGCCTGGATCTGGTACCACACCGTCATAGGAAAGGAGCGCTGCCCGATTGTCGATACCTGGTGGCAAACCGAGACTGGTGCCAATGTCATTGCCCCTCTCCCCGGCGCTACCGCCACCAAACCCGGCTCATGTACACATGCCCTGCCCGGCATGGATGTGGATATCGTTGATGAACAGGGAAACAGCATCACCGAAGCCAATCAAGGGGGATACCTGGTTATCAAAAAGCCTTGGCCCGCCATGCTGCGCACTGTCTGGGGAGATGAGCAACGCTACAAAGAGACCTACTGGGGAATGTTTGATGGCAAATATTACCTAGCGGGTGACAGTGCGCGCCGCGATAACGATGGTTATTTCTGGATCATGGGGCGTATTGATGACGTATTAAATGTCTCCGGTCACCGCCTAGGCACCATGGAGATAGAGTCGGCACTGGTTGCCAACCCAATGGTCGCCGAAGCCGCCGTGGTTGGCCGCCCCGATGAGATCAAGGGTGAAGGTATATTCGCCTTTGTGGTACTCAAGGGTGAGCGCCCTGCGGGTGGTGTCGACCCCGCACTTACCCAAGAGTTACGCGCCTGGGTCGGCGAACAGATTGGCCCTATCGCCAAACCGGATGAGATGCGCTTCTCTGACAATCTCCCCAAAACCCGCTCTGGAAAAATCATGCGCCGCCTGCTGCGCACCATCGCCAAAGGTGAAAAAATCACCCAGGACACCTCAACCCTGGAAAACGAAAGCATCCTGAAACAACTACAGGGAATAGAGTAACCACCATAGCGCAGGGGGCAGGCCCAAACCTCCCCCTACTTCGCTCTAAATCCGCAGCTCCAGCTCAGTAATAAACACCGTGGCACGCTGCTTTCCATTTAACAGGCTCGTTTCATTGTATTGAACAAGGTCAGCTCGCCAATGGAGATGACGAATCACCTCCATAGACATTCCCACGCCCAACAGATCATAATCACGACCCGAAGAGGTTACACTGGCCGCAGAGAGTGCCGCACGCCATTTTCGACCCTGCCACTTGCGTCCACGCCACGAAACCCCCATATTGACCTCCTCTTGGTCATAATTGGCAGTACGCAGATTACTATCACCACGCCACACATAGGCGGTACCAAAGGTAAAGCGGCCATGACGCAGCTCACCACCCACACTCCATGAATCGAGATCCGCACGCTGGGTGCTGGCATCCGAATCACCCGTTACATAGCCACCACTTAACCCACCGACCCACTCACCGATATCTTGCTGATACTGCACCCCAAACTCCATAGCGTTACGTTGGCGGGTGCGGTCACGGGGGTCAACAGCATCCTGATTGCGCGTATACTCAGGCGCATATGAGACACCATAACGCCACCCCTTCATGGGTGCTGAAAGAAATATAAGCTTTGCCGCATCACTGGTATCGTAAGCAGAGAGCAGCGCCTGACTGCCGACATAGCGTGAAAAATCACCCCGTATCTGCCCCAACGCAGTAATCGGCGCATGAAAAGCCAGCCGATCCGCCGGACCATCCTGCTCACCCACCTCCAAACGCCCAAAGCTTCCCACCATATAAGCATAAATTTCATCACGCTTTAGATCTTCAGCGGTATGGGTATTTGAGTCATACTCCACACGCAATCCATAGGTCAGCGCATTGTCACTTATCCAGCGCAAATTCAAACGCAGCGACGCATCACCATTCCAGTTACTACTATCACGCGCCCTCATATTAGTATCTAGTGCCGACACCTGTGAAGAGAGCGCCAGACGCGCCCACGCCTCAAAACCATCATTACTGTATTTGAACCGCTTAGCCTCAACCGGTGAAGCCGAGAGCAACGTAGCAGCAATAACCAAAGGTGCCACCACATGTCGTGCGGAAAAAGAGGGAAGTATGTTGTACATCATATCTGGCCTTATATGGATTCTTAGTACTCACACAACGATAGCCAAACTGATTTATTCCACGCCATGATTATTTTTTATCTGAATTCAAAAAAAAGGTAGCCTGCCGGTCATTGTCTCACTGAATATATTGACTAGAATTTTGAGAGCTTTTTAACGCCACTATGGCGGAAAATATGAATCGCACAGAGCGCTCAATTTATTCACCGACAAACCTACTAAACAATTAATCACCTAGATTACGACCAAGAGAAACGCTGTAAAACAGCGCTGAATGCGCCATCCAACCCTGCCTTTAGCACAATTAGCTGCTGTTGATGAGGGTGTGTAAAACTTAAAGTCTCTGCGTGCAGCAGCAGTCGGCGGCAGTTGAGTTGCTCACGAAACAGTGTGTTGTGCTTGCCATCACCATGGCTGGTATCCCCCACTATCGGGTGAAAAATATGTTTCATATGGCGACGTAGTTGGTGTTTGCGCCCGGTTTGAGGTTGCAGCTGTAACAGTGAGTAGCGTGCGGTGGCGTAGCGTCCCACCGCATGGGGTAGTTCGACTTGGTTTAATCGTTGATAGACCGTAACCGCAGGCTGTGGCGGTTTTTGCTGATCCGCTTTTCCATCGGTCATTTTATCCAACTGCTCTTTAAGTGGGTAATCAATAACACCCTCGGCGGCACAATAACCACGCACCACCGCCAAATAGCATTTTTCAGTGGCGCGTTGTGTGAATATCTCTCCCATTTGTCGTGCAGTATCCGCGTCAAGCGCAAACAACAACACCCCAGAGGTCGGTTTGTCGAGGCGGTGTACGGGGTAGACACGCTGCCCGATCTGATCGCGTAATACCTGCACTGCAAACTGCGTTTCATAGCGGTCGATCATCGAGCGGTGTACCAGTAATCCGGCCGGTTTGTTGATCGCTACCAGCCACTCATCGCGGTAGATAATCTCTAGTATCATGGCCGCTTCAACAGCAGCGGGCTTTGGCACTCTTTACAGAGATAGCGGGCTTGGCCACGTTGTATTTTATTGTGCCGAATGGCGGTGAGTTGATGACTACGGCAACCACAATGGTATTCAATACGACGCTGGCGACGCTGGGGAATCCCCTCCATATCATAGCAACAAGTTACTGAGGGTTCTGCACCCAACATCCGCATCAGGGCTTGCCACTCAACACCGTGCGGCTTGATGCTTCGCCAACCATAGAGTAAATCAGCTACGTAGTGCGCCACTTCATGGGGTACGGTATTGGCCAGATTGTCATCAAAATATTTAGCAAAAAGATAAGGGTTGTAACGAATTTCTCGTCCACCCTGTGCGACGCGATACATGCCCGCTGCACGGCCATGCAGATTAAAGCGCACCGGGATCGGGTCAAATGTCTTATTTAGCCGCTCAGATACCTGCTGGAGCGTTGCGGTCGTTGCCAACAGCACTTGCTGCTGTTGCTCGATGCTAATGGGTAGGGTGGTCTTCATTGTTGATTACTCAGCAGGGCTAATTTAGCACGGCGGGTGAGCTGTTTTATGGCATATTCACGCTGGCAGGCATGGGATCGGTTATCGCAGCGCTCCTGATAGACCAGCACCACTGGGCGGCGGCTGCGGGTATAGCGCGCACCCAGTGGGTGGCCGCCGTTGTGCTCATCAACCCGCCGTTGCAACTCGGTGGCCACCCCGGTGTAGAGGCTACCATCTGCACAGCGCACCATATAAACAAACCACTCAGACATTAACTAAGCAGCTCATCCACTTGTTGTTGCAACTGATCGCGCTCGCTACGCATCGATAGCAACGCTTGTTCCAACTCCTCTATACGCTTATGCAGTGAGTCTGTTTCATTTTCATTTGCGGCCATCTCAAGCGGCATAACCATTTCACCACAAAAAAGCTGACCATAGCGGCACTCACGCCGCCCCGTCTCACGGGGTAATTTTACCACCAGCGGCTCATCCCGCGTTATCAATGTATCAAGTACCTGCTCCACCTCTCGCACATCAGAAAAATCACACAATCGACCGGTGCGACTGCGCAACTCCCCCGGCATTTGAGGGCCGCGCAGTAGCATCACAATCAATACCGCTAGGGACTTGGGGTTTAATTTAAGTGCACCAAATTCAGTATTACAGAAACGGTGCTTATATTTGGTGACTCGGCTGCCACTCGCCTCGATGACCAGGTGGCGCTTTACCAACTCATCCACAGTGGCCTGCACATCGCCCTCAGTGAGTGCCATTACCGGTTCGCGATTACTTTTTTGATTACAGGCACTGGTTAAACTGTTTAGGGAGAGTGGATACTGATCAGGAGTGGTCAGCTCTTTTTCCAGCAAGCAACCAATCACCCTTGCCTCGTTTGTCGTTAGCGCGTTATCCATACTCCCCCCAAACAGAAAACGCCATTGTCACGTTAAAGATCAGATTAGGCAAGTTACAAAATAAGATAAGCCTAACAGCTGATTTCTTGCCGAAAAAGCATTAATATACCTCTTTTTTTTCACCCCTATTTAAGGTAGTTACGTGGACGATTTCACCCCGGGTCAACGCTGGATTTGTGATGCCGAGCTTTCGCTTGGTCTTGGTACCGTTATGAGCTGCGATATTCGCAGTGTCACTATTCTGTTTCTCTCGTGCGGTGAAACCCGCACCTACAGCAAACAGAGTGCACCACTAAGCCGTGTCTCCTTTGCGCCGGGTGACCTTATCCCCAGCCATGACGGCTGGAAAATGCGCATCAAATCCTTGCAAGTTGATGAGGGTGTGATCACCTACTTGGGAGAGGGTGAGGCGGGTGAAGCCACTGAGCTGCATGAGAGTCAGTTGGATAATTTTATTCAGCTCAATCGCCCCGCAGACCGCCTTTTCAACGGCCAGCTTGATGCCAGCAAGCTATACCAGCTACGCTGTGAAACCATCCACCACCAATACCGTCAGGCACGTTCACCACTACAAGGCTTGACCGGGGCTCGTACCACGCTAATCCCCCACCAGCTCTATATCGCCCATGAAGTGGCCAACCGCTATGCACCTCGGGTACTGCTGGCCGATGAGGTTGGCTTGGGGAAAACCATCGAGGCGGGGTTAATTCTTCACCAACAACTACTCACCGAACGCGCCCAACGGGTATTGATTGTTGTGCCGGAAAGCCTTGCCCACCAGTGGTTGGTAGAGATGCTGCGCCGCTTCAACCTCAGCTTTAGCCTATTCGATGAAGAGCGCTGCTTAGCTATCGAGGAGAGTAGTGGCCTCGATAACCCGTTTAGCAGTGAACAGCAGGTGCTGTGTAGCCTTGGCTTTTTGGTTAATAACCCCAAGCGCGCATTGCAAGCACTCTCGGAAAAGTGGGATCTACTGGTGGTTGATGAAGCCCACCACCTGCAGTGGTCGCCACAGCAAGCAAGCCCGGAATATCAGCTCATCGCCCAGTTAGCCGCAAAAACGGCCGGGGTACTGCTGCTCACCGCGACACCCGAACAGCTGGGTAAAATGAGCCACTTTGCGCGCTTGCGGTTACTTGACCCGGATCGTTTTCCGGACTACGAAAGATTTATCGAGGATGAGAGGAGCTATCAATCCGTCGCCTCGCTAGTCCAGCATCTATTGAGTGAACAGGCGATCACCTCAGAGCAGGTTAACCACCTAAAAGAGGTACTAGGTGAGGGTGAGCATCTGCACACATTGCAGATCTTGCAGCAGCCAAGCCAGAGCGAGTTACACAAAGAGGCTCGTGACTCACTGGTTAACTCACTACTTGATCGCCATGGCACGGGGCGTGTTTTGTTCCGTAACACCCGCGCCACCATTAAAGGCTTTCCAGCCAGAGAGGGGACGCTCTATCCGTTGCCCCTTCCACCAGCTTATGCCGAGATACTCCGCGAATTTGAAAACAGCAGCCTCAGTGATCCACAGCAGCTGCTCTCCCCCGAACAACTCTATCGAACCCGTGACAACCCTGAGCCATGGTATCAATTTGACCCCCGCATCACTTGGCTGCAAGAGCGGTTAACGGCACTTTTCCCTAGCAAAATATTAGTAATCACCGCCAGTGCCCACACCGCGCTGGAGATTGCCGAGGCGCTGCGCATACAGTCCGGCACCCATGCAGCGGTGTTCCACGAAGGGATGGGGATTATCGAGCGCGACCGGGCTGCCGCCTATTTTGCAGATGAAGCCAGTGGTGGGCAGCTATTAATCTGCTCAGAGATTGGCTCAGAGGGGCGAAATTTTCAATTTGCCCACCACCTGGTACTGTTCGACCTTCCCTTTAATCCAGACCTACTGGAGCAGCGCATCGGTCGCCTCGACCGTATCGGCCAGTCGCAAACGATTCAGATTCATATCCCCTTCTTGGAGAACAGCGCACAGGCGGTGATGGCCAGCTGGTATCAGCAGGGGCTAAATGCCTTCGCTCACACCTGCCCCGCCGCACAAGGTCTATTCAGCACATTGCAACCGCTGTTGATTGAAGCGTTGCATCAAGTAGATCACCCAGACAATGACCTCAGTGACCTGATAGCCACCACCCAAAAACAACATCAACAGCTCAACAAGGCACTGCAACAAGGGCGTGATCAACTACTAGAGATCAACTCCTGCCGCCCTAAAATTGCACAAGCACTGGTGCAGCAAGCGGCGGATCGAGAACAACCCGAACAGCTTCACCACTATTTAGAGTCACTATTCGACTGTTATGGGGTTGAGAGTGAGGAGCATGATGACTTCAGTTACCTGATTCGTCCCGGCGACCACATGCAGGGGCACTTCCCCGGCCTGCTTGAAGAGGGAATGCTGATCACCTATCAGCGCAACATCGCACTCTATAATGAAGATATGCACTTTCTCACCTGGGAGCACCCCATGGTACAAGGTGCAATGGAGATGATCAGTAGTAGTGAGCTGGGTAACAGCTGCCTGATTGTCATCAAACAACAAGGCCTGCCAGCGGGTAGATTATTACTTGAGACACACTTTTTGCTGGAAGGAAACCCCGGCATTGTCGAAAACAACCGCCGCTACCTACCCCCCACCCCGCTGCGTGTACTGGTTGATGGTGATGGCAATGATTTTGGCCACAAACTCAGCTATCAGCAGCTCAACCAGCTTCAACTACCGATTGATAAAGAGACCTCAGCACAGATTATCAAAAGCTACCATCAAGAGATAAGAGCGATGATCAAAACCGCCAGCTCCGTGGCCGAGAGCCACCTCCCCGAACGGCTGGCGCGGGAGCACCAGCAGAGCAAACAATCACTGCAACGTGAACTGGATCGATTAGAGGCCCTAAAACCACACACCCCTCATATCCGCGAAGAAGAACTTGAGTTTTTCAGAGGTGAACTGAACAAGCTGGAGAGGCTGTTTCAAACCGCACAACTCAGGCTGGATAGCCTGCGGGTGATTGTTAGCAGCTGAG